>RCMZ01000494.1_pt1 | contig 20031 bp, 15 predicted proteins | sample 2041141 | NCBI WGS metagenome assembly RCMZ01 (sample SAMN09708263, study PRJNA481090) | Wastewater metagenome, whole genome shotgun sequencing project. | biome: sewage; isolation source: Davis station wastewater (DW) | place: Antarctica: Davis Station | collected 2010-03-01
CGGAAAGTTCCGGCGTTGAACACTCATCAGACACTCCTCTCCAGCTCCGAAAAGCTAGCATGGGTGTCCACCAAAACGAGGGAGGATCAGAACGGCTTCGCGCACAGGCTCCAGATGCGACAGATCGCCGGACATGGCGATCCAGGCGGCCAATCGGCCCGCTCCGCCCTCGATGAAGGCGTCAAAGACCGCATTGACCAGCTCCAAGGGGGCGCCGTCGTCGGTGCGCAGGCGCACCACGGCCGTGGCCAGCGCCAGATTCAGGTCCGCAACCATCGACCCCATCAGGGCGGACTGAAGCCCGGCGGCCGAGCCGAAATGGTGGATCAGGTTGGCGTGGGTCACGCCGATGTCGGCTGCAACCGCAGACAGTGTCATGGCGTCAGGGCCGCCGGATAGTAGCAGTTTACGTGCTGAGGCGACGGGCTTCGTCGGGCGTGCGGCGACGGCGTCGGGAAGTAGCGGTTTTTATAATTGACATGGCTGTAAATGACAATAATGTAGATAGTATCTTTAACCTTCTTGATAGGGTGTGGGCAAGTGCAAGCTTTTTCAGCAATTTCGCCCTCTTTTGAGGACGGGGCCGGAATAAAATCGATGCTGCGGCAGCCTTCAGGGGCGACGGTGCGGCGCGTGCAGCCCATTCGGGCATTCCGAGCATTTCGTGGGCTGGTGGCGGACAAGGACGACACTCGTCAGGTCTTTGAGATCATGAACGCCCTGTCCGGGCGTTCGCCCGACTGGGGCTATCGCCGCATGATGGATACCCCGGCAGGCGGCAAGCAGGCCTATGAACGGCTGGAGCTGTCGGACCTGCTGCAGGACCGCCAATGGCTGGCGCAGTTCAAGCCTGGCACGGTGGGCGCCGCCTATTGCGCCTTCATCGATCCGCAGAATTTCACCGCCTACGGGCTGGCTGAGGACAGCCGCAAGGTCGCCGACACAGAGATCGAGGCGGCGCACCCGCGCGCCTGGTATGCGCGGCGGCTGCGGGATGTTCACGACATCTGGCATGTGCTGACCGGCCATCATTCCGATGCGCTGGGCGAGGCCTGTGTGGTGGCGTTTTCCTTGCCCCAGACCCGCAGTGCGGGCTTCGGCCTGATCGCGGGCGGCATAGCGGTCCAGTTCATGCGCGCCCGCACCGGCTATCCGTGTGCGCGGGCTGTGTTGCAGGCGTGGCGGAACGGACGTCGGGCCGCCTGGCTGCCGGGCGAGGATTACGAAAAGCTGTTGGCCGAACCGCTGGATGAGGCGCGTCGTCGTCTGAAGATCGCACCGCCGACGCTTTATGACCGGGTGCCGCCGGCCGTTCGCAACGCCTATCAGGGCGGAAAAGGCTGATGGCGCGTGGGTTGATGTTGCTGGCGACGGTGGTCGGCGCGGTGCTGGCCGCTGCTCCTGCAGTGGCGCAGGACGGGGGTGCTGTTCTGGGCCGCTGGCGCACATCGGCGCAGAACGGCGTGGTCGTGATCGAGCGGTGCGGCGCCAATCTGTGCGGGCGTTTGATCGACGCCGCCGCCCTGCGCGCCAACCCGGATCAGCGCGACGTCAGGAATAGAAACGCCGCCCTGCGGGGCCGCCCGCTTCAGGGTGTTCTGGTGCTGCAGGCGTTTTTCGGCGGGCCGCAGGAGTGGAGCGGCGGGCCGCTGTATGACCCGGAAACGGGGCAGGGGGCGCCGACCGGCACATTGAAACTGGTCAGCGCAGATCGACTGGCCGTGCGGGGCTGCATCGCGCCGCTGCTGTGCCGGACGCAGACCTGGACCCGCCTGCGCTGACAGGCGTTGCGGGGCTTCTGATCGAATTTTGAATGGCTGTGCCGCTGCTGGGGTCGGCGGCCTTGGGGGCGGGACTATGCTGATCTGGATTTGCGCCGCGTTGGGCGTCGGCTTAATTCTGACATTTCATCAGGCGCGGATGGCCTGGTGGGCGCTGGCGGTCATCGGCTGGATTCTGGCGGGCTGGGGGCTTGAGGTCGTTGCGCCGCAAACGGCGGTGATCCTTGCGGTGATCGCAGCCCCGATCCTGATGCTGCTGACGTTCAGGCCGCTGCGGCGCGCCGTTCTGTCCCGTCCGGCCATGGCGGGCTTCCGCAAGATCATGCCGCGCATGAGCGCCACCGAACAGGCGGCGGTCGAGGCGGGCAATGTCTGGTGGGATGCTGAACTGTTCGCTGGAAAGCCTGACTGGCGGCGGCTGCTGTCCACGCCCGCGCCCAGCCTGACAGTCGAGGAGCAGCGGTTCCTGGACGTCGAGACTGAACATCTGTGCGATCTGGCCAACGACTGGGAGACCACCTCGGTCTGGCAGGATCTGTCGCCCGAGGCCTGGGCCTATGCTACGGACAAGGGGTTCCTGGGCATGATTGTGCCCAAGGCCTATGGCGGCCTGGGCTTCTCGGCCTATGCCCACAGTCAGGTGATCCAGAAGCTGTCGACCCGGTGTTCGGCGGCGGCGGTGTCGGTGATGGTGCCGAACTCGCTGGGGCCGGCGGAGCTGCTGCTGCACTACGGCACCGAGGATCAGAAGAACCACTATCTGCCGCGTCTGGCGCGAGGGCAGGAGATTCCCTGTTTCGCCCTGACCAACCCCTATGCCGGATCGGACGCGGCATCGATCACCGACACGGGCGTGGTCTGCAAGGGGATGTGGAACGGCGAGGAGACGCTGGGTTTCCGCATCAGCTGGCGCAAGCGCTACATCACACTGGCGCCGGTCGCGACCGTGCTGGGTCTGGCCTTCCGCGCCATCGACCCGGAAGGCCTGCTAGGCGACGAGGCTGAGCCGGGCATCACCTGCGTCCTGATCCCGCGCGATCATCCGGGCGTGAACATCGGGCGGCGCCACTGGCCCCTGAACGCCGTCTTCCAGAACGGTCCGACCAGCGGAGATGATGTCTTCGTGCCGATGGAGATGGTGATCGGCGGACGCGAGCAGGTCGGCGCGGGCTGGCGGATGTTGATGGAATGTCTGGCGGCGGGGCGGGCGATTTCGCTGCCGTCATCCAATGTCGGCATGTCCAAGCTGGCCGTCGGCATGGTCGGGGCCTATGTCGCCATCCGCCGTCAGTTCAACCAGCCCATCGGCGCCTTCGAGGGCGTGCAGGAGGCCCTGGCCCGAATGGCGGGGCATCTGTACGCGACCGACGCCGTGCGGCGTCTGGCGGCGGCGGCGCTGGATCAGGGCGAAAAGCCCTCGGTCGTCTCGGCCATCGCCAAATATCACGTCACCGAACGCGCCCGCACCGTCATCAACGACGGCATGGATGTGATCGGCGGCAAGGGCGTCTGCATGGGCCCGGGCAACTTCCTGGCCCGCGCCTATCAGCAGATTCCGGTCGCCATCACGGTCGAGGGCGCCAACATCATGACCCGCACCCTGATCATCTATGGTCAGGGGGCGATCCGCTGCCACCCCTATGTCCTGACCCTGATGCGGACGGCGGGCGCGGGCGAGCTGAAGCCGTTTGATGCGGCCCTGTTCGGCTATGTCGGCTTCCTGTTCCGCAACATGGCGCGGGCTTTGACCTTCGGCCTGACCGGCGGTGTCTTCATCGGTGCGCCGGTCGATGCGGCGCCGCAGCTGCGGCGCTATTATCGGGCGACGACGCGGCTCTCGACCTTGCTGGCGCTGGCGTCGGACCTGTCGATGGCGACCGTCGGCGGGGCGCTGAAGCGCAAGGGCGCGCTGACGGGGCGTCTGGGCGACATCCTGTCCCAGTTGTTCATCCTGACCAGCGTGTTGAAGCGGTTCGAGGATGAAGGCCGCCCGGCAGAGGACCTGCCCTTTGTTCACTGGGCGGCGCAGGATGCGCTGGCGCGGGCGGGTGCGGCATGGCGCAGCCTGCTGGCCAACCACCCCAATCGTGGCGCGGCCCTGTTCCTGAAACTGGTCGGGACGCCGTTCGGGCTGAACACGCCGGAACCAAATGATCGCTGCGCCGCCGCCGTTGCGGGTCTGATTCAGGTTCACGGCTCGGCGCGTGACCGCCTGGTCGCCGGATCATGGACCGCGCGGGTCGAGGTTGATCCTATCGCCGCCACCATCGCCGCCTTTGACCTGTATCCGCAGGTGGAATCTATTGAACGGCGGCTGAAGGATGCGATCCGCTGCGGTCGGATTACACGCGCCCCCCAGAACCTGACCCTGTTGGCCGATTGGGCCGCAGAGGCGCAAAGCAAGGGGCTGATCGACGCGCAGGAACGCGAACTGATCGGTCGTTTCGCCGTCTATGCGGATCAGGCGATCCAGGTCGACGACTTCCCGGCTGACTTCGACATGGCGGCTGGTCTGGCGCGCCGTGAGGCGGCCCTGGCTCCGGCCAAGACGAAGAAGAAGGCGGCCTGATGAGCGATCGTTATCTGGATTTCGCCAACTCCGGCGTCGGAGGATGGCTGACGGGAAGTCTGGGTCTGCCGCGCCCCGCGCCGTTGCAACGACGGGCGGATGCGGGGGCGGGCGTCGTCGGGCCGCTGTTGCTGGGCGGCTATGGAGAAGGGCGGATGGCGGCTGTCTTGGCACGTCTTGCCGTCGCCAACGCGCAGGTGGTCCATGCCTACTTGTCGCCTGATGTCCGTTATGGCGCACTGGTGTTCGACGCCACGGCCTGCGCTGACGCCGCATCTGTTCAGACCTTGTATCGCTTCTTCCATCAGGCGGTGCGGTCGGTGGCCGAACATGGGCGGATCGTCGTCATCGGAACCCCGCCGGACGCCATGACGGATGCCGAGGGCGAGGCGATTCAGCGCAGTCTGGAGGGTTTTGTCCGCTCACTGGCCAAGGAGGCGCGGCGCAGCATCGGCGTGCACATGGTCTATGTCGATGCGGGTGCAGAAGATGCGTCCGAAAGCACCCTGGCCTTCCTGCTGTCGCCGCGCTCGGCCTATGTCTCGGGTCAGCCGATCCGCGTGTCTGCGCCCGTTGTGGCGGTGCCTGGTGCTCTGGGTCATGTCGGACGGCGCGTGCTGGTCACCGGCGCGTCGCAGGGCATAGGCGAGGCCATCATCCGCCTGTTCGCCGCCGAGGGCGCGCGCGTGACGGCGCTGGATCTGCCGGGGGCGGAGGTGCGTCTGACCTATCTGGCGGCGGAGATCGGGGTCGAGCCGCTGTTGCTGGACATCACGGCGCCGGACGCCGCTGAAACCCTGTTGACGGATGCGCAGTCGCGGGGCGGCTATGATGTGGTGGTCCATAATGCGGGCATTACGCGCGACCGGACGCTGGCCCGGATGGAGCCGTGCGAGTGGGACAGCGTAATGGCGGTCAATCTGACGGCGCCCCTGACGATTACCCAGGCGCTGGTCGTGGGCGGGGGCCTGCGTGCGAACGGCCGGGTTGTCGCCGTGTCTTCGCTGAGCGGGATCGCAGGAAATGCGGGGCAGGCCAACTATGCTCTGTCCAAGGCAGGCTGGATCGGCGCGGTTCGCCGCTTGGCGCCGCAACTGGCGGCGCAGGGGATCACCATCAATGCGGTGGCGCCGGGCTTTATCGAAACCCAGATGACCGCCGCCATTCCTTTCGCCATCCGCGAGGCCGGGCGGCGGATGAACAGCATGGGGCAGGGCGGTCACCCGGTGGACGTGGCGGAAACTATCGCCTGGCTGGCCGAGCCGCAGTCGGGCGGCGTCAACGGGCAGGTGGTGCGTGTCTGCGGCCAGAGCCTGCTGGGCGCATGACCGGGAACGACCTGGTCGAACGGTTCGACGAGCCTCTGTCCGGTCTGGCGGTGGTCGGCGGCGCGGTGCGCGGCTTATTGCGCAAGACGTCTTCGCAACCGGTGCTGCCGCGCCGGACGCTGCAGCGCGAGGTGGTTCTGGAGCCGGAGGTCATCGGCGCCAACGCCCGTCTGTGTGGTTTCTCGCCGGATCAGGGCGTGCCGGTCACCTGGCCGCATATCCTGTCTTTTCCGCTGCAGATGCGGATCATGCTGGGGGCGGACTTCCCCTACCCGGCGGTGGGGCTGGTGCATGTTCATAACCGCATCCGCCAGATGGCGCGGCTTGAGGCCGGTCAGCGTCTGATCCTGACCACGCGCGTCGGCCCCCTGTTGGCGCACGACAAGGGGCAGGCCTTCGCCCTGACGACCGAAGCGACGCGGGACGGCCAGACGGTGTGGGAAGGCCAGAGCCTCTACCTGAAGCTGGGACCGAAGGGACAGGGCGCGCCTATGCCTGTTCTGGACGATCAGCCGGTGGCGTCGGTGCTGGAGACCTGGAGCCCCGCGCCCGATCTGGGGCGGCGCTATGCGGCGGTGTCCGGCGACGCCAATCCGATCCATACCTCGGGCATCGGCGCGCGGCTGTTCGGGTTTCGGCGGCCCATCGCGCACGGCATGTGGACCAAGGCGCGCGCTATCGCCGCCCTGTCGCCGCAAGCCCCATTGGAGGCGGCGGAGGTCGAGGCCAGCTTCCGTTCGCCTGTGTTTTTAGGCGACACGATCGTGCTTCAGGCCGCGCCGCCGAATCTGTTTGAGGTGCGGGACATGGCCGGTGCGCGCACCCATATGCGGGGACGACTGAACCTGTCGCCCGATTTTTCATCATCGCCGTCAGAGGCATCATCATGACGACCCTGTCCGCACCGCGCCGCGTAGCCATCATCGGTGGCGTCCGCATTCCCTTCGCGCGATCCAACACCGCCTATGCCGAGGCGTCCAATCAGGACATGCTGACCGCCGCCCTGCAGGGGCTGGCCGACCGTTTCGACCTGCACGGCCAGCGACTGGGTGAGGTGGCGGCGGGCGCGGTGTTGAAGCTGTCACGCGACATCGCCCTGACCCGCGAAAGCGTGCTGGGGACCAGCATCGGCGCCGACACCCCGGCCTATGACGTGTCCCAGGCCTGCGGCACCGGGCTGGAGGCCGCCATTCTGGTCGCCAACAAGATCGCCTTGGGCCAGATCGAGGTCGGGATCGCGGGCGGGGTGGACACGACCTCGGACGCGCCCATCGGCCTGAACGAGAAGTTCCGAAAGGCCCTGCTGGCCGCGAATCGGGAAAAGACGACCGGCGGTCGGATCAAGGTCCTGCTGGGCGCAGGCCTGACCGCGCCGTTCAAGCCTGAACCGCCGCGCAACGCCGAACCCCGCACCGGTCTGTCGATGGGCGAACATTGTGAACTGATGGCCAAGCGCTGGAACATCGCGCGTGAGGATCAGGACGCCCTGGCCGTCGCCAGTCACCGCAACGCGGCTGCTGCATGGGAGGCCGGTCTGTTCGACGACATGGTCATTCCCTATCGCGGGCTGAAACGCGACAACAACCTGCGGCCCGACATTGATCCGGCGAAACTGGCGACGATGAAGCCGGTGTTCGACCGTCAGAATGGCGCCCTGACGGCGGCCAATTCCACCCCCCTGACCGACGGCGCCTCGACCGTGCTTCTGGCCAGCGAAGATTGGGCCAGGGCGCGTGGTCTGCCGATCCAGGCCTATCTGCGCACGGGCGAGGCGGCGGCGGTTGATTTCGTCGGCGGAGATGAAGGGCTGCTGATGGCGCCCGCCTATGCTGTGCCGCGCATGTTGGCGCGGCTGGATCTGAAACTTCAGGATTTCGACTTCTATGAAATCCACGAGGCCTTCGCGGCTCAGGTGCTGTGTACGCTGAAGGCCTGGGAGGATGAAGACTACGCCCGCACCCGGCTGGGCCTGAATTCGGCGCCGGGCGCCATTGACCGGGCCAAACTGAATATCAACGGCGGGTCGCTGGCGGCGGGGCATCCGTTCGCGGCGACGGGCGGCCGTATTCTCGCCAATCTGGCCGCCATGATCGACCGCAACGGCGGCGGGCGGGGGTTGATCTCCATCTGCGCCGCAGGCGGGCAGGGCGTGGCCGCGGTGGTCGAGAAATGAGCGTTGTGACTGATCCTGCTGCGAACATGGACCAGCTGTGGGCCGAGCGTTTCTGGACGAAATCCTATCGCGTGGGCGTACCCGCTTTCATCGAGGACGAACTGGCGCGCTGGACCTCGGTGCAGCAGTTGTTCGAGGCGGATGCGCAAAAGTTCGCCGATCGTCCCGGCTTCGTCAGTCTGGGGTCCGCCGTGACCTATGGCGACATGCTGAAGGTGGCTAAGGCTTTCGGCGCCTGGCTTCAGTCGGCCGGGGTTCAGCCGGGCGAACGGGTGGCGCTGATGATGCCCAACTGCCTGCAGTATCCGGCGGCCCTGTTCGGGGTGTTGTTCGCGGGCGCGGTGGTGGTCAACGTCAATCCGCTCTACACGCCGCGCGAACTGAACCACCAGCTTAAGGACAGCGGCGCGGTCGCCATCGTGGTCATGGACATGTTCGCCGCCACGGTGGAGCAGGCGCGCGAAGGGACCGATCTTCGCCACGTCGTCGTCACGGCCATGGGCGACATGATGGGCGGGCTGAAAGGCGCCGCCGTCAGCGCCATGATGCGCCACGTCCAGAAGCTGGTCCCCGCCTATCTCCTGCCGGGCAGCCAGCGTTGGAAGCGCGTGATGGCCGGTGCGCGTCGGCTGGGGCTGCAGGCCGTTGAGACGCGGCCCGAAGACATCGCCTTCCTGCAATATACGGGCGGCACGTCAGGCGTGGCGAAGGGGGCGATGCTGACCCATCGCAACATTCTGGCCAATACGATTCAGGGGCGGGTCTGGCTACTGGATCAGATCGATCAGACAAGGCCGTTGGGCAATGTCACCATGCTGCCGCTATACCATATATTCTCGCTGACGGCGAACCTGATGATGTTCACCGGGGCGGGCGGTCGCAACATCCTGATCGCCAATCCGCGCGATGCGAAACGGGTGGAATGGATCCTGCGCAAGGAGCGTTTTGTCGGCATGACGGGACTGAACACCCTGTTCGTCAGCCTGATGAAGAGCAAGGCGTTCCGCGAACGCGACTTCTCTGACCTGAGGCTGACCATCGCCGGCGGCATGGCGACCCAGAGGGTGGTGGCTGAGGAATGGCAGGCGGTGACAGGCGCGCCTCTGATCGACGGCTATGGCCTGACGGAGACTTCGCCGGTGGTTTGCATCGGGCGGGTCGATCTGAAGCAGCCGCAGGCCATGGGCTTCGATGGGACCGTCGGCCTGCCGGTCCCCTCGACCGAGGTGCGGATGCGCCGCGAGGACGGAAGCTGGGCCGGGATCGATGAAGAGGGCGAGTTGTGCGTGCGCGGCCCGCAGGTCATGCTGGGTTACTGGAAACGACCTGACGAAACCGCCAAGGTCCTGTCCGACGACGGCTGGCTGGCGACCGGCGATGTCGGGGTGATGCAGGCGGACGGTCGGGTGCGTCTGGTGGACCGGATCAAGGACATGATCCTGGTCTCCGGCTTCAACGTCTATCCGGGCGAGATCGAGGATGTGGTCGCCAGCCATCCGCTGGTCGAAGAGGTCGCCGCCGTCGGCGTGCCGGACGACGCCCAGGGCGAGCGCATCAAGATCGTCGTCGTACCGCGTTCGCCGGACCTGACGAAGGAGATGCTGATCGCCCACTGCCGCGCGCAATTGACCGGCTACAAGGTGCCACGCATCGTAGAGTTCCGCAGCGAACCCCTGCCCAAGACGGCGGTGGGCAAGGTGCTGCGTCGCGAACTGCGCGGCTGATGCCGATCAGCCTGCGGCGCCTGCCCGCTTGCGGGTGATCAACAGGCCGAACGCCGCCGCGAGAGGGAACATCAGCACCCCATAGACCGCGCCCGGCAGGGTCATCTCCGGGCTGTGCAGCACCGACTGAGCGATGACGATGGCCAGGGTGGCGTTGTGCAGCCCGACCTCAAAGGCGCTGGCGATGGCCTGCGGGCGCTTGATCTTCAGCAGGCGCGGCACGATGAAGCCGATGCTCAGGCTGAACAGGCAGAACAGGATGGTGATCCCCGCCAGCGCCTGGAAGTTGGCAAGCAGCACATCCAGACTGGATGCCGCCGCGCCAAGGATCACCAGCGTCAGGATCAGGATCGATGCGATCCGCACCGGCTTGTCCATGGCGCTGGCGAAGCCGGGCTTCAGCCCGCGCACCAGCATCCCCAGGCCTACGGGGACCAGCACGATCATGAAGACCTCGATGGTCTTGGTCAGCTGCAGCCCCACCTTCATGTCGCCGGGCTGGAAATAGGCCACGGCCAGATTGACGATGACCGGCAGGGTCACGACCGCGATGACCGAGTTGATCGCGGTCAGGCTGATGTTCAAGGCCACGTCGCCGCGGAACAGGTGACTGTACAGATTGGCGGTGGTCCCGCCCGGCGACGCCGCCAGCAGCATCATGCCCACCGCCAGAATGGGCGGCAGTTGGAAGATCAGCACCAGTGCGAAACAGACGGCAGGCAGCAACAAAAGCTGACAGGCCAGCGCCACCGCCGCCGCCTTTGGCTGTCGCCCCACCCGCACGAAGTCAGACGGCGTCAGGCTCAGGCCCAGCCCGAACATGATAATGCCCAGCGCGACCGGCAGCCCGATCAGGGTCAAAGGCGAACCCATAAGTCTATCCCCCTGTTGTCGTCAGTCGCGCCCGGACAGCGCCCGTCCCGCCGCCCGTCCCGAGAAGATGCATCCGCCCAGGAAGGTGCCTTCCAGCGCATTGTAACCATGCAGGCCGCCACCGCCGAAACCAGCGGCTTCACCTGCGGCATATAGACCCTCCAGCACTGCCCCTTCGGGCGTCAGGACGCGGCCCGACAGGTCGGTCTGCAGTCCGCCCAGCGACTTGCGCGTCAGGACATGCAGCTTGACTCCGATCAGAGGCCCCGCCTGCGGATCCAGCACCTTGTGCGGCGCCGATGTGCGCGCCCAGCGGTCGCCCTTGTATCGGCGGCTGTTGTGAATGCCCTGAACCTGAACATCCTTGGCGTAAGGGTTATCCATCTGGGCGTCGCGGTCCTCGATCTGGCGGCGGATTAGGGCCGGGTCGAGCAGGGCCTGTTTCGTCAGGCCGTTCATCTTGCCGACCAGTGTCTCCAGATCATTGGCGACCACGAAGTCCGCGCCCTTGTCACGGAAGGCGGCGACTTCTCGTGGCGCGCCCTTGCCCAGACGAGAGCGCAGCACGCCCAACAGATTGCGGTTGGTGATGTCGGCGTTCTGCTCTGACCCCGACAGGGCGAACTCCTTGGCCAGCATCTTCTCTGTAACGATGAACCAGGAATGGTCGTGCGCCGCCAGATCAGGCGTGGTGCGCAGATATTTCAGCGTCGCCACCGTGTCGTATCCGGGCAGGGCCGGGAAGGGCAGCCGCTGTCCCAAGGCATCGAACCACAGCGGCGACGGTCCGGGCAGAATGCGGATGGCGTGTTTGGGCCAGATCGGCGCCCAGTTCTGCACCCCTTCGACGTAGTGCCACATGCGGTCACGGTTCACGAGGCGGGCGCCCGCCTCGGCCGCGATGTCTAGCATCCGCCCGTCGACATAGGCGGGCACCCCGGTGATCATCTCACGCGGCGGAGCGCCCAGCCGCTCCGGCCAGTATCTGCGCACCAGATCATGATTGCCGCCGATTCCGCCTGTGGCCAGAATGACGGCGGGCGCCTTCAGCGTGAAGTCGCCGACGATCGTGCGGTTTGTGGGGGCGCCGCGCGGCGCATCATCAGGCGCCAGCACGCTTCCGCTTACGCCGACGACGCGGCCGGCCTCAACCAGCAACTGATCGACGCGGTGGCGATGGTGAAACCTCAACCGCCCTTGTTTCGCAGCGTCCTTGGCCAGATTGGCGAACGGTTCCGACACCCCCGTGCCGGTCCCCCAGGCGACGTGAAAGCGCGGCACGGAGTTGCCGTGGCCAAACGCCTCGCCGCCGCCTCGTTCAGCCCACCCGACCATCGGCGTCAGCTTCACACCGTGCTGGCGCAGCCAACTGCGTTTCTCTCCTGCGGCGAACTCGACATAGGCGCGGCCCCATCGCACGGCCCATTCATCCTCGGCGCCTGGCCCATCCAGCCGATCCCATCCCGCGCTGCCCTGCCAGTCGCGCCAGGCCAGGTCGAGGCTGTCGCGCACGCCCAGCCGTCTCTGCTCAGGGGTGTCGACCAGGAACAATCCGCCAAACGACCAGAAGGCCTGACCGCCCAGATTTCCGGGGTTCTCCTGATCCACCAGCACCACGCGCTTTCCAGCCTGAACCAGCTCATTGGCGGCCACCAGACCTGCTAAACCCCCGCCTACGATGATGACATCGGCGTCCATTTTTTGCTCCCCTCGTCCAGTTCTCGTTGCGCGCAGCTCTGACCCTATAGTGAAGCTCAACGTCAATGTACATTTATGTCAGTACGTGGACGGAAGTGGCAGTCTGGCCCGTTTTTCAGTTACCGTTGGCATCTCTGGGGGGCGTAGTTTCGCTCAGAAACGACGGCTGAGACTGACGCGGAGTGTTCTGCCCAAGGGGTCTTGGTCGTTTCGACCATAACCGGGGGCGAGGCGATCATCGCCCAGTTTGGCTTGAGGTCGTGTATCGAGAAGGTTCTCGATCTCGAGTTCCAGTCGGAGGCCATCGCTTCTGCGGCGTTCTGTGCTGATTGGGTGAGCGTCGAACCGATTGACCACAGTGCTGACTTTGATGGTGACCGTTGTCAGTGCCGAAAACTGAAGATCCTGTGGTCCATTCTGGCCGAGGTCGCGGCGAATGCGTGATGGCCCCCGCCAGTTCGCTGCTGCATTCAGGCCCCAGCGGTCATAGCGCCCGTCAAGCCGAAAGCTCATTTGGTGGCGTGGCAGCCCTCCGCCATCGCCAGCCAATTGATCCAGCGTGGGGAGGTCGTTGCGGATGATGATGACGTCCTCAAGTCGCCAAGTATGACTGACTGAGATTTGCATGGAGCCTGGTCGCAACGTGCCCGCGGATGTGCTCCCGATGGGGATGTTGGCGGAAAGGCTCGACGAGAGGGTGTCGGACGTAATTGCAGTCAGATTGATCGGGCGTTGATCAACGCTGATTAAGCGACCGTTCGGATTGCGTTGGAAGCGGTCAGGAAAGGCCGTTTCAACAGTCGGGGTCAGGGCGGGCAGGGCGCCGATCGCGTCTGAGGCGTGCACGTTCTGAAAGCTGATATTGGCCTGCACACCCCAGTGGCCAAAAGGTCCCGATGAAACGGAGAGGGAGACGGTTTCCGTCTTTTGGGTTCTCAGGTCGGGATTTCCGCCCAGCAGAGGGGTGATCTCGACTGCTTCCTGTGATCGAAAGTCATAGAGGGTTCGCGGAGGGCCGTTACGCAGGGGCTCAAATCTCTGATCGCGTGTCGGTGCGTCGGTTGCATGTGACCATTGGCCTGAGAACCTCAATTTGCTCATCGGCGTCCATGCGAAGCCGGCGTTCAGACCGCCATTGGCGTCTGCATCGCTCAAGATGCTAGAGCGCCCGCCTAGATTTACAGACAGGTCTCCCCAGTTCTTTCTCGCTTCCCCTGCAGAAGTGCCTGAAGTTGAAGTAAAGATTGGGAGATTGAGGCTGGAACGCAGATCCAGAGCCTGTGACGTGTGAGGGGATGTTTGGGTAAAGTCTTTGGTTTCTGTTCGGGATCCTACATACCGAGCGTCGGCTGTGATCAGGGCGGCGCCAGCGGGCAAATCCATCAGCATACGGTCAGCGGACAGAGTCGCGGACAGAACCTGGGTGCGTGTGGCGAATGTTGTCAGCCCGGATTGGCGGCTTTCGGCGAGCAGGCCGTCAAGACCTGCGCGCACCGACCAGCCCAGACTGCGGCCGCTCACACCGCCAGCGGCTGTGATGGTGTCTGCAACCTGACGGGTTTCGACGGTCTGGCCGGAAGTCTGTGATCGAAAGGCCTCGCGTTGTTTCTGGGCGTTGACACTGAATGAAGTCGCCCATTCACCGATTGATCCTGTTTTAGAAAGGTTGGCAGAAATGACCTGCGCTTCGGGGCGCAGGGAATAGTCATCGCCGTCTGGACGGTCTTGCGCGCCATCTGAACGTTCGCTTGCGCGCAGCGATGTCGTTCGTGAGACTTGGGCGCCGAACTGAAGCGTATCGCTGTCCTTGATCTGTGATTGCCGGGCGTCAGCAAACAGGGATGAGGTCCCCCCAGCTTCAGGGCGCGACGCCTTGCCTTGAGCGTCGTGGCTGGTGAAGTCAGGCTGCAGCACGATGTTCACAACCCGGCGTGAGGGATCGCCGCCATAAATCGCCCCGGCTTGCGGCGGCAGGGCTTCGACGCGGACAAGCGCGTCGGGAGGAAAACCCATGAAGTTTCGGGCATCCACGACCTGCCGGCCGTTGACGATAACGACAGGCGGTTTCTGCAGTCCCAGGATTTCACTGAGGCGAGAGATCGCCTCGCCGATGTCGTAAGCGCCGAGATTGTCGATCTCTTCGGGGCCAAGTTCACGCTCGGGGGCGACCCTGGCCGCGCCGCGCCTCCCGATCACCTCGACCTCACTCAACTGGGTTGGGGGCGGCGCGGCGGATGGCTGTGCTTCAGCTTGTATGGCGATGAGGATCATCATGAACGAGCAGATCCCGTCTTCAGCTGAACGCAAAGCAGAAAAGCCGGGCGTACAAGACACCCGGCCAAATCCTACAGTATTATGGACCGTGAAGCCGGACCTTAGAGGATTTGCAGGCCTGGAATTCGGATTGATCCGCGCACGATCGTGCAGTTCTTTCCGCCAGCATTAATGGCGGGCAGCACATTGTTGTTGAAAGTGGCGGTACGGGTTGCATTGTTCCAGGCGACGGTCACCTTACCGTAACAGGGGTCATTGGCCACGGTGTTGGCGCCGATGGTCAGGTCGATCAAGGTCGTTGATCCCGGCACGATGTCAGCCTTCCATGCGCCAGTCGGAGCGACGGCGATGCAAAGGAAGTCGCCCGCTGTGATGCTACGGGTGGGGATGGGCGCGGTGGTTGCGCTCAACGGATTTGCCGTGATGGAGACGTTGCAGGTCACGGTCGTGGTTTGCGACAGGGTGACTGAACCCGCACCGGTCACGCTGCCGGTGCTGGGTGAGAAGGTTTGAGCGAAGGATGGCGACGCTAGGGCGATCGTGGCGAGCGCGGTGGCGGTGAAAGCAAGTGTCTTGATCATGGTAGTCCTCCCTTGTGCGGACCTTTGTCGGCCCTTGTGAAACGTGGACTGTCCTCATTTTCGGACGCTTATTTACAGCACGGTAAAATTGGTCGAGTCAACAAATAATCGTTATTATTCAATATGGTAAATGTGTAATTGGTCATTCTCCCCAGCTGCGCTTGCAGCTGGGGAGGTGATGAATGCTGAGCTGGGTCTTAGAAACTCTTGGTCAGACGCACGGAGATTATTCGCGGGTCCAGGGTGAAGACATTGGTGGTCAGGCCGGTGTCGTCAGAGTTGGTGAAGGCGTCGACGATGGGCGCGTCATCGAACACATTCTTCACATAGGCCTGTAGCGTCAGGCCACGCTGGTCGTCTCTGAGCGTGACGGATAGGTTGAGGTTGTCCCATCCCTTCAGGCGGTCATATTCGGTGTTGTAGATGCGGAAGTAGCTGTCGGCCTGACGATAGTAGTCGCCCCGAACCGTCAGGTCCCAGTTGCCCAGCGGCCATGTGTATTGGGCCCCGATATTGGCGGTCCATTCTGGTGAGTTGGGCAGGGAGTTGCCGCTGAGATCCGCATCGAAACCACGCCCGGCATTGGGGGCCTGTTTTAATGGATCATACTCAAATCCGTACCATTGCCAGAAGGGCAGGCTTGAACTGAGCTCCCGGTTGAAGGTGCCGAACCGCGAAGATCCCGAGCAGAGGGCGCTGAGCGCGAAGACGGCCGTTGAAGGTCCGAATGGGCTGTTAAGAATTTGCTCGGCCAGATCGCGCGGAGCGATGCAGTTCGAGGGCACCTGGATCCAGGGGCGCAGAGTAACCCAGTCCGGGTTGCCCTGGGTTCTGTTCATCACATCGATCGAGCGGGAGCCATCGGCGAGGCGCGTGTTCAGATAGCCCAGATTGGCGTCGATCTGGAAATTGGGTGTCGGTCTGAAGACCGTCTCAAGTTCCAGGCCCCAGATTTTGGCGTCGAAATTCTCATTAAGAGAGATGCGGTCGACGATCTGCGAGACTTGGTAGTCTTTATAATCATAATAGAAGGCGTTGGCGTTCAGCCGCAGCTTGCCGTTCAGCAAAGTGTTTTTGGTTCCGATCTCAAAGGCCGTGACGTATTCAGGGTCGAAAGTGCCAGCCAGTGGCTGATATTGAACGACCTTGGGGTTCAGATCCATGCGTGGGGGGTTGGTGCCCCCGCCCTTGTATCCCCGCGACAGCGAGGCGTAGATCAGGGTGTCGTCCGTGAACGTCAGTTCTGGGGTCCAGTCCAGAACGATCCGACCTGTCAGCGCGCTCCACTTTTGCTTGATGTCGGGCAACGCATAATACCCCCGACGGGCATAGCCGCCGGTTGCTGGGGCGGAAGTGCCGTCCCGGTTGGCTCCGAGCAGAAGCTGGCTTGGATAGGGCGTGGTGTCCTTACGATCTTCGGTGTAGCGCAGGCCTGTTGTCAGCCGCAGGTTCGGGCGCAGATCCCAGTAGGTTTCGCCAAACACAGCCCAAGAGCGGGTGTGGACGACGTTCTTGCTGCGGAAATAATTATGTCCCTCCCCGTTGATCTGGTTCAGGGGGTTGGGGTCGACATAGACGCATTCCCCCGGTTCTCGATCATCACATGGATGTGTGCCGAGGCCGCCATTTGGAAGATATTCGAAGTTGTAAAAATATTCAGCAATCAATGAAAACAGATTGTTGAATACGTAGTAATCGTCTTGAGATTTAAAGTCGAGATAATTGGCGCCGAGGCTGAAATTGAAGCCGTCATTCAGTTTTGATTGCAGGCGGAACTCTTGATACCATTGACGGTTGTCAGACTGACTGAGGTCCGCAGAAAGTATCCGGTCTGAGGGTCCGAGTTGTGGGTCTGTATAAATGCCGCCGGGCGTAGCGGTTGATGGAACGAGGTCTCCGAAAAAGTCGTAAACGTAGTTACTGTCAGTGAAGGTGGGATCGGAGACGTAGCGGGCGTAGTCTTGAGATGCGTAATAATCATCCTTGGCGTATGCGGTCTGTGAGTACAGGGTCAGGTTGCTGGTGAGGTCGAACTCTAGATTGACCTGGAAGACGTCGTTTTTGGCTCGGAACACCGGGTCGAAGCTAGTGGAGATTTCTCTCAGATTTCGCGATTGAACGACGCCTTTGTAAGGGTCGAAGCCTAGCGGAATCAGGTTTATGGGGTTCCAGTTCAAATCGACGCCCAAGCTGGGGCCGGTGCCCAGCAACCGCACCGGACCGAATGAGGCGCCGTTCGGTGCGCCATAGGCGGCATCAGAATAAAGCGAACCCGGCAGACAGCCCTGACTTAGCTGAGCCTGAGTGTAGGACATCGGGACGTCGGTAGAGCCGATCCTGGTCGGGCCGGGATCGGTGGTGCACAACTGTTTGCCGGTGCGCGAACGGTTGTCGTCTTCTTCAAAATGCTCCCAGATGAAATTAGCGCGGAAGCGCTCGGTCGGCTCCCAGCGCGCGGACAACCGCGTCGTGTAGAGGTCGCGATCGTTGACACGGGTGTCGTTGAAACTGTTGTAGTCGAAGCCGTCGCGCTGGGTGAAGCCGAATGCGCCGCGGATGGCGAAGGTGTCGCCAATCGGGATGTTGGCCATGGCCTGACCGCGCACGCTGTCATAGTTGCCCAGTTCTCCCGTCACGAAGCCTTCAGATTTGAAGGTCGGAAGTTTCGGGAACATGTTGACCACGCCGCCGGTGGCGTTGCGTCCATACAGGGTGCCTTGGGGGCCGCGCAGGACTTCTACGCGGTTAACATCCAGATATTCCTGTTCGAACAGACGGTTGCGGATCAGCGGAGTGTTGTTGAAGCTGACTGCAACGGCCGGATCGCTTGAGGCGGACACGGCCTTGGTCCCGACTCCGCGGATCGAGAAATTGTACATGCTGAAGTTGGACTTGGAGAAGGTCACGTTCGGCACGGCGCGCAGCAGTTCCGAACCGCCATCGATCTGACGCAGCGAAAGTGCCTCGGCCGACAAGGCCGTGACGGCTATGGGCACGTCCTGAACCGACTGCTCGCGCTTTTGCGCGGTGACGATGATGTCGTCCACCATAGTAGCTGACGGCGCTTGCGTCTGTGCCAGCGCCGGGGCGCTGGTCATCAGGAGGGCTGTCGCTGATGCGGAGAGTGCAAGGCGCGCGCGAATACGGGCCGTTGAAGCCATGAAGTCCTCCCGAAGTGCGCCGATTTCCCCACGGCGCGTGATGTGCGTTTCCTTCCGCCTGATGTTTCCGTTCGGCAGGGCGGAGCCACCGACGGTTGTCGGCACCTTCGCATTATTCACTGCGCTGTCAATACATATTGACTGTAATGTTTGTTGTGGGTCCTCGTCCTCGCCTGCGTCTTTGGAGCGAGAGACGGCAACTGTGTTTACCGGATTTGTCTATTCCGCATTGCGTTCAACTCATGCGGCCCAGCCACGGCTCTGGCGCGATACAGGTCTTCATCGGTTCGGCGATGAAGGGGCAAGGACGAAATAGCCCTGTTTGGCCCGGGTGTGGATCGTCTCCAGATCGCCCAGCATCCGCTCTAGCAGCAGGGCCAGGGTCGGCATTCTGACGGGGTCGAAATCGACGCCCAAGGCTGTGTTAAAGATGCGCGGGGCGGACGGGGTCTCGATCTCATTGTCGGCGGCGGCCTGACGCCAGCGGTCGGAACCCTCCAACGCGCGGGTGGCGTGATAGATGACGTCCGCTTCCCACCCTGAAGCGACGCTTGAAGGGTCTGCTCTCGGCTGATCCCCCAAAACCAAGCGAGATGACTGCTTGGCTCCAACACCAGAAGTTGGCTCCAGGCCTTGAACTGAACCTTCACGCACCCCCGCCTCAGCCCGTCTTTGGTCGCGATTGTCGAACTGACGGCCAACTTCGCCACCCAGACCGCTGTGTTGCCGGAAACGGTTGAGGCTTGGGAGTTGGGATACAAGGGGCAGGCGCTTGACGGCCGTCTGAGCGTCAACACCGCCCTGTTCTACGCCGATTACCAGAACCTGAAGGTGCAATCGAGGATCGCGGCGAACGTCTCTATCCCGACGAACGCCGACTCGTCTGTGTCCAAGGGCGCCGAGGTCGAGTTCCAGTTTGTTCTGACCGACAAGATATTTCTCAACGGCGGCGTCACCTATGCAGACGCTATATTCGATGCGACCCGCCTGTTCTGCGCACTGACCACTCCGGCAGGGGCAATCATGCTTGCGGCGAGTCAGGCCAAACCCGTGAATGCCTGTTTCCGAATTGGCAATGGCACGGCCCAGAACGTTCAAGGCGGTTGCCTGCGCAATGCTCCTAAGTGGCGCGGGAATCTGTCCGTTCGTTATGAAGACGATATTCCAGCGAGCCCGCTGAAGGGCTTCGTTCAAGTCGCTGCGACGCAGCAAAGCGGCGCCACCTTCTCGTCGAAGCAGGACCCCGTCTGGTTCAGGACAGCTACGGCGTTGTAAATTTCATGCTCAGCGCCAGCGGCCATCCTTGCTGGTGAACTGAAGAAGCAGCCGACATATGTGGCGACCTTTGAGGCCTATAACAGGCTGATGCGCCCCTTCATCGCAAGCGGTCGAACTGTTAGCCTCAGCGTCATTCGCCTTTTCCATCCCAAAACGCGGCTAGGGGCGGTGACGACACACCTTCGGGAGGGAGCCCTACCCTTCCAAAATACGAGGCGAAGACGTAATCGCCACTCTGACAATCAGAACACTCGCTGCTAGGCGAACAAGGCAAGGCGCAAATGACACGGTGTGAGCCGTGAACTGACGCGGTCACATCACTCGTTTATGCTGGAGGTTCGTCACGACAGCCCTCCTTCAGCGGGCGTGAGTTTCAGACTGCAGCAGGTCGTTTGGAATTGAAGGCTAGGTTCGCGAAACTGCACAGGGCGGCGACGAAGGCGCAGATCGCCGCGGCCAGAGCCGACGCTGGCCCCTGGCCGAGGTTTCGGGCCAGCAGCATCGTCAGCAGGGTTGCGCCGAGCGCCGAGCCGACAAGCCGGGTGGTGGAGATCATCGCTCCGGCCGATGCACTGCGGGATGGCGGTGCAG
>RCMZ01000495.1_pt1 | contig 20015 bp, 19 predicted proteins | sample 2041141 | NCBI WGS metagenome assembly RCMZ01 (sample SAMN09708263, study PRJNA481090) | Wastewater metagenome, whole genome shotgun sequencing project. | biome: sewage; isolation source: Davis station wastewater (DW) | place: Antarctica: Davis Station | collected 2010-03-01
AAAAATATCGGTCAAAGCGAAAAACAACCAGTTTTGCATTACCCGATGCCATTACGTGCATTAACCCGATACTTTTAGGTTAGAGCGTTTTCGGTGAGACAGGTAGACTAAAAGTAGCTCTCGCCTCAACTTCTTATTTGACATAATATAAATTATGCGAAGTTCGCGAGCAATTCGTCAAATGTCATTTTTTCCAACTACCGCAATCGTAAATGCGATTTGCGCACATTGGCGCCCTGCGCCGGGGTTTTTCCTCGTGCTTGGCGCACTATGGCTGTTCATCCGAGGCAAAAATTGTTGCGCGGCGTGCGCGTGCATATTCGGCTGGCGCGGTGGCCAGGCTGCCCATGCCGGCAATGTCCATGCTCCACTGCGCTGATGGCGCGTTGGCGGCCAGGCATTGTGCGGCGCTCGCGGCGCGTTGCAGGCTGAGGGTATTGTTTCCGGCCGGCGTGCCGCGTTCATCGGCGGAAGCTGCGATGTACAGGCGCCGGGCCTTGGGCGCGGCTTTCATCACGCTGGCGGAAAGCCGCGCGCATTGTTCCGGCCCCGGGGTAAAGCTGCCGGTTGCAAAGCTGATTTCCGCGGCTATTTTCCATGTGCCGCTGACGCCGCCCATGGGGCCAGGTTTCCACGCATTGTGATGCTTGACCTGGTTTGCGAGATCGCTCACGGCGGCCGATAAGCGGTTGATAGTCTCTGGATCCGGCGGAACGTATATCGGCTCGCGTGGCGCCGCGATCATGTGATGGCATCGTATTTGCGCCTGGTCCGGGCAATCCTGCCGCAAGTCGCTTGCCGCCGTCCTGGTATCGAGCACTTCGGCGCGGCGCGCACCGTTGGCCGCCGCGGCGTCCAATAGCGGCGCTGCGCCGGACGGATTGCCGACTGCCTTGAACATGGCATTCAAGACACTGGCCTTTTGTTCCAGGGCAATCCGATAATCATTGTAGCCGAGCGTGTCACTCCAGAAACCGACGCATGCCGCGTAGCCTTCCCTGATTTTCTCTTTGACGAGGGGCGGAAATGCGACAGGTTTCATGGAATAACTGCCTGCCAGATAGATGCCGCTGCCGCCGAGTGGCACCTCCAGCAAGGTCTGGCAACCGTCTTCCAACGCGGCGCGCAAGCCCTGGCACATATTCTCGGCCAGGCGATGCGCGGCCGGCTCGATGGTGCAGCGGCCCTCGTGATGGAAGCCGGCGTAGACTGCCAGCGCGGCCGGGATGATGACTTCCAGGTAGGGACTCATGTCACTTTTCCCGCTGGACATCGGCCGCAGTGGTCGTCGGGCTGGTCGGCGCGCATTGGACGGGGGCCGCATTCCCGTTGGCTTCTCTGGCCACCACGAGGCGTTGCGCGCCAGTATCATAAACCTGCTCCAGTATCAATTGCAGGGCCTGGGCCTCGTCGTACTTTCCCAATCCCAGACCGATGACGATCGCGCGTGTTTGATCGAGCGCCGGGCGGACGGCGATGGAAAAATCTTCCCGGCTCAGGCAGACTTTTCCGGCCGAGCGTCCGATATTCAGTTTTTGGTACTTGACATCGCTGCCTATATAAAAGCCAACGTCAATGTCGCGGACATGCAGGAAATCAAAATATGGGATCGCAGCAAGCAGTAATGCCTCGTCCACGTTGTAGCGCCTGCCTGAAAAGCGGGCGTCGGACTTCGCGTTGCGGGCCTTTTTTTTCGCCTGCAAGTCGCTTACCAGTGCCGGGTATTGCACCGCATCGTACATGGGCCAATCGCTGACGGCCTCGGAGATCTGCTCGTCATAGGCTTGATGCAGTTTCACAAGTCCGGCGCGGTCCGCCGGCGGCGCAACTTCTTCCAGCAGGCACAGGCGTTGGCTGAAGACGCGTTTGAGAATGGCCTCGTCACCCAGGCTCACGGAGCGGACGTGTGACTCGACAATGCTGTCGCCCCGGCCCGCAACGACGGGAATGATAACAAGTGAAGCGTTTCCATTCTTGGCCACAATGCTGGCGCAGCGTCGTTGTGCCGCGGCGACCAGCTTTTCTTGCTCGGCGGTCAATGGGGGAAGCCCGTTGTGTCGACCGAATGTGCATCCGGCGAGCATGGACGATATGGCGATCAGCACGATCGACTGCATCATCTGGCGTAACGTATACATTTCTATCCCCTTCCCCCTTGGTTGGCAACGTGTCCATGTCGAACTGTGCACTACTTGAGAGCGGGCGCGCTTGGCTATTGTCATGCTCCGGCGATCGAGGCGGCGCCGACACCGTGCAACGGGGCCCGGCAAAGCTGAATGGCTGAGACGATAAGTGGATGCCGCAACGATACGGGAAAAATACGCCGGGATATACGTCTTTTGTAACGTTGGCAGTACGATGAATTACGCAAGGAAGTGCCGGCCGCGCCGTGACGTCCGGCCGTCCTGCCTGGACCTGGGAGGGCGCCGCCTGGCATGCTCCTCCCTTCCCCGCCCTGCTCCCGGCGCCGCTTTTCCCCGCGCGGCGTTCCCGTGCGCCCGCATCCTCTGCGCCCGCGCCCCCGGCTCCGAGGGGCGTTTCGGGTGACCATACCAGCGGCGCGAAAATGCGCCACTGGTATGCTGCAGCATGGCTGTCCTTGGGCGGGCTGGCGCAACTGGTATTGTGATGTTGCGCAATGAATAAAACCAGTTGACTACCACCTGCAATGCTTGCACTCTGAAAAATCGGACGGTGTCCAGCCGCCCGGCCATGAAAAAAAACACACAAGGAGATGCAAGTGAACCGGACAGTCATGAATACCCTCATCCTCACCCTCTTCGGCGGTACGCTGGCCGCCTGCGGTGGCGGCAGCGAAGGATCCGCCGCCAGCCAGCTGCTGGCAGGCGCGACCGATGCGGTCGCCTGCTACGCCCCGTGGAACAGCAGCACCGTGTATAACGGCGGCGGCCAGGCCAGCTACAATAATGTGAACTACAGTGCCAACTGGTGGACGCAAGGAAACAACCCATCCACCAGCAGCGGCGCCGTCGGCACCGGCCAGCCATGGACCGTGGTGGGCGCATGCGGCACGCCGACGCCGACTCCGACCCCGACGCCCACACCGACCCCGACGCCCACTCCGACTCCGACACCCACGCCAACTCCGACACCCACGCCAACTCCGACTCCGACACCCACGCCAACGCCTACCCCGACGCCTACCCCCACCGGCCTGGCCAGGCACGCGCTGATCGGCTACTGGCACAATTTCACCAACCCCAGCGGCGCCACCTATCCGATCAGCCAGGTCAGCGATGACTGGGATGTGATCGTCGTCTCGTTCGGCGACAACGCGGGCGGCGGCAATGTCAGCCTGACCATCGATCCGGGCGCCGGCACGGAGGCGCAATTCATCGCCGACGTGGCCGCCAAGCGGGCGAAAGGCAAGAAAGTCATCCTGTCGCTGGGCGGCCAAAACGGTTCCGTGTCCGTCGGCAACACGGCCGAAGCCACCAATTTCACCAACAGCCTGTACGCCATCATCACCAAATACGGCTTCGACGGCATCGACCTGGACCTGGAAAATGGCGTGGCGCAAGGTGCGGCCATCCAGACGTATCTGCCGATCGCCGTGAAAAACCTGAAAGCCAAGGTCGGCAGCAGTTTTTACCTGTCGATGGCGCCGGAATGGGTCTACGTGGAAGGCGGCTACACCAGTTATGGCAGCATCTGGGGCGCTTACATTCCCATCATCAACGCCTTGCGCAGCGAGCTGACGGTGCTGCACCCGCAGTATTACAACAACGGCGACATCTACACGCCGTATGCCACGGGCGCCATCAAGGCCGGCTCGGCCGACCAGCTGGTGGCCACGGCGCGCATGCTGATCGAAGGGTTCAATTATGGCGGCAATATCTTCGCCGGCCTGCGTCCTGACCAGGTGGGCTTCGGCGTGCCGTCCGGCCGCAGTTCGGCCGGCTCGGGCTTCACGACCAATGCCGACGTCAGCAATGCGCTGAATTGCCTGACGCGCCTGCTCAACTGCGGCACCATCAAACCGCTGCAGGCGTATCCGGACTTCCGCGGCGTGATGACCTGGTCGATCAACTGGGACCGTCACGACAACTATAACTTCTCCGTGCCAACGAAGAACGTGCTGAAAACCCTGCCGTAGGTCGCAGACAGGCCGGAGGGGGAGGCTACTCCTCCGGCCAGGCCAGCCGGCGCGGCGGAGCACTGCGCGCGCCCATCGCAGCCCGCTCCCGCCGGGCGTGGCTGGCACCGTGCAAACCGTGTTTCATGGCCGCCGCTATTGCGGCACTGCCTGCTTTGCCCTATTCTGCTGCACTTATGGCAATTTTCGGGGCCGTCGAATTCATGCTTACCTTGCGCGCCGCCATCGATGGCCTGCGAACCTGCTTTTCCCTGCCACGGCTGTGCGTGGCCGGGCTGGCCGCGTTGGGCGAATTCGCCCTGTTCAGCCTATCCTGGGAAGATCCCCTATGGTATCTGGGCATGGCCGTCGGGCTGCCCGCGCTGGCGGCCTTGCTGGCCTATGGGCTGTTCGAACACTGGCCGCGCCGGCTGCCGGACCGGCTGCCCCACTGGGTGTTGCAGGTGGCGGGCGTGGCGCTGGCGATCGTGCTGACCCTGGCCGCGCTCTACCTGCTCAATACCGAGGCCGGCGCGCCGCCGTTCTGGCAGGTGCGCGAGCGGCTGCAGAGCTATGTCTCCCTCACCTTCCTGGGCTTGCTGCTTGGGCCGTGGCTTGCCATGGCCGCCCTGCTGCGCCAGCGCGACGCCCGCGTGCGCGAAGCGGAGCGCAAGCGCGGCGAGCTGGAGCGCCAGGCCCGCGATGCGCGCGTGTGGCTGCTGCAATCCCAGGTCCAGCCGCATTTCCTGTTCAATACGCTTGCCAGTTTGCAAGCGCTGCTGGATGCCGGTTCAAGCCATGCGGGACCGGTCCTGGCGCATCTGGTGACGTACTTGCGGGCCGCCGTGCCGCGCCTGAACGAGGCGGCCACCCGCCTGGAGCAGGAGCTGGAGCTGGTGCGCGCCTATCTGGTGCTGATGCGGATGCGCATGCCGGACCGCCTGGCATTCGGCATCGCCGTCGCGCCCGGCTGCGAAAGCCTGCAATGCCCGCCCATGACCCTGATGACCCTGGTCGAGAACGCGGTGCGCCACGGCATCGACCCCAGCCTGCACGGCGGGCGCATCGATGTACGCATCGACGCGGCGAATGGCCGCTGCCATATCGAAGTGAGCGACACCGGCGTGGGCCTGCAAGCGGGCAGCCCGGGCCTGGGCACGGGCCTGGGCAGCCTGCGCGAACGCCTGGCGCTGATGTTTGGCGACGCCGCGGCCCTGCGCATCAGCGAACTCGCCCCCCACGGTTTCCTCGTTTCCATTGAATGTCCCGCATGGCCATGACCCCCACCGCCCTGATTGCCGACGATGAACCCTTGCTGCGCGCCAGCCTGCGCCGCCAGCTGGCCGCGTGCTGGCCGGAACTGGCCGTGGTGGCCGAGGCGCGCAACGGGCCCGAGGCGCTCGCGCTGTTCGAGCTGCACCAGCCAGCCATCTGTTTCCTCGATGTCCACATGCCAGGCCTGTCCGGCGTCGACGTGGCCAGCCAGATCGGTCGCCGCGCGCACCTGGTCTTTGTCACCGCCTTTGACCAGTATGCGGTGCGGGCGTTCGAGCAGGGCGCGCTCGACTATCTGGTCAAGCCCGTGCAGCTGGCCCGCCTGGCCGGGACCGTGACGCGGGTGCGCGAACGCCTGGCGGCCCTCCAGCCTGGCGTGGCCAGCGTGGCCCTGTTGCAGGAACTGGCAGCCAGCCTTCGCGCGGCGCCCGCCGCTGCGCCGGCCCCGCTGCGCTGGCTGCGCGCCTCCGTGGGAGCGGCCATGCGGCTGATTCCCGTCGACGATGTCGACTACCTCAAGTCCGACGACAAGTACACTTTGGTTGCCTGGCGCGATGGCGGCAAGCCCGCCGAAGCGCTGCTGCGCAATACGCTCAAGGAATTGCTGGCGCAACTCGATACGCAGCAGTTTCAGCAGATCCACCGGGCCGTCGTGGTCAATCTGCACGCCGTGCGGCAGGTCGTGCGCGGCACGCATGAGACGGCCGAACTGACCTTGAAGCACCGGCCGGAAGTGTTGCCGGTCAGCCGCACCTTCCTGCACCTGTTCAAGGCGGATTAATCCGCACGCGGCCACGGGCGCGCCTGTCGTCGTCCACTGGCGCGCTTCGGCCCCCCGCCCGCGTGGCGCGTCGGATCGCGCTTGCCGCCGCGCCCTCCTTTGCCGACACTGCGCGGACAGGTCCTGCATGGACCACCGGCTCCCACTTCGACAAAGGCGACACGATGTACCCGACTCTTGCTCCCGCTGCCACGCAACACCACGCCCCCATGGCCAACGCGACCCCGCTGCAGGCCGGACGGTGGCTGGGACTGGGCCTGCTGGCTAATTTTGGCCTGGGCATCTATTCCAATTTCCAGCTGCAGGAACAGGTGTTCGCCGCGCCAGGCTTCATGCTGCGGGCGGCCGGCATGCCGCTGCAGGTGGGCATGATCGTCGTGATCGGGCTGGCCACGGCCTTGCTTTCACTGCTCATCGCCGCTTTCCTGCGCGGCAACTACGGGCGGCGGCAGCCCTTGCTGAGCCGCTGCTACCTGGCGCTGGCGGCGGCGGCCCTGGCCACCAGCCTGTTCGAGGGCACGCTGGTGCTGGCCATGCGCAGCCTGAGCGCCGACTTCCTCGCATCGGGCGCCGACAGCGCGGTGTACGAGCCGGCGCGCGCCCTGCTGCGCGGCTTGCGCAATGGCATCCACTTCCCGGACAAACTGCTGGGCGGGCTCGGCGTATTCCTGATGTATATGCTGTTGTACCGTGCCCGTGCGATGCCACGCCTGCTGGGCGCGGCTGGCATGGTTGCCTGCCTGCTGCAGTGGGTCGCCGTGGGACGCGAGCTGTTTGGCCTGCCGGTCATGCCTCTCTTGCTGCTGCCCCTGGGCCTGGCGTATCCGCTCGCTGGCCTGTGGCTGCTGCTGCGGGGACTGGCGACGCCCCAGGCGCCTGGCGCCCGCTGACAGGTGGCAGCGCGGGGGAAGCGGGCCGGCCCCCGCCTGTCCTGACAACAATGGGATACTTATTATCAATAGCCAATATCTATTGACACGGTTGAAATATTTTACTTCCTTTTGTAAATGAGAATCGTTATTATCTACTCCAAGGATAAGCGAATTCAACAGAAAGGAGCATCCCTTGTTTACAGCCATCAAAACATTCAGCCAGGTTTGTACGCACATGTCGATCGCCTTTGGCCTCGCCTACTTGCTGACGGGCTCGCTGGCACTCGGTGGCTTGGCAGCAATCATCGAACCGGTCATCAATGTCGCCCTGCTGCCCTGGCACGAAAAAGCCTGGCATGCGCTGCGCCGCCGCTACGCCGCCGGCCGCCTCGGCCTTGCCGCGCTGGCCGGTGAAAAAATCAGCCAGACCTGTCTGCACATGGGCGTCGCCTTTGGCGTCATGTACTGGGCCACGGGTTCCATGGCGTTTGGCGGCTTGCTGGCCGTGGTCGAACCGATCTGCAACGTGATCGTCCTGCCCTTCCACGACCGCCTGTGGGAACGCGTCCGTGTGCGCCTGGACAGCCGCGGCGCGGCCCGCCTGGCCGCCCTGTAATCGGCTGGCCTTCATTTCGGCCTTAATTTCCCGCCCACACGGGCGGCCGCCTGTGCAGCCATGGCGCCGCCCGCTCCAGCTGGCCGGCCAGGCGCAGCAGGGTTCCATCGTCGGCATAGGCCGCCATGAATTGCATGCCGATGGGCAAACCATCGGCCGATTGCGCCAGCGGCACGGACATGGCGGGCAAGCCCGCCACGTTGGCCAGCGGCGTGTACGGCGAATGGTCGAACAGGCGCGCCGTCCAGCCCAGGCCATCGAGCTGTTCCTCCTTTTCGCCATAGCGTCCCAGTGGCCACGGCAGGTCCGGCATGCTGGGCGTCAGCAGCACGTCGTATTGGCCAAACAGGGCGCCCGCCTGGCGCGTGACGGTGTTGCGCACGTCGAGGGCGGCGACAAAGTCCACCGCCGACACCGTCTGTCCGTAGCGGTAGCACGCCAGGGTGGACGCTTCCAGCGTGTCGGTCGAGATGGCGCGCCCGCTTTCCTGCGCCAGGCCGTCGATCCACGGCACCAGGTTGGCGCACCAGATGCGCGCATTGGCTTGTACGAAGGCATCCCATGACACGCCCAGCGCCGGCTGTACTTCCTCCACGTGATGGCCCAGGCTTGCCAGCAGGCGCACGGCATCATCGAGCGCGGCATCGATGGCCGGCACGGGACGCGCGCCATTGCAGGCGGCGCGCTGCACGCCGATGCGCAGCCTGCCCGGCGCCACGCCCACCTGCGACAGCCAGCTGTGGCCGGGCGCGGCCGTCACATACGGTTCGCCCGGCGGCACGCCCTGCAGGCAATCGAGCAAGGCGGCACTGTCGCGCACGGTGCGGCTCACGCCCAGCTGCACGCCCAGGCCGCTGAAGATTTCGTCCATGGCGGGCCCGTTCGATACCCTGCCGCGGCTCGGCTTGAAGCCGAACAGGCCGGTGGAGGCGGCCGGCACGCGGATGGAACCGGCCGCATCCGTCGCATGGGCCAACGGCACGATGCCGGCGGCCACGGCCGCCGCCGCGCCGCCGCTGGAGCCGCCCGCGCTAAGCGCCAGATGCCACGGGTTGCGCGTGGCCCCGTACAGCACGGGTTCGGTGGTGGTGGCAAAGGCCATTTCCGGCGTGCCCGTGCGGCCAAAGGTGGCCAGGCCCGCCCGGCGGAACTGCGTCATCAGATGCGAGTCAAAGGCGGCGACGTGGCCGGCGCCCAGGCGGCTGCCATATTCGCTGCGCCGGCCCGCCATCGTGACGGCCACGTCCTTGATCAAAAACGGCACGCCGGCGAACGGCGCGCCGGCATCGATTGCAGCCAGGTCGGCCGGCCAGTGCTCGACCACGGCGTTGACCTGCGGATTGACGGCGTGCAAGGCGCGCAAGGCCAGATCCTGCAATTGCGCCGCGCTGACGGCGCCGTCACGTAGCAGCTGGGCCAGTCCCAGGCCATCAAAGCTAACATATTCATGGAGTTGCATCAGATTGCTCCTGTAATGGATGAAGAATGAAAATCACAGGAACGACTGTAGCGCTTGCGCTATCATTGTAGAAATGAATAAAGTAAATACTAGGTATAGCCATGGACAATTTGCGTAAGCTGGATCTGAACCTGCTGCTGACCCTGAATGCGCTGCTGATTGAGCGCAACGTGACGCGGGCGGCCGAGCGCCTGCACCTGAGCCAGCCGTCCGTCAGCGTGCAACTGGGCAAGCTGCGCGCGGCCTTCGACGACCCGCTGCTGTTGCCCGGTCCGCGCGGCATGCTGCCCACGGCGCGGGCGCTGGCCCTGTTCGCGCCCTTGCAAGCCGTGCTGGCGCAGCTGGAGCAAGTCTTGCAGCCGGAACCTGCCTTCGATCCGGCCACGGCCGAGGTCTGCTGGAACCTGGCTGCGGCCGACGCCACCGAATATGCGATCCTGCTGCCCATGCTGCCAGCCTTGCGCGCGCAGGCGCCGCTGTCGCGCATGGCCGTGTTCGAGGCCGTGCCGGCGCGCATGGCGCATGCGCTGGAAACGGGCCAGGTCGACCTGGGATTCCTGGCCCAGGAAGAAGCGCCGCCCGGCCTGCGCCACCGCAGCTTGTTTACCGAGCACTATGTGCTGGCGGGCCGCCGCGACCATCCGCTGCTGCAAGCGCCGCCCGACCTCGAGCAGTTTTGCGCGCTGGAATTCATCGTCGTCTCGCCCAACGGCGGCGGTTTCCGCACGGCCGTCGATACGGCCTTGCGGCAACTGGGCCGCAAGCGCCAGGTGGTGCTGTCCGTGCCGCATTTCCTCATCGTCCCGCCCTTGCTGGCGGCGTCCGACATGGTCGCCCTGCTGCCGTCGCGCCTGCTGAAGAATGCGCTGGGCGGGCTGCGCACGTGGGAACCGCCCGTGACCCTGCCCGATTACGAGATGGCCATGGTGTGGCACGAACGCATGCATCTGGAGCCGGGCCACCGCTGGCTGCGCGAGCGCATCATGGCCAGCCTGTGACCTTTCCTACCCGAATTTGCGTGCTGATGCACTAGGCAAGATCACCTAGTTGATCGCAAGAAACTCCCAATGTGCGCGAGGGTGGCGATTGCGTATGCTTGGCCCCAATAATAGAGGGTCATCATGAACGCCAATTTCACTTCCATCCTGCCTCCCGGCTCACGCCGCCGTTTTTCCCCGCCACTTCCGCTGCTGCAGGCACTGCTCATCTGGATCAGCATGGTGTTCTGCGCCATGCCGGCCCTGGCTGCGGCGCCATCCGCCGACCTGATCAAGCGCGGCGAATATGTCGCCCGCCTGGGCGACTGCGTTGCCTGCCATACCAGCCCGAACGGCGCCGCCATGGCCGGCGGCCTGGAACTCAAGACGCCGTTCGGCACCATCTACAGCACCAATATCACGCCGGACGCGAAGACGGGACTGGGCACGTATTCGTTCGCGCAATTCGACCGCGCCATGCGCAAGGGCGTGGCGGCGGACGGGCACAACCTGTATCCGGCCATGCCCTACCCTTCCTACGCCAAGATCACGCCCGAGGACATGCAGGCCCTGTACGCCTACCTGCAGCACGGCGTGGCGCCCGTGGCCCAGCCAAACCGCGCAACGGACATGAAATGGCCGTTCAGCATGCGCTGGGGCCTGTCGCTGTGGAACGCCGTCTTCCTCGATGACGCGCCGTTCAAGCCCGACGCCAGCAAGTCGGCCGTGTGGAACCGCGGCAGCTATATCGCCCAGGGCCTCGGCCATTGCGGCTCCTGCCATACGCCGCGCGGCGTGGCCTTCCAGGAAAAAACCATGGGCCAGGATGGCGGCGGCGGCAAGCATTACCTGTCCGGCTTCACTTTTGACGGCTGGCATGCGGTGAACTTGCGCAACTTGTGGACGCCGGAGGAAATCGTGCGCCTGCTGAAAACGGGCCGCAACAGTTTCGGCACGGCGGCGGGCAGCATGACGGAAGTCATCACGCACAGCACGCAGTACTTCACGGATGGCGACCTCAACGCGCTGGCGCACTATTTGCACGGCTTGCCGGCGAAACCGGGCGCGCCAGTGACGCAAAAGGCGCCGGCGCCCGTGGTGGCGGCCAGCGACCAGGCGCTGTACAACACGCGTGGCGGCCTGGGCTACCTGCAATTTTGCGCCACCTGCCACCGCCGCGACGGGCGCGGCGTGGACAACATCTTCCCGACCCTGGCGCAGAACGATTCCGTGCAATCGCAAGACCCGACCAGCGTCATCCATATCGCGCTGACGGGCTGGCAGTCGGCCGTGACGCAGCATTCGCCCCGCTCGTTCGGCATGCCCGCCTATGACCAGCTGTCGAATGGAGAACTGGCGGAAATCCTGACCTTTGTGCGCAGCAAGTGGGGCAACCAGGGCACGCCCGTGACGCCCGCGCAGATCGCCAGGGTGCGCAAGGAGCTCCAGCTGGCCGGCGCGCGCAAGTCCGATTTCGAGACGCCCCGCTACGCCGCCCTGATGGCCGATCCCAACGCCAGGCAATTGATCCACGGCATGCAGCTGATGACGGAAACACGGGCGCGCCTGCCGAACAACGTGGGCAACGACCTCAATTGCAGCAGCTGCCACCTGAATGGCGGCACGGTGGCCAACGGTTCGCCATTCCTGGGCATCGCGGCATTTTTCCCGGCGGAAGCGCCGCGCGCGGGCAAGGTCATCAACTTGGGCGAACGCATCAATGGCTGCTTCAAGCGTTCCATGCATGGCAAGCCCTTGCCGGCCGACGGCCCCGACCTGCAAGCCATGGTCGCCTACATCGAGTGGATGAAGGGCGCCACGCAAGCGACCGACAAGGTGCCGGGGCGCGGCGTGGCGAAGATCGACCGCAACTTGCTGCCGAATCCCGTGAATGGCAAGAAGGTGTATGCCGAGCAATGTTCCGTCTGCCATGGCGTGAATGGCGAAGGCATCAAGGGCGCCGATGGCGAAGTGGCCTTCCCGCCGCTGTGGGGCGAGCGCTCGTTCAATATCGGCGCCGGCATGGCCAGGACCTACACGGCGGCCGGCTTCGTCAAGGCGAATATGGTGATGGGCCACGGCCAGAAGTTCCCGCTGGGACAAGGCAGCCTGTCCGACCAGGATGCCGTCGACGTGGCCGAGTACTTCAGCCACATGCCGCGCCCGGACTTCCCGGACAAGGTCAAGGACTGGCCGCACGGCGGCAAGCCCAAGGATGCGCGCTACTGAGCCGCTATCGGCCGCGCAATCTGCTACGCTCATGCCAATGACCATTCCAGGAGTCTTGCATGCGCAATCAGATCCATCACGCGGCCGCCGACGGTTACGGCAGCGGTGCCGATACCTACGTCAGGGGCCGGCCCGACTATCCACCTGAAGTGTCCGCCTGGCTGCTGGACACTGTGGCCCTGGGGCCGGGAAAAACCGTGCTGGACCTGGGCGCCGGCACGGGCAAGTTCACGCCCCGCCTGCTGGAGACGGGCGCCACGGTCATTGCCGTCGAGCCCGTGCCTGCCATGCTGGCGAAATTGTCTGCCAGCCTGCCGCAAGTGCGGGCCTTGGCGGGCACGGCCACCGCCATTCCCCTGCCCGACGCCTGCGTCGATGCCGTCGTCTGCGCGCAGGCATTCCACTGGTTTGCCTCGTCCGGCGCGCTCGACGAGATCCTGCGCGTGCTGAAACCGGGCGGCAAGCTGGGCCTGGTGTGGAATTTGCGCGATGCCAGCATCCCCTGGGTGGCCAGGCTGGACGCCATCGTCAACCAGGCCGAAGGCGACACGCCCCGCTATTACACGGGCGCCTGGCGCCAGGTCTTTCCCCACGCGGGCTTCACGGCGCTGCAGGAAACGCATTTTTCCCAGGAGCATACGGGCACGCCCGAGGACGTGCTGTTCAACCGGGTGCGTTCGACCAGCTTCATCGCTGCCCTGCCGCCCGCGCAACGCCAGCGCATCGACGATGAAATCGCCGGGCTGATTGCCGCCGAGCCAGCCTTGCGTGGCCAGGAGCGCATCAGCGTGCCCTACCGGACGGCCGCTTTCGTGGCGGACAAGGTCAGTTAGGGTTCATGGTGGCTTTGGCATCGCCAGACAGGGGCAAGCCGTGAATTGTGGGCTGGCCCTGCCTTCCGACTCGGCAGCGCAGTGGAAAACCGTCATCGCCCAGTTCGCCATGTCAAGCGTGCGCCGGCATGGCCTTGCTGCGCGGAATGGCGCCGCGGGAGGCGGCCGTGGCCTTGATCGCCCGCACCTGCCGGTGGCATCGCCCTTATTTTTGCGCCTGTGTATGGCAGCAAACGGAAGATTGTGGCGTTCGCGGCAATGATGGTGCACACTCACCCATCACAAGGAAAAGCCATGTCCGCCATTCCCCGCCCGCCCATACCGTATGAGACCCGCTATGAATTCGAGGAGGAAGGCGAGCAGGAGACGTGCGCGCAGCTGCTGCATACCCTGCGCGGCATTTCCACCACCACCTATGCGGATTCCGGCCACGCCACGCGCAGCGTACACGCCAAGAGCCACGGCTTGCTGCGCGGCCGCCTGCAGGTGCTGGACAATCTGGCGCCCGAACTGGCGCAAGGCCTGTTCAGCACGCCGGGCGCCTACGACGTGGTGATGCGCATCTCGACGATTCCCGGCGATATGCTCGACGACAACGTCTCCGTGCCGCGCGGCATGGCCGTCAAGGTGCTCGGCGTGCCGGGCACGCAGCTGTCCAGCCTGGAGCCGGACAACGGCGAACCGGCCGCCAGCACGCAGGATTTCGTGCTCGTCAACGGTCCCGCCTTCCTTGCACCGACGGCGAAAAAATTCCTCGGCAGCTTGAAATTGCTGGCCGGCACGACAGACAAGGTGCCGCGCCTGAAGCAGGCGCTGTCGACCGTGCTGCAGGGCGCGGAAAAGGCGCTCGAAGCGGTGGGCGGCGAAAGCGCCACCCTGAAAAGCCTCGGTGGCCATCCGGAAACCCACGTGCTGGGCGAAACCTACTACAGCCAGGCGCCCATTCTGTATGGCGCCTACATGGCCAAGGTGGCGCTGGTGCCCGTGTCGCCGGAACTGGCGGCATTGACGGGCGCGCCGGTCGACCTCGATGGCAAGCCCGACGGCTTGCGCGAGGCCGTCGCCGCCTTCTTTGCCCGCCACGCGGCCACCTGGGAAGTGCGCATCCAGCTGTGCCGCGACATCGACAGCATGCCGCTGGAAGATGCCTCCGTCGTCTGGCCGGAAGCGGACAGCCCCTACCTGCCCGTGGCGCGCATCACGGCCCCGCCACAGGCGGGCTGGAGCGAAGCCCTGTCGCGCGCCATCGATGACGGCATGGCCTTCAGCCCCTGGCATGGCGTGCTGGCGCACCGCCCGCTCGGCTCCATCATGCGCGTGCGCAAGGCCGCGTATGCGATGTCGGCCCGCTTCCGTTTCGAGCGCACGGGCAACATCGTGCGCGAACCGCGCGATCTCGATCATTTTCCTTCCAGTTAGACACCATGCACAGCGACCAGCCCGCCGATGGCAAGCCCGCCCCGTCCGATACCTGGCTGGGCAAGCTGGGGCCGGGCCTGATCACGGGCGCGGCCGATGACGACCCCAGCGGCATCGCCACGTATTCGCAGGCGGGTGCCCAGTTCGGTTTCGGCATGCTGTGGACGGTGTGCCTGACGTATCCGCTGATGCTGGGCATCCAGGTGATCAGCGCCAAGATCGGCCGCGTCAGCGGGCACGGGCTGGCGACGAATATCCGCCGCCATTATCCCCGTCCCTTGCTGTACGCCATCGTCGGCTTGCTGCTGCTGGCCAATGTCATCAATATTGCGGCCGACGTGGCCGCCATGGGCGATGCCCTCACCCTCATCATCGGCGGCCCCACCCACCTGTATGCGCTGGGCTTCGGCCTGCTGTCGCTGCTGCTGCAAGTGTTTATTCCGTATCAAAAGTATGTGCGCATCCTGAAATGGCTGACCCTGGGCCTGCTGGCCTATGTGGCCACCGTGCTGACCGTGCACATTCCCTGGGGCGAGGTGGCGCTGCGCACCGTCTGGCCCAAGCTGGCCTGGACGGCCGCTTCCGTCACCATGATCGTGGCCGTGTTCGGCACGACGATCAGCCCCTATCTGTTTTTCTGGCAAGCGTCGCAGGAAGTCGAGGATTTACAGGCCGATGCCAGCGCGCAAGCCTTGCGCCGCACGCCGGAACAGGCGCCCAAGCAATTTCAGCGCATCAAGCTCGACACGGCCATCGGCATGGGCTTTTCCAACCTGGTGGCCTTTTTCATCATGCTGACGACGGCCGTGACCCTGGGCGCGCAAGGCATCACGCAAATCGATACGTCGGCCCAGGCCGCTTCCGCGCTGCGCCCCATCGCGGGCGACTTCGCCTTCGCGCTGTTCAGCCTGGGCATCATCGGCACGGGCTTGCTGGCCATTCCCGTGCTGGCCGGCTCGGCCGCCTACGCCATGGCGGGCGCCTTCCACTGGAAAAGCAGCCTGGAACTGGCGCCTCGGGCCGCCAAGAAGTTCTACGGCATCATCGTCACGGCCACCCTGATCGGCGTGGCGCTGTGCTTCACCCCGCTCAATCCCATCAAGGCCCTGTACTGGAGCGCCGTCATCAATGGCGTCATTTCCGTGCCCATCATGGCCTTGATGATGGGCATGGCCTCGCGCCCCGCCATCATGGGCACGCTCACCATTTCACGCCGCCTGCGGGCGCTGGGCTGGCTGTGCACGGCCGTCATGGCGGTGGCCGTGCTGGCCATGTTCGCCACCATGGCGTTTTGATGCGCATCACGTCCGTGGCTTGAGCATGCCTTCCACGATGCCCAGCACGGTCTGGCGCGGCAGCAGGCGCGGCAGCCAGGCCAGCAGGCGGTTGGGGCGGCCCGCCACGTGGCTGCTGCGGCCCCGGTCCAGCGCGCGCAGCGCCTCGTCGACGACGGCTTGCGGCGCCATGCGCTGGCCCACGGCCGCCTCCGGCGCGGCCACCACGTCGAAGAAGGCCGTATCCGTCGCGCCCGGACACAGGGCCAGCACGCGCACGCCCCGCCGGCGGTTTTCCGCCCACAAGGCTTCCGAGAACGCCAGCACGAAGGCCTTGCTGGCGCCGTATACGGCCATGTAGGGATCGGGCTGCAGGGCGGCCGTGGACGCCACGTTGATGATGGCGCCCCGTCCTTGCGCCAGCATGTGCGGCAAGACACGGTGGGTCAGTTCCATCAGGGCCGTGCAATTGACGGCCACCTCGGCCGACTGGCGCGCCAGCGCGATATTCTCAAAGCGGCCATGCGTGGCGAAGCCCGCGTTGTTGATCAGCACGTCGGGTGGCATGCCCAGCGCGCAGGCCTGCGCATGGACCGCTTCGGCGGCGCCTGGCTGGCTGAGGTCGGCCACCAGCGCATGGGCGCGGATGCCGTGATGCCGCGCAAGGTCGCGGGCCAATTGCTCCAGCACGGCGCCCGAGCGGGCCAGCAGCAGCACATGGGCGCCGCGCGCGGCCAGGGTTTCCGCAAAGACGCGGCCGATGCCGGACGAGGCGCCCGTGATCAGCACGGTCTGCTTGGTGTAGTTGATGGCGGTCATGGCAATTGAATCGTAGTGAAGGGAAATCCACTGTAAACTGTCGACTTTAGTCCACGGTCAAGGGGAATCGATGCGCATCGGAGAAATTACCCGCCTGACGGGCGTCAGCAAGGACACGGTGCGCTTCTACGAGCGCCAGGGGCTGCTGGACGAGGCGCCGCAGCCGGGTTTGACGAATAACTACAAGGAATATTCGGCGCAGGCCTTGCGCCGCATCGAGCTGATCGGCCACGCCAAGGCGCTGGGCTTTACCTTGAAGGAAATCGCCGAAGTCATTGCCGTGTGGCAGGAAAATGCGCTCGATGGGGACACCAAGCGGGCCATGCTGGAAACGAAAATCGCCCAGATCGACGACAAGGCCCGCTCGATGGCCGTGCTGCGGGCCGGCCTCGTCGATGCGCTGGCCAAGGTGGAGACGGGCTGTGACGATGGCGTGGCCGCCGCAAGAAATTAACGAGGATAATCCATGACTTATTACACGCAATACCGCCACCTGGCGCTCGACGGCGCCAAGCCGCCACCCACCGCGCAGCAGATCGCCGCCATCGAAGCCTTGCTGGAAGCGCCGCTGCCGCCCGCTTTCCTGGCTTTCCTGCAAGTGGCCAACGGCGCCTGGTCCGACTACACCTGCGACGTGCCCGATGGCGAGGGCGGCGTGGAGAAGATGGGCTTCAATACCTTTTTCAGCGCCGAGGAAGGCGATTTCTGCGATGAAACCCTGATCGGCGAGATGCGCGCGGCGCGCCAGCACCTGGCCATGCCCGTCAAGATCCTGCCGTTCGCCCGCGATGGCGGCAACTCCATGGTCTTCCTGGACCTGACGCCGGAAGGCGCGGGCCGGGTCATGAGCTATGTGCAGGAATTGCCGGAGTGGACGGGCAAGCGCGCCCACGGCTTCATCGAACTGGCGCCGTCCTTCGACGCCTGGCTGGACGGCCTGTACATCGACCGCGACACGGTGCTCGATGAGCTCGAGCACAGCGTCTCGGCGCCGGCGCACCTGGAGGCGATGGCGGAATGGCTGGCCATCGGCATGCCGGGCTGGCGCCGCGATGCCGGCATCGCCGCCTTGTTTGCTCTCAAACAAGTAGAACTGTGCGTTAGCGGACAGGACTAGTCCTACGGGCATGGCCGCGACTGTCCTATGGGTGTGCGCGGGCTGGCGGCTTAACATGGTCGCCAGCTTGCAGAAAACACCACTCATGACATGAAAGGATTTCCCATGCGTATTTCCACCACCAGTTCCCGTGCGCCTTCCCTGAAAAGCGTGGCCATCGGCGCCGCCGTGGCGCTGCTCAGCGGCATCGCCATCAACAGCCTCGCCGCCGCCGCGCCGGGCGCGTACGACAAGCAATTCCTCAGCAAGGCGGCTGACGCGGGCAGCACGGAAATCGCCGCCAGCAAAGTGGCGCAAAGCAAGAGCGGCAATGCGGAAGTGAAGCAATTCGCCGACGCCATGGTCACGGAGCATACGAAAGTGGCCGATGAATTGAAGCAGCTGGCCAGCGGCAAGCAGATCGAGGTCAGCGACCAGCCCGGTGCCAGGCACAAGGCGCAGATCGACAAGCTGAGCCGGCTGGAAGGCGCGCAGTTCGACAGGGAATACGCGGCCAGCATCGGCGTGGCGGCGCACAAGGATGCCGTGAAACTGTTTACGGATGCCAGCCAGAAGGCCAGCGATCCCGACATCAAGGCCTTTGCCGCCAAGACTTTGCCAGCTTTGCAACATCACCTGGAAATGGCCAATGCCTTGCAGGCGGCACTGCCGAAATAGACAGCCACGCGGGGAATACTTGCCGCACGTGCCGTACAGCAAGTATTTCCGCTCTTGACATACAATGCGGCAACTCCGTTTTTGGCCATGCCATGACCTCATGCAGCTACTCAAGAAAACCGGCCTGATCGCCGCCGCCCTCCTGTTCGCCCTCCTGCTGGCCGCCTGGCTGTTCATCAAGGTCAGCGCCGCGCGCAATGCCAGCGTATATGCCCAGCAGTGGAACGACCAGGGCACGTGCGTGATCAAGACCTATGTGCCCCATTACGGCGACGGCGTGCCGCAGAACATCGTGCGCGCCCTCAGCACATCCACCTTTTTCCGCGTCTATCACAAGGACGGCACCTTGCTGGAAAGCACCGAATGGGTGCTGGACATGCATGAAGACGGCATCCTCGACCATGCCCGCTGGGGCCAGAACCAGAGCCGCGCCATCTACCCGACGGACATGGGCGACGAAGGCTGGACCTTGCCCGAATGCGCGTAAACGGGGCGCGCTCATGCAAAAAATGAAACAGAAGGGACTGCGCGGCCCCTGGAGCGATGCTCCCTACATTCCTACGCTTCACCATTTTCTCGGCCCCTTCGACGTGTATGACCGCGAAGAAACCCTGGGCGTGGAACTGGACACCTGGGACATGGACGACCCGCTTCAGCGCGCGGCGCTGATACGGCGCGACATCACCTCGCAATACAAGGAACTGAGCTACCGCCACCGCCACGCGCTGGTGGCCGTGCTGGCGCAGGCGCTGCAAGACCCCGCCTACGATTTCCAGGCCATCCTCGAGCATGATCCCGACAGCACGCACGCCCTGCCCGCCTTGTGGGATGACATGGCCGACCCGCGCGCCTTTTTTGCCGACATCTACCGCCTGGTCCGGCAGGATTGGGCCGCCGACCTGGCCAGGGCGGCGGCGGAAGACCCGTCCGACTGGTAGCGCGGCGCACGCGCCACACTAGCATATTGCAAGCCTGCAACCCCCTTTCTCCTCTGAAAAAGCGATTGCGGCCAGGTGTGCGCAGCGTTGCAAATACGCCCCAATCAAAAAAAACTTGTTGCACTAGCGCATGCCCACTGGCATCGCGCTACCATGAACCGTCAGCACTCCCCCAAGCGCGCCGGTTCCCCGCCGGCCTTTCCCTGCCGCCATGTGAAGGAGATTCTCATGCCCAAGTTCGCCCCTGCCGTTTGCCTGTCGCTCATGCTTGCCGCCGGCATGCTGCCCTGTATCGCCAGCGCTGCCGAAGGCGGCGCCACGCGCGCCGACGCGGAAGCCATGGTCAAGAAAGGCGTGGCCTACATCAAGAGCGCCGGCGACGCCAAGGCGTATGGCGAGATCACGGCCAAGTCGCCGCAATTCATCCTGCACGACCTGTACCTGGTCGTCTACAAGCTCGACGGCACGGTGGTCGCGCATGGCGCCAACCCGAAAATGGTGGGCAAGAACTTGATCGAATTGAAGGATATCGATGGCAAGGCCTTCGTCAAGGAGCGCGTCGACCTGGCCAAGAGCAAGGGCACGTTCTGGCAGGAATACAAATTCACGAATCCGGAAACCAAGAAGATCGAGCCGAAGGTAATGTATTGCGA
>RCMZ01000496.1_pt1 | contig 19961 bp, 20 predicted proteins | sample 2041141 | NCBI WGS metagenome assembly RCMZ01 (sample SAMN09708263, study PRJNA481090) | Wastewater metagenome, whole genome shotgun sequencing project. | biome: sewage; isolation source: Davis station wastewater (DW) | place: Antarctica: Davis Station | collected 2010-03-01
CAAGGACTACGACGGCGTGGTGGCCATGGAGCCCGCCATCGCCCAGCAGGCGCACCAGGTCAACCTGGGCCCCACGGTGCTGCGCCACATCTTCAAGAGCCGCGACAACTGGATGAGCCCCGCCAAGATCGCGCTGTATGCCAAGGCCGAGGTGGCGGCGTGTGATGGCCTCGATGGCCTGAAGGACGGCATCATCGGCAACATCGAGGCGTGCAACTACGTGCCCACCGAGCTGCTGTGCCAGGGGGCGGACAACGACAGCTGCCTCACGGCCGGCCAGATCGAATCCATCCGCCTCATCTACAGCGACCACAAGACACCCGTGACCCTGTCGCGCGGTGCCGTGGGCTACCCGCGCTATGGCCGGGGCGGGGCGTCTACGTCGGACTGGCAGTCGTACATGTTCGGCACCAGCTTTGACGCGCCCGATTCGTTCAACCACATGGCCGTGACGGAAGCCGCGCGCCTGGTGGAGGGCAACCCCAACGCCAACATCCTGAGCCACGACCCCACGCAGTACCAGGCGCAGTACGCGCGGCTGGCCGAGATGATCGATGGCACGGACCCGGACATCTCCGCCTTTGCCGACAACGGCGGCAAGCTGCTGATCTGGTACGGCCTGGGCGACACCTGCGTGTCGCTGTACCGCACGGCGGACTACTTCGACACGGTCAAGCAGCGCCTGGGCGCCAGCAAGGTGCAGGGCTTTGCGCGCATGGTCACCTCGCCCTCCAACGGGCATGACCTGGACGGCGCGGGCACCGAGCCGCGCTCCATCGACCTGCTGGCGGCCATGGATGCCTGGGTGGAAAAGAGCACGGCGCCCGACAAGCTGGTGGCCACCAAGTTCGCACCCGGCACCAGCACCCCCGTGGCGCAGCGCCCGGTGTGCGAGTACCCGAAATTCCCGCGCTACAACGGCACGGGCGATCCGGCCAAGGCCGAGAGCTTCACCTGCTCTGCGACGTAGGCACCGCGGTGCGGGCCAGTTCGATGAAGGCCCGCACGTAGTCAATGGCGGTGTCCGTCTCGCGTGCCCCGAGGAAGATCTGCTTGGCGATGCCGCGCACGCCCAGCCGGACAGGCACCACATCCATCTTGGCCGCGTACTCTTGCACCAGCCAGCGCGGCAGGGCGGCCACCCCCCGGCCGCTGGCCACCATCTGCAGCATGATGTCGGTGGTCTCGATGGCTTTGTGGCGCTTGGGCGTGACACCGGCCGGTAGCAGGAACTGGCTGTAGATGTCCAGGCGCTCGATGTCGACGGGGTAGCTGATGAGCACTTCCTGTGTCAATTGCTGGGGCTTCACATAGGCCGCCGAAGCCAGGGCATGGCCCTTTGCCACGACGAGCACCTGCTCATAGTCGAACACCGCTTCGAACTTCAGCCCTGGCTTGAACAACGGGTCGGGCGTGACCAGCAGGTCGATCTCGAAGCCGAAGAGCGCGCCGATCCCGCCGAACTGAAACTTCTGCTTGACGTCCACGTCCACGTCGGGCCATGCGGCCAGATAAGGGGACACCACCTTGAGCAGCCACTGGTAGCAAGGGTGGCATTCCATGCCGATGCGCAGCGCACCGCGTTCGCCCTGCGCAAACTGGCCCAGGCGCTCTTCGGCCAGGTCCAGCTGCGGCAGCACGCGGTTGGCCACTGCCAGCAGGTACTGGCCGGCCTGCGTGAGGCGCAGGCTTCGACCTTCGCGCAACCACACGTCGGTGCCCAGTTGCTGCTCCAGCTTCTTCATGCTGTGGCTCAGGGCCGACTGGGTGAGGTTCAACACGCCCGCTGCGGCCGTCAACGACCCTTGCTTCTCAACCTGCTGAACGATGCTGAGGTGAATGCGTTCGAGCATTTTAATGAACTGTGCTCATGGATTTATGAAATAAGACCATTTTACTTCATGGTTTACAGCCACTAGCATTCCCTCCCATGAACGCACCTACAGCACATCCCCTGCGCATCGTTGCAGTCTCCGGCGGGCTGCAGCGCCCCTCCAGGTCCGCAGCCCTGGCAGAGCACCTGCTGGACCTCATCGCCGATGAGCGTCCCTGCGAACAACGCCTGATCGACCTGGGCCAGCTCGCACCGATGTTCGCTGGCGCAGTCTGGCGCGATCAACTGCCGGACGCTGTAGAGCGGGAATTGGCGGCGGTCGAGCAGGCCGACATCCTGGTGGTGGCGACACCGGTGTACCGCGGCGCCTATGCGGGGCTGTTCAAGCACTTCTTCGACTTCGTTCACCAGGACGCCTTGATCGACACGCCGGTGCTGCTGGCCGCCACCGGCGGCAGCGAGCGCCATGCGCTGGTGATTGACCACCAGTTGCGGCCACTGTTCAGCTTCTTCCAGGCGCGCACGTTACCGCTGGGCGTGTATGCGACCGACAAGGATTTCGTGGACTACCAGTTGCAGAGCCAGGCCCTGATCGACCGGGCCAGACGGGCCGTCCAACGGTCACTGCCGCTCATGGCGTTGGCGCGCCACGCCCAACCCTCGCCGGCCGACGAAGTGGCTCTGGCCTGAAGCAAGCACCGCCCCTTCCCCTCCCCAATTCAAGCCACCGGACCGCCATGAACGACGAACTCAGCTTCAGCCTCAAAAGCATATGTTTCGATGAAAACTATGAGCCATTGGACAGCACACGCATGACCACCAACTTTGCCAACCTGGCCAGGGGAGCCAGTCGGCAACAGAACCTGCGCAACACGCTGAAGATGATTGACAACCGCTTCAACGACCTGGCGCATTGGGACAACCCGACGGGGGACCGCTACTGCGTCGAACTCGAGATCATCTCGGTCGAAATAAGCATGAATGCCAAGTTTGGCCATGCTGCTTTTCCGCTGATCGAAATACTGAAAACCTGCATCCTCGACAAGAAGGCGAACCAACGCATCCATGGCATTGCAGGGAACAATTTCTCCTCCTACGTGCGCGACTACGACTTCAGCGTGCTGCTTCCTGAGTACAACGCCCATCGCGCGCAATTCAGCACGCCCGATGATTTTGGCGACCTGCATGGAAAGCTGTTCCAGCAGTTCGCAAACTCGAGCATCTACAAGGAGCGCTTCGGCAAGCCGCCCGTCATTTGCATCAGCGCTTCGACCAGCAAGACCTATCGACGCACCGGCAACCAGCACCCGGTACTGGGCATCGAGTACCAACAGAGTGGGCTGTCCTGGACCGACCAATACTTCGCAAAAATGGGGATGCAGGTCCGCTTCTTCATGCCCGCGAATGGCGTTGCGCCGCTGGCTTTCTACTTTCAGGGAGACCTGCTGGGCGATTACACGAGCCTGGAGTTGATCGGCACCATCAGCACGATGGAAACTTTTCAGAAGATCTACCGCCCCGAGATTTACAACGCCAATTCAGCGGCAGGACAACTCTACCAACCGAGCCTGAAGAATCAGGACTATTCGTTGACGCAGATTGTTTATGACCGGGAAGAGCGCAGCCAGCTGGCGGTCAAGCAGGGGAAGTTTGCGCAGGAGCACTTCATCCGGCCGTACAAGAAGGTCCTGGAGCAATGGGCTGGTGCTGCTGCTGCCCACGCCCACTGAATACTCGGCTTCCATCGCCGGGCCAAAGTCCCGGAATAGGCTCACCCACCCTCTTTGCTTCAAAGGAATTGTCAGATGTTTGAAACCTCCATCGCAGGCAGCCTGCCCAAACCCGCCTGGCTGGCTGAAACCCACAAGCTCTGGCCGCAGTGGATGGCCGAGGGCGATGCGCTGCGCCAGGCCAAGGCCGACGCCACCTTGCTGTGGATCAAGGCCCAGGAAGACGCGGGCCTGGACATCGTGGGCGACGGCGAGCAATCGCGCCAGCACTTCGTGCACGGCTTCCTCGAGCAGGTCGAAGGCATCGACTTCGAGCACAAGGTGAAGATGGGCATCCGCGACAACCGCTACGACGCGATGGTGCCTCAGGTGGTCTCGGCCCTGCGCCTGAAGGGCCGTGTGCATGCCTTCGAGGCACAGCTCGCCCGCGCACACACCAGCAAAAAACTGAAGTTCACTCTGCCCGGCCCGATGACCATCGTCGACACCGTGGCAGACCGCTTCTACGGTGACAAGGTCAAGATGGCCTTCGCGTTTGCGGAGCTGCTCAACCAGGAAGCGCTGGCGCTGCAGGCCGATGGCGTGGACATCATCCAGTTCGACGAACCCGCCTTCAACGTCTACATGAAGGACGCCGCCGACTGGGGCGTGCAGGCGCTGGAGCGCGCAGCGCAGGGCCTGACCTGCACGACGGCGGTGCACATCTGCTACGGCTACGGCATCAAGGCCAATACCGACTGGAAGAGCACCCTGGGCGACGAATGGCGCCAGTACGAGGCAGTGTTCCCCGCGCTGGCCAAGAGCAGCATCGACCAGGTGAGCCTGGAATGCATCCATTCCCATGTGCCGCCCGACCTGATGAAGCTGCTGGCCGGCAAGGACGTGATGGTCGGCGTGATCGATGTGGCGAGCGACGTGGTCGAGACCCCCGAGGAAGTGGCGGACACCATCGCCCGGGCACTGGAGTTCGTGCCCAAGGAGCGGCTGTTCCCTTGCACGAATTGTGGTCTGGCGCCCATGAGGCGGGACGTCGCCTGGCGTAAGCTGAAAGCGCTGGCAGAAGGCACAAAGCTGGCCAAGGAACGGCTCGCCGCGGCTTAACGCCAGCCGGGCTGGCTTGGTGTTGCGCCCACTGGGTGACTCCGCCAGACATCGGGAACTGAAGTGGACGCCCACGCGGCCACTTCAAATTTCATAGCTGTCAGCGCTTGCTTGGCAAGCGCTGGAGCCTCATTTCACTGTCAATACGCCAACGCGCGCATCTCCGCGATAAGGTCCGACTTGCCCTCGAAGCCGATGCCCGGCAGTGGCGGCAGCGTGACGTAGCCGTTCTCGACCTTCACGCCATCGGGGAATCCGCCGTAGGGCTGGAACAGATCGGGGTAGCTCTCGTTGCCGCCCAGGCCCAGGCCCGCGGCAATGGCCAGCGACATCTGGTGGCCGCCGTGCGGGATGCAGCGGCTGGGGGACCAGCCGTGTTCCTTGAGCATGTCCAGCGTGCGCAGGTACTCCACCAGGCCGTAGCTCAGTGCGCAGTCGAACTGCAGCCAGTCGCGGTCCTTGTGCATGCCGCCGTGGCGGATCAGGTTGCGCGCGTCCTGCATCGAGAACAGGTTCTCGCCCGTTGCCATCGGGCCCTTGTAAATCTCGCCGAGCTTCGCCTGCAGTTCGTAGTCCAGCGGGTCGCCGGCCTCTTCGTACCAGAACAGCGGGTACTGCGACAGGGCCTTGCCGTAGTCGATGGCGGTGGCCAGGTCGAACCGGCCGTTGGCGTCCACCGCCAGCTGCTGGCCCGGGCCCAGGATCTTGAGCACCGACTCGATGCGCTCGCAGTCTTCGGCCAGCGTGGCGCCGCCGATCTTCATCTTGACCACCGAGTAGCCGCGCGCCAGGTAGCTTTCCATTTCCTTCTTGAGGCCGTCCAAGCCCTTGCCGGGGTAGTAGTAGCCGCCGGCCGCGTAGACGAACACGCGCGGGTTGGGCGTGCCGTTGCCGTAGCGCTCGGCCAGCAGCTGGAACAGCGGCTTGCCCGCTATCTTGGCCGTGGCGTCCCACACGGCCATGTCGATGGTGCCCACGGCCACCGAGCGTTCGCCGTGGCCGCCAGGTTTCTCGTTGATCATCATGCGGGCCCAGACTTTGTGCGGGTCGATGTTCTCGCCGGTGGCGTCGAGCAGGCTGGCCGGCTCAGCCTCCAGCACACGCGGAATGAAGCGGTCGCGCATCAGCGCGCCCTGGCCGTAGCGGCCGTTGGAGTTGAAGCCGTAGCCGATCACCGGCTTGCCGTCGCGGATCACGTCGGTGACCACGGCCACGAGGCTGAGCGTCATCTTCGAGAAGTCGATGTAGGCGTTGCGGATGTCCGACTTGATGGGGCGGGTCGATTCGAGGATGTTGACGATCTTCATGGTGGTCGTGGTGTTCGTGGTGGTCGTATGGGTTGGCGGTTGATGGGGAATCTTTGAACTTGACCCACCGTTCGGGCTGAGCCCTTCGACAGGCTCAGGACAGGCTTGCCGAAGCCGTGCGCGGCGCTTCGACAAGCTCAGCGTGAACGGTTCGAGTGGGAGCATCCATAGGTGACAAAAAAAGTGGATCAGCGGGCGAGCGACGAGCCTCCGCAGATCGCGATGTCCTGCCCCGTGATGGCGGCGGCAGATTCCGACAGAAGAAATCCCACCAGTGCGGCAATCTCGGCAGGCTCGATCAGGCGGCCGATGGGCGGCAGGCGCGGGGCACTGCTTTGGCGTGCGGGGTCGCTCAGCATGCCGGTGGCCGTGGCGGCGGGCGAGACCACGTTGACCGTGACGCCCTGCGCGGCCACCTCGGCCGCCCAGCTGCGCGCCAGCGCGATCAGTGCGGCCTTGGTCGCGGCGTACTGCCCGCGCCCGGCCATGCCCTGCGCCACGCGGCTGCCGATGAACACCACGCGCCCCCGGCCGCGCTGCGCCATGCCGGGCACGATGGCGTCGGCCAGGCGGGTGGCGGCGTCCACGTGCAGGCGCCACATCAGCTCGCCGCCCGCATGGTCGAGCTGGCCCAGCGGCCCCACGCGCAGCACGCCGGCCGCATGGACCAGCGCGTCCACGCCTGGCAGTGCTGCGACCACTCGGGCGATGTCGGCACCATCGGCCAGATTGACTGCGATGTGTGTGAACGATGGATCGACGATCGACGGCTGCGCAACGTCCAGGCCGCTCACGCGCCAGCCATCTGCCAGCAGCGATCCGGCGATGCTGCGGCCTATGCCGCTGCTGGCGCCAGTGACGAGGGCGTGGCGGGTGTTACTCGACACGTATATTTCCTTCCGTGACGATCTTCTGAGACCGCTCCATGTCGCTGCGCTGGAACTTGGCAAAGTCTTCCACGCTGCCCGGTGTGGTCAGCAGCCCTTGCTCCTTGAGCTTGGGTCCGATCTCAGTCAACGCCTTGTTCACCTCGGTGTTCAGGCGCTGCGTGATGTCTGCAGGCAGCTTGGCCGGGCCCCACAGGGCGTACCAGCTATAGAACTCGTAGCCGGGAATGGTCTCGGCCACGGTGGGCACATCGGGCAGGCTGGAGGCGCGCTGTGCCGAGGTGACAGCCACCACGCGCAGCATGCCGCTCTTGTGGTACTGCAGCGATCCGAGAATAGGGTCGATGAAACCGTCGATCTGCCCGCCGATCAGGTCCTGAAACGCGGGCGCTGTGCCCTTGTACGGCACGATGAGGTAGTCGAGTTGGCCGGCGCGCTTGAGCAGTTCGGTCGAGAGGTGGCCGGCCGATCCGATGGAGCCCACGGCAAAGGTCATCTTGCCGGGGTTGGCCTTGGCATAGGCGATGAGCGATTTGATGTCGGTGACAGGCAGGTTCTTGTTGATGGCCACCGACAGTGGCGCTTTGGCCACCAGGGCCACGGGCGCAAAGTCCTTGTTCACGTTGTAGGGCACCGACTTCATGGTCATGGGCGCGGTGGTGAAGGTGGATGCGTTGAACAGCAGCGTGTAGCCGTCGGCCGGCGCCTTGGCCACCACGTCGCCGCCGATCACACCATTGCCGCCGGGCTTGTTCTCGACGATGAAGTTCTGGCCCATCTGCTCGCCCAGTTTTTGCGCCAGCATGCGCCCCACAGTGTCGAGCGTGCCACCCGGCGGAAAGGGGATGACCATCCGCACTGGTTTCATGGGGTAGGCTTGTGCAAAGCCGCTGGACGCTGCCGCGAGCGTGGCGGCGCAGACCGTGGCGCGCAATACGGTGCGCAGGAATTGTTTGCGTTGCATGGTGTCTCGTCTCCTGTCGGTTTTCTTGTGAGGACCCCGGGCAGGGGGCTGAAAAATCCAGCCCCCTGTGTGTTGTTCTATTCAGCGTTTGAGCAGGCCTGCCTGTTTCACGGCAGCGCGCAGCGCCTGCACTTCCTTGGCGTTGGGCGCCTCGGTCGGCGGGCGCACGGTGGCGTCGTCAATCACGCCGGCCAGGTACATGCCGCCCTTCATGCGGGCGTGCGCCTCGCCGGTGGGCTCGCCGCCGCCGTACACCGCATCTTTCAACGGGGTGATAACGGCCTGCACTGCCATTGCCTTCTTGAGGTCGCCCTCCTTCACGGCATTCCACAGGTCAATGATGAGCTGCGGGATGAAGGTGGCAAAGCCCACCAAAGCGCCGTCGACGCCTTGCACCATGGAGGACAGCAGGTACTCGTCGTGGCAGGTGAGGATGGCCTTGGACGCGTCGGCCTCACGGATGGCCTGAATGTCGCGGGCGTACTTGTTCATGTCGCGTTGGCCCACCTTGAAGGCCTGCAGGTAGGGCAACCGGGCCAGGTCGGCCAGCAATTGCGACGAGTACGAAGCGCGGGTCCAGGCGGGGTAGACATGGCAGACCAGATCGGCGCTGGGAGCCGCCTTGTGGATGGCCTCGAAATACTGCAACGCATGGCCGGGCGTGAAGCCAAAGCGCAGCCAGTGGTGCGGTGGCATCACGTCCAGCGCCACCGCGCCAGCCGCCACGGCGGCGCGGGCATGCTCGGCCGCGTCCTTCAGGCCTTCGCAGACGATGGACGAAATGACAGGCATGCGCCCCTTTAGTTCGTCGGCCACGATGCGGGTGACTTCGGCGCGCTCAGCAGGTGTGAGGGAGAACACCTCGCCGGTATGGCCGTTGGTCATGATGGCCACCACCCCGTCGTGGCCTGCCAGCCAGGAGGCGAGCTTGCGCAGCGCGGGCTCGTCGATGCGGTTGTCGGGGGTGAAGGGGCACGAGATGGCGGGGATGATCCCGCGATAATTCGAGATGGCAGGCATGCTTTCTTGTCTCCGTTGGAAAAGCTGGTGAACAACGGGGTGGATCATTCCGCGCCATGCTGCAGCGGTCCAATACTCGAATCGCATACAACTATCTACCGATTCATCGCGGAGACACATGGGACCCGGCAACCGACCCCTGGACCTGGAATGGCTGGAGGATTTCCTCGCCCTGGCCGAGACGGGCAATTTCTCGCGCGCGGCGGAGGCCCGCGCCATTGCCCAGCCCGCCTTCAGCCGCCATATCCGCGCCCTGGAAGACTGGGTGGGCGTGGAGCTGTTCGACCGCAGTGCCCATCCCGCCGCGCTCACGGCGGCAGGCCAGCGCTTTCTGCCGCTGCTCGAAACCATCCTGGCCAATCTGGAGGCCGCGCGCATCAAGGCCCGTGCTGCACACGACCTGGCGGCTGCCAGCCTGCGCTTTGCGGCCACGCACGTGCTCTCGCTCACGTTCTTTCCGCGCTGGCTGGTGGGCATGGAGGCACGCCTGCGGCTGGGGCCCATCCAGACCATGTCCGACAGCTCGCAGGCCTGCGAAGACCTGATGCTCCAGCGGCGTGTGCAGTTTGTGCTGTGCCATGGCCACGCCGAGGTGCCGGGGCGCCTGGACGAGGCGCAGTACCCCATGTGCCGCCTGGCAGACGACCGGCTGCTGCCCGTCAGTGCGCCGCAGCCGGGGGGCACAGCTGGTCAGCCGCTGCATGCGCTGGGCCAGCAGGCCCCGGTGCCCATGCTGGCCTACAGCGAGGCGTCGGGCCTGGGCCGGATCATGCGAGCCCGCATGCGCAGGGTGTTTGCTGAAGGCGCTGACGGCCCCGTGGCGGTGGTGTTCACCGCGCACCACGCGGTGTTGCTCAAGACCCTGGCCCAGGAAGGGCGGGGCGTGGCCTGGCTGCCCGAAAGTCTGATGGCCGACGAGTTGCGCGCCGGCACGCTGGTGGCCGCCGGGGGCGCCGACTGGAACGTGCCGGTGCAGATCCGCCTGTACCGCCAGCGCGCCGAGATGTCGCCAGTGGCCGAGTCCTTGTGGGAACTGGCGGTGGCGCAGGTGGCACCGCAGGCCTGAGCGCTTGCCGTTCCCCTGGCTGACAGCCGATTCTTAAAGGCCCAGTTCGCTCAGCCCCGGATGGTCGTCCGGCCGGCGCCCCAGCGGCCAGAAGAACAGCCGGTCTGCGGCCTGGATGGGGCGGTCGTTGATGCTTGCGTGGCGCACCGCCATCAGGCCAGCGTCGTTGAACTCCCAGTTCTCGTTGCCGTAGCTGCGGTACCACTGGCCTGCGTCGTCATGCCATTCGTAGGCAAACCGCACGGCGATGCGGTGGCCGCTGAACGCCCATAGCTCCTTGATGAGGCGGTAGTCCAGTTCGCGCGCCCACTTGCGCTCCAGCAGCTGCCGAGCGGCCTCGCGGCCCACGGGGAATTCGGCGCGGTTGCGCCAGCGCGTGTCCTCGGTGTAGGCCAGGGCCACGCGGGCAGGGTCGCGCGAGTTCCAGCCGTCTTCGGCCAGGCGCACTTTCTGGACGGCGGTATGTTGTGTAAAGGGGGGCAAAGGCGGGCGTGTTTCCATGGGAACCTCGACGGTGAAGGGTTGATGTAGACAAGTTTGTCTACGCGTCATCATAAAACCATGTAGACAGACTTGTCTACAATGGACAAATGACCTTTGATCCTCTCCCTCCCGGCTGGCAAGACCTGCCCGCCCGAGATCGCCTGCTGCACACGGCGCACGCGCTGTTCTACCGGGATGGCATCCGCGCCACGGGCATCGACCGGGTGATCGCGGAGTCTGGCGTGACCAAGGTGACCTTCTACCGGCATTTCCCGAGCAAGAACGCGCTCATCTGCGCGTATCTGGAGTACCGGCATGCGGGCTGGATGGGCTGGTTCGCCGACGCGCTGCAGCGCCATGCGCACACGCTGCCCTCCGGCGCGGACCGCACGCGGGCCTTGGCGCCTGCCCTGGCGGAATGGTTGGACAGCAAGCACTTTCGGGGTTGCGCCTTCATCAACAGCGTGAGTGAGCTGGGAGACACCGTGCCCGAGGTGCTGGAGATTGCGCAGCGCCACAAGCGCGACATGATGGCGTTGCTGGCTGCCTTGTTGCCTGCGCCTTCCCTTCGTACGGAGGATGCGCAGGCGCTCACCCTGGCCGTGGAGGGCGCCATCGTGCGCGTGCAGATGGGCGAGCCCGTGGCCGCGGTGGTGGCTGCCGTGTCTCGCCTGACGGATGCGCTGGCGGCTGCGCCTCCTCAGCGCAAGGGGTGAGCCTGTCGGCCGATAGGAACGATGGGCGCGCTTGTGGCGGCCGCCCTCTGGGGCAGTCCAACCGTGCGCCTTGTGTGGCACCGTGGCGGGTGCGCTGGTCGTACTGCTTTTCGCGTGCCACGTAGTCCTGCAGCAGCCGGTGGCCCAGGGCGTTGGCTTCGCGCTCCAGCGTGGCGCAATCGGACGCTGCAGGCATCTGGATGATGGCCCGGTCAATGGCCTGTGCTGCGTCGCGTCCGATCTGCACATGGCCTTGCTCATGGTGAGACAGCGCCTGCACATAGCGGTTAAAAACCGCCTGCTGCGACGGGCTGGCGGCTTGCAGGTCGGGCAACTGCACTTCGGTGCGCAGCCGCGTGTTGACTTCGGTGATCACACGGCGGCCTGAGGTTTCGCGCTCTCAGCGGAAGGTCCAGCGCACGTTCCATCGGGTGTGGCCATGAAAGCGCTGTCCACCCACCGAAATCGGGGGGGGCTGCATGCAGGGTATCGCGCAGTGCCTCTCCGGGCTGGGCGCGCACCACGTAGGTGCCGCTGGGTATCTCCTTCCTCCACAGCCGCGTGCGCCTCCCAGCAGACAGCAGCCAGGTCACCACTCACCCCAGACGCACGCAGGGCGGTGGCTCTGCCAAAGCAGATGCGTTCAATCGCCCCACGGCAGCATCAACGTCAGCAGCGAAAGCTGATCGAACTCGGGCGCAAAGGCGTCGATGATGTGCTGAGGTTCGGGGCACAGGGTCGTGTCGGTGATCACGCCAAACTGCACGCCTCCACCGTAGCTCAGGATCGACACGCCCAGCCCAATGTCGCCCGACTGCGGCACCCAGAACATGCACTGCGTGACGCGCGAGCCGCACAGCGTGAGCTGCTCCTTGGGGCCCGGCACATTCGTCATCACGGCGGTGGTTTTTCGGCCGAACAGGTTGAGCAGCGCGTCTTGGGCGGGCTTGATCATCAGGCCCGCCACGGCCAGCATGGCAAACGCCAGGATGGGCTGGGTGCTGCCCTTGAGCGCATTCATGCGCTTGCGGACCTCATATACGCGCTCCACCGGGTTGGTCACGCCAATCGGCAGCACCAGTGGCACCAGGCCAAAGTGATTGCCCAGTTTCCAGGCCTCTTCCATGGGCCGCAGGTTCACCGGAATCATCGCGCGGATCTCCTGGCCCGCAGTGTCGTCCCCCTGCCGGCGCAGATAGCCGCCCAGCGCACCCGCCACGCAGGACAGCAGCACATCGTTGATGGAGCAGTTGAGCGCCTTGCCAATGGCCTTGACATCGGCCAGCGCAATCGGTGGGCACCAGGCCACCCGTTTGGTGCGGCCCGGTTGACCTTTCAGACGGGTGGGCGAGTCGTCTTCCATCAGCGCCAGGGCGGCCGCGTCACTCACCAGCTGGTAAGCCGCGCGCGCCATGTGCACCGAGCCGGCCAGGCCCTGGTGCATGGCTTTGTCGGGGGCGCCCAGCATGTGCAGCGACTTGGCCGCTCCGTGGCCAGCGATGTCCAGCGCCTTCACCGTCAGGCCCGTCAGGGGCCCGATCAACGCGTTGGCAATCCAGTCCTCGGCGGACGCGGCTTGTCGGTCCGTTGTGCGCTGGCGTTTGGGGGGCCCAGCGCCTCCGTCCACCAGCGACATGGTGACAGATATCAAGGCAATGCCGTCGGCGATGCAATGGTGGATGCGCACGATGAGCGCGCTGCCAGGCCTGCCGTCATCGCCGACAAAGTCCTCGATCAGGTGCATTTGCCACAAGGCGCGGCGCGGGTCCAGCGGTTGCATGGACAGCGCGCCAACGCGCTCCTGCAGCGCGCGCTGCATGCTGTGGCCTTGGTGGTGCGGTAGCGTCTCGCGCACCACATGGGCTGCGATGTCGAAGTGGCGGTCTTCCACCCAGGTGGCTCCCGCAGCGTCTTCCACCACCCGCTGATGAAAGCGGGGGTACTGCAGCAAGCGCTCTTGCACGCGTGCGCACAGGGCCTCCCAGCCAATGCCGGGCGAGAGTGTCCAGACGCCGTTGATCATCATCAGGTTGTTCGGCGAGTCCATGCGCAGCCAGGCCGTGTCTACCTTGCTCATACGCTCGCCCGACAAACCCAGCATGCCCGCGGCGGCGCGGCGCACGTTTTTTTGTACCCCTGCTGCGGTCTTGCGGCCCGGCGCGTGCGGTGCGGGCGCATCCGACGGGGCCGGGCTGGTGGATGCAGGCGCGATGCGCGCGGAGCCAGGAGCTGTTGTGCGGGTCACCATCCGATGTACACCTGTTGCGGTTGTGTTTGTCTTTGGAGGCTTGCCTCTATGTAGGGCCCAGCCTGTCACGGCACTCAGCCGCGTAAGATACAACGCGGCAATCCCTGACAGACACCGTTCTTTCCCTCCCCTTTCTCTTTCGTTTTTCCATCCAGGAGCAATTGATATGGCCGATCTGAACGCCACCTTCGACGCCGCTGTGGCCCATTCCAAAGACCTGAGCGAACGCCCGGACAACGCCACCTTGCTCAAGATCTATGCGCTGTACAAGCAGGCGACTGCCGGTGACAACGCCGAGAAGAAGCCCAGCTTCTCCGACATGGTGGGGCGCGCCAAGTGGGATGCGTGGAACAACCTCAAGGGCACCGAAGCCGATGCCGCCAAACAGCAGTACATCGACCTGATCGCCTCACTGAGCTGACCGGCGGGGTATGGGGCGCCCAGCGGGCGCCTCCAAAAAGGGCGACGGTGGTCGCCTTTTTTATGCGCGCGTCGAGGCTGCTCGCTGGGGTTGTTGGGGCCGCTCAGGCAAACTCAGCGCCGGGAGTGCGTTTGTTCCCAGCCTTTGGGCAATCCGGCTTGCGGGGTCATTCCATACAGGGGCTCGCCGGGCAGGCCTGCGGCCAATGGCTGGCGTGCTTTTAGAAGTCGGTCGATGTCCACCCCGGTGCGAATTCCCATGGCCTCGAACATGAAAACCAGGTCTTCCGTCACCACGTTGCCTGAAGCCCCCGGCGCATAAGGGCAGCCCCCCAGCCCCCCCAGTGATGCGTCAAATGTGCGCACCCCCACGTCATAGGCCGCCAGACAGTTGGCCAGTCCCAGGCCGCGTGTGTTGTGCATGTGGGCCGCGCCCGCCTTGTCGCCCAGTTCGGCTCGCAGGCGCGTGAAAAGGCGGCGCACCTGCGCCGGGTTGGCCATGCCGGTGGTGTCGGAAAGCCCTACCTCATCCACCCCGGCATCCGCACACAGGGCCGCGAGCCAGATCACCTCGTCTTCGGGCACCGGGCCTTGCAGCGTGCAGCCAAAAGCAGTGGACAGGCCCACCTCCACCTGTCTTTGGGGGGCCTGTTCGTCACGCAGGCGGACCACCGCACGCACTTCTTCGACCATCGCCTCGCGCGTCTTGCGCACGTTGGCCAGCGAATGGGCGGCGCTGGCCGACACCGGCAAGGTCACCTTGTGCACGCCAGCGGCCAACGCCGCCGCGGCACCCCGCAGATTGGGAGCGAGCGCCATCACTGTGATGCCGGGCAGGGTCAGTGCGTGCCGCACCACCTCTGCCACGTCGGCCATTTGGGGCAACAGCCGGGCCGGCACAAACGAGCCCACTTCAATCTCGCGCAGGCCAGCGGCTGCCAGGGCATCGATCCAGAGGCGCTTGTCCGCCGTGCCCATGGTGGCTTGGATGGATTGCAGACCGTCACGCGGGCCCACTTCGCTGATGAGGATCTCGGAGGTGTTCATGGGGCAGGGCAGGGGGTATTTTGAGTGCGCGATTGCGCAGTGGCCAAGGGTGGATCGCTCAACGGCAGTGCATCTCCCGGGCATTTTGCCCACAAACGTGTTGCAGCCCACCACCACCGGACGCGGCGCAAGCGCAGGGTGAACCCCCATGATCAGTGCAAATCGGCAATCGGCGATGACACATCGTCAAACGGCATGGCGATTTGGTGCAAGTTGGCGGATTCACATTGCTGCAGGGGTCAGGGAGACTGCGTGTATCCCCCATTCAACGAGACAGGCACCATGCATCCACCACGCCACGCCAAAACGCTCTACATCAGCGCCCCGGATGCAATCGAACTGGTGCGCCGCCTGGGTATTGGGCCCTGCCTGCGCGGTATCGCCGACTATGTACGTGCCGATTTTTTGCGATGGAATGCCTTCGATAAATCAGCCCGCATGGCCAGCCACTCGCCAGATGGTGTGATTGAGCTCATGCCGATTGCCGACGATCAGAACTATGCGTTCAAGTACGTCAATGGCCATCCGCGCAACACCCGTGTGGGCCTGTCCACTGTGATGGCCTTTGGGGTATTGGCCGACGTGGCCACCGGCGAGCCGGTGCTGCTCAGTGAACTCACGCTCACGACCGCATTGCGAACGGCGGCCACGTCGGCGGTGGCGGCGCTCGCATTGGCGCGCCCCGGCGCACGCACCATGGCCCTGATTGGCAATGGTGCACAAAGTGAGTTTCAGGCACTGGCTTTTCACCACCTGTTGGGCATCGATACGCTGCGCCTTTTCGACACCGACCCCCTTGCCACCGCCAAGTTGCAGGCCAATTTGCAAGGCATGGGGATTACCTTGGTGCGCTGCGCCAGTGCGGCCCATGCGGCACGCGGCGCTGACATCGTGACTACCGTCACTGCAGACAAAGCGCGCGCCACCATCGTCACCCCCGATATGCTGGCGCCTGGCATGCACATCAACGCGGTGGGGGGCGACTGCCCGGGCAAAACCGAGCTGCATGCCGATGTGCTGCGGGCATCGGCCGTGTTCGTTGAATACGCCCCGCAGACCCGCATGGAGGGCGACATCCAGCAACTCCCCGAGGATTTTGCCGTGACCGAGCTGTGGGAGGTGCTGGCGGGCACGCGTGCAGGGCGCACCAGCGCTGCGCAGGTGACGGTTTTTGATTCGGTGGGTTTTGCGCTCGAAGACTTTTCTGCCATGCGGTTCGTGCGCGACAGCGCGCAAGCGCTGGGGTTGGGCCAGCCCATTGCATTGATCCCTGCGCTGGATGACCCGAAAAACCTGTTTGGGGCGCTGTGCCAGCCCGGTGCGCGACTGCGTGTGGTGGCTTGACGCCGCACCAGACCCTGCGCGGCGGCTCAATCCCGCCAGATCACGCTGTCGCCAGGGTGTGCGCGTGTGGTGCGGAACTGGTTGGCGGGGTGTTGCGGGTCGGCGTAGCCGAACGAAATGCCGCAGACGATGGTACGGTCCTCGCCAATGCCCAGCACTTCGCGCAGCACGTCGGGGTAAGACGCCAGTGCGGCCTGCGCGATGGAGCCGACCCCCAGGCTGTGTGCGGCCAGCATGAAGTTGCCCACATACGCGCCGCAGTCCACCGCGCCATAGACGCCCAGCGCCTCGTCACTGGTGACGATGGCCACATGCGGCGCACCAAACATGGTGAAGTTTTGCGCCGCCTGGCGGGCCGATGCCGCCCGGTCGCTTTTGGCGATGCCCAGCGCTTCGTAGAGTCCCCAGCCACATTCACGCCGCCGCTCCTGGTAGACGCCCCGGTATTCGCGGGGCCAGGGCAAGTCGGGGTTCGGTTGTGTGGCGGGCGCCGCCATGTGTGCCTGCAACGCCTCGCGCAAACGGGCGAGGGTGGCCCCGCTGGCAATGGTCAGCTGCCAGGGTTGTGCGTTGCACCACGACGCGGTGCGTTGGGCGGTTGCCAAAATCTGCTCGGTGGTGTCGCGCGGCAAGGCGTCGGGCAAAAAAGCGCGGCAGCTGTAGCGGGTCCGCAGCAGCGCCGACAGCGCGTGGAACGCAGTGGATTCATCGCCGCTGGTCGTGGCAGGTGACGATAAAGACGGCGACGGCGAGGACGGCGAGGACGGCGAAGAGGGCGTGGAGCTGGCCATGGCTGCGCTCACACCGTCTTCTTGGTTTTTGCAGCGGCGGCAGGGGCCGCCTTTTTTGTCTTCCCTGCGCCAGCCATCGGCGTCTTTTTGGCGCTGGGCGGGGGGGGCGTGAGCAAGGTGTCGAGTTGATCGCCGATTTCGGATTCGATGCGCTCCTTGAAGGCGCCAAACAAGAACCCCAGCTGTGCTTTCATCTCGAACTGGTGCGCATCCACCAGCAAGGTACCCTTGACCCCCGTGCGGCTGAAAACCAGCGTGTCCTGCGTGTCACCCTCTTCGTAGGTGCATTCCATGTCAAATTTTTCTTCGGCTTTTTCGGCCCAGGCGAAGGCGATCTTGCGGGCTTCCATGAAGCCCAGATGGTGAGCGCGATGAATGTGGATGTCAGGCACCGGATGTCTCCTTGGCGTGTGTTGCTGGGCGGGGTATAAAGGCTTGCAGGGCCGCTTGGCGTTGTGTTTTCGGCAGTTGGCTCAGCCGCCGTACGGCATCATAAAAGCGTTGCCAGTCCCGGCCTTCGTGCTCGAACAAGGACTCAAATGCAGGCACCAGTTCGTCATAGGCCGCCTGGGCGGCAAAGCTGGCGTTGTTGGCTTTGGCAACCCAGCGGTCATAGCCGGCCACCTGCGCCGTGCTCGCCACGGGGGCTGTGCCACCGGGCGTGAGCCAGCGCGTGCGCAGCGCAGCGTAGTCGGCACGGAATCTGTCCATTGCTTCTTTTTTCATAGCTGATAGCGCTTGTTGTGTAAGCGCTAGAGCCTCTTTTTGTTCATAAATACCTGCGAGCCGAGCACGGGTGGCGCGGGTCAGCGCGCGAAACGCGCTGCGTCGCGCCTCGCTGATGGCGAATGCCTCTCGGGCGGCGGGGCTGGCTTCGGAGGCCAGCCACTTCGCGCTGCCGATGCGCTCCACCGCGGTGGCAAAAGATTCGTTGAACAGGGTGTCACCCTCGGCATAGACCACCTGGTGCGCCAGCTCGTGAAACAGGAGGCGCACAAATTCGCCTTCGGGCCAGGCGATGAAGGTGGACAGCAGCGGGTCGCCCCCCACCCAGTTCATGTAGCCCAGGGTGGAATAGGCGGGCACGCCATACACCTCGACCTCCAGCCCCTGCGCTGCCAGCTGCGCTGCCTCGGCCTGCGCATCGGCCTCGGTGAAGTAGCCCCGGTAGCCAATGCAGCCCGTGACCGGAAAACACCAGGTGTGCAGCGTTAGCGCATAAGGTGGCGCAGCCACCACGTTCCACACGGCAGCCGACCGTTTCAGATCCGCATAGCGGCGGTAGCTGGCGTTGTCGGGCAGGCCCAGCTCGGTCACGGCAAAGGTGCGGGCGCGTTGCGCTACTCGTAGGCGCTCGCGCAGCGGGGGGGGAATGTCGGGGCGGGCGATCCAACGGTCAATGGGTTCTGCCGCCTGCATGATCTGAAGGTGCCCGCGCAATGATTGCCAGTAGTAGCCCAGCGTGCTCGTTGCGCCCGGGGGGCTGGCGGCGCAGCCCGACAAGGCGATGACGGTGAGAAGGGCGATCAGAAGGCGGGGACGCAAAGAAGGCGTGGGCATGCAAGGCTGAACGAACGTGGTGCGCAGAGCAGTTGGGGGGGCCGGGCAACCAGTGTAGACACAACCGCGCGCCCATGCCGTCGGCCGATGCGCCGTCAGAACGTGAACGGGTTCTCAGAGTTGTCAGCAGGCTGGCGCCGTAGATTTCTAGAATCCCGACCCATGACCGATGCCACGCCCGATACGCCAGTGAACCCCGCCCCTGATTTGCCGCCAGGACTTTTTGGTGACGAAGCGGGTAGCCCGCGTTGCGCCTGGTGCCAGGCCACGCCGTTCTACCGGCACTACCATGACCACGAGTGGGGCTTTCCGGTGGCGGACGACCGCCGGCTGTTTGAAAAGCTGTGCCTGGAGGGTTTTCAGTCGGGGCTGAGTTGGCTCACCATCCTGAACAAGCGCGAGGCATTCCGCGCTGCGTTTGCCCACTTCCATGCCGAGCAGGTCGCCGCCTTCGGCCCGGCGGATGTCGAGCGCCTGGTGCAGGACGCAGCCATCGTGCGCCACCGGGGCAAGATCACGTCCACCATCAACAACGCGCAGCGTGTGCTGGAGCTGCGGCGCGAGTTTGGTTCGCTCGCGCACTACGCGTGGCGCTACGAGCCCGCGGCGGCCGACCGGCCCGAGCGCTTGACCCGCGAGGTGGCGCGCACCCTGTCCACGTCGCCCGCGTCCATCGCCATGTCCAAAGACCTCAAAAAGCGCGGCTGGAGTTTTGTGGGCCCGACCACGGTGTACGCCTTCATGCAGGCCATGGGGCTGGTCAACGATCACCTGGAAGGCTGCCATGCGCGCGCCACGGCGCTGCAGGCGCGCGCAGAGTTCGTGGTGCCGTGCGGTTGATCAGCGCCTTGCCAGCGGCCGCAGCGCCCACAAAGCCCCCAGCGCGGCCAGGCCCAGCAGCGTGGTGGCCCACACGGCAGCAACGCCCACACCATCGAGCAGCATGCCAAACAGCACCGGCGCAAAGGCCTGTGCCACGCGGGCGGGCACCATCATGAGGCCCTGCCGAGCGCCATAGCCCGCCGTCCCGAACAGGACCAGCGGTAGCGTGCCCTTGGCAATGGTCAGGATGCCGTTGCCCGCGCCGTGCAGCGCGGTGAACACCGCCGCCGCTGGCCCACCTACCGCTATCAACAGCGCTGCGCCCAGCGGGTGCGCGGCCGCCGCCAACTGCGCCGATAGCAGCGGGTGCAGGCGGCTTAGGAAGCCAAACTCCAGCAGCCGCGCCGCTACCTGAGCTGGGCCGACCAGCGCCGCCATGGCCACCGCTGCCTGCAGTGACGTGCGCTGGCCTGCAGCAGGCGCGGCAGATGGGCAGCCATGGCCGTGCTGGTGAACCAGGTGACGGCAAAAACGAAAGACAGCAGCACGGTGGTGCGCAGCGTGTGGTCTGGAGTCGGCGATGCGGGTGTCGCTGTGGTGGCGGCAGGGGGTGAAGGGGGT
>RCMZ01000497.1_pt1 | contig 19940 bp, 23 predicted proteins | sample 2041141 | NCBI WGS metagenome assembly RCMZ01 (sample SAMN09708263, study PRJNA481090) | Wastewater metagenome, whole genome shotgun sequencing project. | biome: sewage; isolation source: Davis station wastewater (DW) | place: Antarctica: Davis Station | collected 2010-03-01
AGATGGAATCGCTGCGCGATTCCGTCGATGCGGTGAATCAGGCTCCAGATATTAAGCGAGAGCATGATTCACGCTTCTGTCGGAACCGCTTAGCGGTTCCGTCTAAAACGATCATGCTCTAAAGCCTTATCGGTTCCGATCGAAACGATTAGGCTCTAACGCGCCAGAACCGCGCGGGCAGGATCGAATCCGACGACCTCGCGGATGACGATCATGCTCTTGTAGGCGCGCACCCCCTTGTCGGGGATCATTTCGCGGATGCCGAAGGCCTCGTATTCCTGCATCGAGCGCACGGCGACGGTGACCAGATAGTCCGTCTCTCCGGTCACGTCCCAGCAGCCCTGAACCTCCGGGCTGGCCTGCATGGCGCGCTGGAAGGCCTGGACCACGGCGCGATCCTGAGTGTTCATCTCGACCAGCACATGCAGCACGATGCGCGGCTCGACACGCGCGGGATCGATCATTGAGACATCGGCGGCGATCACCCCCTCCGCCCTCAGACGGCGCAGGCGGCGCAGCACGGCGGACTCAGACAGACCGACCGCCTCAGCGGTGACCCGCGCGGGCTCCAGGTTGTTCAGGCGGACGCGCGCCAGAAGCTTATGGTCAAAATCGTCCAGGGTGACGAAATTCGCCATGAAATGCCCTTTCGTGACGATTTCAGGCGCATTGAGGCCGGAAATCGCCGGGAAGCGCAAGCAGATTTCGGCTACCTAGCCGTCATGACCGCCCTGGCCCTGAAACAGCATCTGACCTCACCCATCGCCGTTCGGCTGATGCCCTATCTTGCCCTTTTCGCAGGCATGGTGACGCTGGCGTGCGGCACCTCCTTCGCCAAGACCCTGTTCCCGGTGATCGGGGCGCAGGGGACCTCGGCCTATCGCGTGGGCCTGTCGGCCCTTCTGCTGATCGCAGTGTTCCGCCCGTGGCGGTTCCGGCTGACACGTCAGGACTTGATGGGGGTGTTGCTGTACGGCGTGGCGCTAGGGGCGATGAACCTCAGCTTCTATATGTCCCTGCGCACCATTCCGCTGGGTCTGGCGATCGCCATCGAGTTCATGGGCCCGCTCAGCCTGGCCCTGTTCCATTCGCGCAAGCCCATCCATTTCGTCTGCATAGGTTTCGCGGTGCTGGGCCTGGGTCTGCTGCTGCCGCTGAAACAGGGCGTCGGATCGCTGGACCCGGTCGGCGTGGGCCTGGCCGCCTTCGCAGGCCTGTGCTGGGCGCTGTACATCATCTTCGGCAAGCGGCTCAGCCACATCCATCCCGGCCAGTCCGTGGCCCTGGGCATGAGCGTGGCGGCCCTGGTCATCGTGCCGTTCGGCGTGGCCCATGCCGGCGCCGCCCTGCTGAACCCGGCCATCCTGCTGGCGGGCGCGGCGGTGGCCCTGTTCTCCAGCGCCCTGCCCTATACGCTTGAAATGGTCGCCATGCGCTCGATCCCCAAGCGCACCTTCGGCGTGGTGCTCAGCGCCGAACCGGCGGTGGGGGCCATCGCGGGCCTGATCTTCCTGCACGAGCACCTGACGGGCCAACAGTGGCTGGCCATCGCCGCCATCGTCGTCGCCTCGGTCGGCGCCATTGTCACGACGCGTCAGCCGCCGCCCGTGACCGAGACTGTGCCTGTAACCTGATCCGCTCACCCGGGAGAAAGCCGGGACCCTGTGCTTTCGCACGCACGGCGTTGGGGGGCAGCCGCCGTGGTTTACGGTCCGCGCCTAGGCGACGGAACGGGACCCCGGCTTTCGCCCGGATGAGCGGAGACGCCGCGTCAGAACTCCTCCCATCCGTCGCTGGCGATCGCCGCCGCTGAGCCGCCGCCTGCGAAGGCGCGTATGCGGGCGCGTTCACGGGCCAGAGGAACGGGCGGCTGGGAGGCGACGCCGCGAACCGGCGCCTTGGCCGCCCCGCGCGCGCCGGTGTCGAACCGTTCGACCAGCGCCGCCAACTGGTCGGCCTCGGTCTTCAGATTGGCGGCGGCGGCGGTCGTCTCCTCGACCATCGCCGCGTTCTGCTGGGTGACCTGATCCATCTGATTGACGGCGGTGTTGACCTGCCCCAACCCGGTCGCCTGTTCCTGAGCCGATGAGGCGATCTCACCCACCAGGGCGTCCATTTCCGCCACCCTCTGGGCGATGGCGCCCAGGGTTGATCCGGCTTCGTCCACCAACTTCACGCCCTGCGCCACATCGGCGGTGGAGGTGCTGATCAGGGCCTTGATCTCCTTGGCGGCGTCCGCCGAACGCTGGGCCAGCGCGCGAACTTCCGAAGCGACGACCGCGAATCCACGTCCCGCGTCTCCGGCCCGCGCGGCCTCGACGCCTGCGTTCAAGGCCAAGAGGTTGGTCTGGAAGGCGATTTCGTCGATCACGCCGATGATCTCGCCGATCTGGCCCGAACTCTTGCGGATGCCGTCCATGGCGGCGACCGCCTGACGCACCACCTCGCCCGAGCGATCCGCCTCGGTCCGCGCGCTGGCGGCGGCGGCCGAGGCCTGACGGGCGCCTTCGGCGCTTCGGCTGACGGTCGCCGTGATCTGATCCAGCGCCGCCGCCGTCTCCTCCAGCGAGGCCGCCTGCTGCTCTGTGCGGCGCGACAGGTCGTCTGCGGCGCCTGAAATCTCTTCCGCCCCGCCGCGCAGGGTCGAAACCGCCGCCAGAACCTGATCCAGCGTCTCGCGCAGACTTTCGACCGCGCCGTTGTAGTCGTCCTTCACCTGGGCGTGAGAGCCGCTCATTTCGGGCGTCACGCGCGCCGTCAGATCGCCCGCCGACAGCTTGGCCAAGGCCCCGCCCAGCGCCTCGACCAGCTTGTGCTGGGCCGCCTCGGCCTCAACGCGCTGGGCTTCGCTGCGGGCTGCGGCCTGTTCCTCGGCGGTGATGTCGACAGCCAGTTTGACCACCTTGATCGGCCGCCCGTCGGGACCAAAGACGGGATTATAGGAGGCCTGAAGCCAGACCTCGCGCCCGCCCTTGGCCAGCCGCCGGAACTTCTGAGCCAGGAACTGGCCGGCGTTCAGATTGCGCCAGAAGGCGGCGTACTCGGCCGAAGCCGCCTCGTCAGGGTCCATGAACTGGCGGTGATGGGCGCCGACAATCTCGGAGAGCTGGTAGCCCATTGTTTTCAGGAAGTTGTCGTTCGCCTCGATGATCGTGCCATCCAGGTTGAACTCGATCACAGCCTGAGATCGGCCGATCGCCGCAAGCTTGGCGTCCAGATCGGACAGACGAACGCTTGTTTCACTGGGAACGCGACGCTTGGAGAACATCTCTGTCTCCCCCCATTGCCGTTTCAGACAACAAGGATCACCCGTGAATCCTTTAGAAAGCGTTTCTTGCTCAGGTTGTATTGATGCGACATCCAAGAACCTCTGGGCGTCATGAAAGGCCCACCCGGTTCACCGCTGATTAACCATGTTGGCCCATGTCTTGGCGGCTGTTCCTGGGGTCTCGTTTGCGCAATCTCGTCGCCGCCGTCGAAGCGATCGACCCGCTGGTGGTCACCGGCAAGGTGGCGGGCGTGTCTGGCCTGCTGATTGAATCGCGCGGCGGCCTGTCGCGTCTGGCGGTGGGTGCGCGGGCCGAGATCGGGCGGCGTGGTCAAGAGCCCCTACCCGCCGAGGTCGTGGGCTTCCGCGACGCAAAGGCCCTGTTGATGCCCTTCGGCCCGGTCGAGGGCGTGGCCCCCGGCGCCGACATCCGCATCATCGATCAGGCCGCCAGCGTGCGCCCGACCACCGCCTGGCTGGGCCGGATCATCGACGCCTTCGGCCAGCCCATCGACGGCAAGGGGCCGTTGCCGCAGGGGCCTGCGCCCTACCCCCTCCGCGCGCCCCCGCCTCCCGCCCATTCGCGGGGCCGTGTGGGCGAACGGCTGGACCTGGGCGTGCGGGCGATGGACGTCTTCACCACCACCTGCCGGGGCCAGCGCCTGGGCATCTTCGCCGGGTCGGGCGTGGGCAAGTCGGTGCTCTTGTCCATGCTGGCCAAGGAGGCGACCTGCGACGCCGTGGTCGTGGGCCTGATCGGCGAACGAGGCCGCGAGGTGCGCGAGTTCGTCGAGGAGACATTGGGCGAAGAGGGGCTGAAACGCGCCGTCGTCGTCGTCGCCACTTCAGACGAGCCAGCCCTGAAGCGCCGCCAGTCAGCCTATATGACCATGGCCATCGCCGAGTTCCTGCGCGACCAGGATCTAGAAGTGCTGTGTCTGATGGACTCGGTCACCCGCTTCGCCATGGCCCAGCGCGAGATCGGTCTGGCGGCGGGCGAGCCGCCGACGACCAAGGGTTATACGCCCACCGTCTTCACCGAACTGCCCAAGCTGCTGGAGCGCGCCGGGCCCGGCCCCGTGCGGCCCGACGGCACGACGGCGGCGCCCATCACCGCCCTGTTCACCGTGCTGGTGGACGGCGGCGACCATGACGAGCCGATCGCCGACGCCGTGCGCGGTATTCTGGACGGCCACATCGTCATGGACCGCAAGATCGCCGAGCGCGGGCGTTTCCCCGCCATTGACGTGCTGAAATCCGTCAGCCGCACCATGCCCGGCTGCCAGACCCCGCCCGAGCGCGAACTGAACAAGCGCGCCCGCCAGACCCTGGCCGCCTACGCCAATATGGAAGAGCTGATCAAGATCGGCGCCTACCGCACCGGCGCCGATCCCATCGTGGACCGCGCCATCGCCCTGAACCCCGCACTGGAGGCCTTCCTGGGTCAGGACAAGGAGGACGCGACGCGTCTTTCCGATTCCTTTACCCGACTGGAGGACATCCTCAATCAAGGCATGATCCGCGAGTGACGATGCAATGACCGCCTGGGCCCAATCCCTGATCCGCATCTCAAACTATGAGGTCGAGACGCTGCAGAAGCGTCTGGCCGAGATCAGCGCCCGCCGCGCCACCGCTGAAATGCGCATCGCCGTGCTGGACGCCGAGGCCGAGGACGAACGCAGCCGCGCCAGCATGGACGCCCACGCCAGCATGATGCTGGCCGCCTATCTGAGCGGGTGGAAATCACGCAAGGCCGTGGCGGAAGGCGACCTGACCGCCCTGGACGCCGAAGAATCCGGCGCCCGTGACGCCCTGACCAGCGCCTTTGAGGAACTGAAGAAGTTCGAACACGTCGCCGAGGCCTCCCGCCTGAACCGCCTGATGGCCATCGCCAAGCGAGAGACGGCGGCGTTCGACGAAATGGGCCTGCGGAAACGTGCGGTCTGAGCTGCAGATGACGTCTCCCTCCCCCTGCGGGGGAGGGAGGTCGCGTAGCGACCGGGTGGGGGCGGCGATGCGCCGTCGCACCGATTTAAGGCAAGACAGATCGGTGGGGCGTCGCCCGGCCCTCCCCGCCCGACTTCGGCTGCACCTCAGCCACCCTCCCCGGAACGGGGAGTGAGAACCATGACGCCGACCCGCCGCACCGTCCTCGCCGCGCCCCTGGCCCTCGCCGCCTGCGACCGCTTCGCCTCGGCCGAGCCTGCCGCCGTCACCGTCCCGCCGCTGAAGACCATCGCCCCCTGCCCCTTCGGCACGGCGGTCAAGGCGATGCAGCTGGACGATTCCGAATGGGTCAGTCTGGCCCGCGCCAATGTCTCCCAGCTGACGCCGGAGTGGGAGATGAAGATGGAATATATCCTGGCGGGCGGCCTGGACCGACCCAACTTCGACCGTTCCGACCGCATCGCCGCCTTCGCCCAAGACAACGACATGGGCATGCACGGCCACACCCTGATCTGGTACGCACAGGGCGAGCAGGCTTTCGCCGGGTTGGACAACGCCGCCTTCGACCGGGCCTTCGACGGCTATATCGCGACGGTGGCGGGTCGTTATCGTGGGCGGTTCCGCAGCTGGGACGTGGTCAATGAGCCGATCATAGACGACGGCTCTGCCCTGCGCGACTGTCACTGGAGCCGCCGCTACGGCCATGACGGCTATATCCTGCGCGCCTTCGAGAAGGCCCGGATCGCCGATCCCGACGCCGTTCTGTTCCTGAACGAATACAATCAGGAAAGCATCCCGGCCAAGGGCGAACAGTTCCTGCGTCTGGTCGAACGGCTGTTGAAGGCGGGGTGTCCGCTGCAGGGGCTGGGGCTGCAATCCCACCTGTGGATCGACATCCCCGAAGGCGCCATCGCCCGGTACTACGGCCAGATCGCCCAGTTCGGCCTGCCCATTCATGTGTCGGAACTGGATTGCAGCCTGCGCACCGAAAAGCGGCTGGACACGCGCAGCCAGGCCAACCGGATCGCCGCCCAGACCGCCCGCGTCACCGAACTGGCCGACGCCTTCATGGCCCTGCCGCCGCGCCAGAGGTTCGCTTTCACCGTCTGGGGGCTGCGCGACACCGACAGTTGGTACAGACAGGGCGACAAGGACGACGGCAAGGACAAGCCCCTGCCCTTCGACAGTTTCGGCCGTCCCAATCCTATGGCGGCGGCCCTGGCGGCAGCGTTTCATCATCCCTGACGGAAGGATGCCCTTCGATGGAAAAGACCCTGAACGGCCTCGTCCCCATGGGCGTGATCTTCATCACCATAATCGGCGTCTATCTTTTGCACCGCTTCTTCACGCGCCGCGGAGGCGGATTCGTCCTGATGAAGACCGCTTTCACCGCACTGCTCATCATCGGCCTGATCTATTTTGCAGGCAGAGCGGCGGGTCTGGGCTGAAAGCAAAAACGCCCGCCGTCACCGGCGGGCGTTTTCGAAACGAACAGATCGGAAAGGCCGATCAGGCGGCGACGGTGATCGCGCCTTCGGCCGGGTCGCGCAGGACATAGCCGCGGCCCCAGACGGTTTCGATGTAATGCTTGCCGTCGGCGGCGGTGGCCAGCTTCTTGCGCAACTTGCAGATGAAGACGTCGATGATCTTCAGCTCAGGCTCGTCCATGCCGCCGTACAGGTGGTTCAGGAACATTTCCTTGGTCAGGGTGGTGCCCTTGCGGAGCGAGAGCAGCTCCAGCATCTGGTATTCCTTGCCCGTCAGGTGAACGCGGTGACCGTTAACCTCGACCGTCTTGGCGTCCAGGTTAACCGCGATCTCGCCGGTGTGGATGATCGCCTGGGCGTGGCCCTTGGAGCGACGGACCACGGCGTGGGTGCGCGCAATCAGTTCATCCTTGTGGAAAGGCTTGGTCAGATAGTCGTCGGCGCCGCCGCCGAAGGTCTTGACCTTGGTTTCAATCTCGTGGCTGCCCGAGAGGATCATGACCGGCGTATTGATCTTGCCGACGCGCAGCTGGCGCAGGACCTCAAGGCCGCTCATATCCGGCAAGTTCAAGTCAAGAAGAATGAGGTCGTAGTCATAGATCTTGCCCAGATCGATGCCTTCTTCACCCAGATCGGTGGTGTAGACGTTGAAGCCTTCCGACTTCAGCATCAATTCGATGCTTTGAGCCGTGGCGTGGTCGTCTTCGATCAGCAGGACGCGCATTCATGCCCTCCAGGCAAAAAGCTTAGCGGTAACCACCCACGCATACTGCCGGGTAACCTTGTTCGCAGGTTAAGGGCGGAAAACCTTAAGAAAGGTTAATTCCTCACCATGAATCGAATCGTAGGCTGATTTGGGAATCGCGGTCGAGGCCTACAGGTCAATGATTCGAAATTTATTAACCATAATCCAAGGCGGCCGCCCCTGACCGTCCACAGCCTCACCCACAGACCTGTCCACACGCAACCTGTGCGCGGTTAACGCACCACGTCCGCCCCTGACGTCGATTAGGATTATATTCCCATCATGAAATTGAGGCGGCGGCGCAACGCCTGCCTCGCCGCCTGTTGGGGAGATGTGGTTATGAACGCAAGCGAATATCGGGTGCCGGTGACGGCCGAGGACCGATTGAAGGCCGGACTGGCCATTCACATGGTCGCCGCGCGCACGGGGGTTCAGCCGGAACAGATGACGGCGCGCGGGCGGGCCGACACGGGCGCATCAAGGGCGCGCTGGCTGGCCATGTATCTGGCGCACATCTCGTTCGGCTGGCCGCTGGAGCGGGTGGCCCATGTGTTCGGCCTGAACCGGTCGACGGCCTCCAGCGCCTGCCGCTGGGTCGAGGAGGCGCGGGACGCCCAGCCCGTGGACCAACTTCTGACGCAGTTGGAGACCTGCCTTCACTCTGTCATCGAGGCCCCGCATCAGGAACTGCCGCGATGAGCCGCGCCGCCGAACGCGCCCGCGACCTGATGGTCCGCCACCCCGGCGCATGGCTGGCCGCGCAGGGCGACGGATACGCCCTGCGGATCGGGCCGGATCGCCGCAGCCGTGTCGCCCTGACGCTGGATGAACAGGGGTTCCGCAGCCTGATCGACCGTCCCGGTCTGCGTGCGAGAGTGGAGGGCGGCTGGACCGCGCGGCCCGTCCCGCCCCTGAACACCAGTCTTGCGCCCGGTCGCCCCGGCGTCATCGACGGCGAACGTCCGGTGATAGGCGACGACGGGCGTATGATCCGCCTGAACGCCAATCTGGGAGAAAGCCCCATCGCCTGGCTGGCGCGTCGCACGGACGCGTCCGGCGCGCCCTGGCTCAGCCCGGCCGAGGCGGCGGCGGGGGAACGTCTGCGGCTGGATGCTGAGCGAGCGCAGGCGGGTCCGTCGCTGACCATGCGCTGGGACGCCCTGCCCCGGTCCGGCGCAGGATCAGCCGCGCGGGTCGAACCCGGCGATCATGCCCTGACCGCCGCCCGCCGGGTCGAGCAGGCGCTGAGCGCCGCCGGCCCTCAGCACCGCGCCATCCTGAACCGCATCTGCCTGCACGGCGACAGTTTGAAGCTGGCGGAAACCGGCCTCGGCCTGCGCCGTCGACAGGGCAAGCTGCTGCTAAAACAGGCGCTGCAGGCGCTGGCCGCCCACTATCGGATCGGGTGACTATCCCGCCGCCAGTGCGGCTTCCCTGATCCGGCCGACCATGCTGTTCAGACCATTGGCGCGCTGGCGGGTCAGGGCGGAGGGCAGGCCCAACCGCTCCAGCGCCGCCTTGGCGTCAAAGGCCAGGATCTCGGCCGGAACGCGCCCAGAATAGAGCTTCAGCAGCAGGGCGATATTGCCCTTGGACAGGGCGCTGTCGCTGTCGGCGGCGAACCACAGCCGCCCCTCGCCCGCCTCGGTCGCCAGCCAGACCTGGGCCGCGCAGCCCGGCACCTTGTTGGCCTCGATCCGATCGGCGTCAGCCAGAGGCGCCAGCCCCTTGCCCAGTTCGATCACATATTCGATCCGCTGCTCCCAATCGCCCAGCAGGTCGAAATCCTCGACCAGTTCGCCAAAGGTTTCGTCCAGGGATTCGGTCGGCGGGGTGCGGGCGTCAGTCATGGGGCGCCACATAGGCGCTGATCGCAGCCGTGCAAACTGCTTCGCCACATCAAACAAGACCTGAAACAGACCGTCGTTTCATTCAGAATGCAGGCGCCGTTAAGGATATGCGCCCGTATTGTCCCCGGAAAAGCTTGGTAAACGCCGCCGCCGGAGTCGCCTCAGGGGGGAGCGGCCTCGCACCGACTCAGACGCGGGCCTAGTCTGGGGCTGAACGAAACATGGCCTGAATTCTTGAACAAACCCCGCCCGCACCAGAACAGGAACGCCCCCCGCGCACGGCCAGACGCCGTTGCGGCGCGCGGGCCGTCGCTGGTCGCCCTGTGGCACGCGGGCTGGGCCGTGTCGGTCGCCCTGACGGCCCTTGTGGCGCAGGTCATGGGCGCGATCCACGAACCGGCCCTGTCGGCCCTGCTGGTCATGGCCCTGCCCGGCGTGGCGGGCATCGTGCTGATGGCGCAGGACGGCGCGGGCCTGCGGTTCCTGCTGATCGGCGCGTGGCTTCTTGCCTCGCTGGCGGCGGCGGGGCTGACCGGGGGTCTGGCCGGACCTCTGCCGGGCCTGCTGGTCATGCCGCTGGCGGCGGGGATCGCGCTGGAGCATTCTGGCATAGGCGATGACCGCCTGACCCGCGTGGGCGCCTTCGCCGCGGGGCTGGCGCTGACGGCGGGTCTGATCGCGGTCTGGATGAACGGCGTCGGCGCGCCCCAGCCCGTTCTGGCCGCCGCTTCCGCCTTCCTGGCCCTGATCGCAACGGTCACGGCCATGCGCCTGACCTGGGGCGAGCGCCGCCGTCGTCTGGAGCAGGCCGAGGCCGGTCTGTCCCGCGTCGAGGCCCTGCTGAACGCCCAGCCCGGTCTGGTCATGCTGCTGTCGGCGCAAGGTCGGCTGGAGGGCTCATGGGGCGCCGGATCGCCCGCCCTGCCGCTGGGCGAACTGCAGGCGCACGGCCTGTCCGCCATCGTCAACGCCCCCGATCAGGCCGCCGTCGCCGCCGCCATGACCCGCGCCGAAACGGGTCAGACGGTCGAGGTCCAGTTCAGCCCCCGCGCCGCGCTGGACCGCCGCATCACCCTGATTCTGCGCCGGTTCGACATCGCCGGCGACGCCCCGCGCCTGATCGCCCAGGCCTTTGACGGCACCAGCCAGTTCGCGCGTGAACTGCGGCTGGAGAACGCCCGCCTGGAGGCCGAGGCCCAGAGCACGGGCAAGACCCGCTTCCTGGCCAATATGAGCCATGAACTGCGCACGCCTCTGAACGCCGTGATCGGCTTCGCCGACATCATGCGCCAGCGGCTGTTCGGCGCCCTGCCCGACCGTTACGCGGGCTACGCCGACTCCATCCATGAGGCGGGCGGACATCTGCTGGCCCTGATCAACGACGTGCTGGACCTGTCCAAGATCGAGGCCGAACGCTACGAACTGGCGGTCGAGACCTTTGATGCGCGCGACGCCATTTCCGCCGCCATCGCCCTGGTCCGGCTGCAGGCCGACGACCGCGACATTCATCTGGCCGGGGTGCTGCCGCCCCAGCCCCTGGCCGTGACCGCCGATCCACGCGCCCTGAAGCAGATCACCCTGAACCTGTTGTCCAACGCGGTGAAGTTCACGCCAAAGGGCGGATCGGTCACCGTCACCCTGGACGCCATCGGCCCCTATATGGAGCTGGCCGTCGCCGACACTGGCGTGGGCATCGCGCCCGAAGACCTGAAACGTCTGGGCCGTCCATTCGAACAGGCAGGCGGTTCGGATCAGCGGTCGCAGGGCACGGGTCTGGGCCTGTCGCTGGTGCGGTCGCTGACGGAGCTGCATGGCGGCCGAATGACCATCGACAGCACCCTGGGCGAAGGCACGGTCATCATGGTGCGCCTGCCGGTCATCGCCTTCGCCGCGCGCGTCGAGCCGACCGCGCCCGCAATCAAGCCGGAGCCGGTCGAGGCCTAGGTTTAATCGATATTCAGCCCCAACCGTCATTCCGGGGCTGAGCGAAGCGATGAACCCGGAACCCAGGACTACAGCCACATTGCTGGATGCATTCGATGCCGGGTGCGAACCTCCTGGGTTCCGGGTTCGTCCTTCGGACGCCCCGGAATGACGATCTGGGATTTCCACCGACTGAATGTCGATTGATCCTAAATCCTGCCCATCGCCAGGAAGGCGCGTCCGGCGCCGAAATCGCCCGCCTCGAATGTCGATGTGGCGATGCTGCCGTCGCGGAACACGAACTCGACCACGAAGATCTCGCGCGGGTCCAGATGCGACAGGGCGTCCGCCGCCGTCGCCGGGAAGACCCAGGCCTGTCCCGCCTTGCGGTTCTCGGCCAGCAGGTTGGCGTCGGCCGCCGACACGCCTGCCGCCCAGAAGACGCGACGCTGGGCCTGGGGCGGCAGTTCGCGCGCCAGCCACGGGCGATCCGTCACCGTCTGGTCGCGCATGACGATCCGCACGCTGGTCGGGCGCGACCGGCCTTGCCACGACACCACCGACATCAGCTGATCGGGCCGATCCAGCCGACCCACGACCCCGAACCGCACAGGCGAGGCCCCGGTCGTCGTCGCCTGCATCAGACGCCACGTCGGGCGGGCATAGGCGTTTCGGTCAGCGCTCCAGCTGGCGTGGTCGCCGGGAAAGGTCATGCGGGCGGTGCGCGACAGGCCCGCAAAGGCGTTCTCGACCCGACCGCTGACGGTCTTCAGATCATCGGATTCGCAGGCGGTCGAGGCCGCACGCGCCCGCGCCCGCGCCGCCGTCTCTGCGACCTGGCGATCATTGGCCCCGGCGCGCAGGGCCGCCCCCCGCGCCTGCCAGGCGGCGGCGTTCAGGGCGGCGGTCAACTGGGGCTGGAACAGGCTGCACCGCTCATTGGCGGCCAGGACGAAGCTGCGCTCGTAATAGGGGTCGAAAACGCCCGCCGACGCGCTGACCGGCGCCGCCGTCGCCAGCAGGGCGCAGATCAGGGCTTGGGTTCGCCGGGGTGAAAGGCCTATCCTCATGCCTCCACCCTAGCGGCGCGTCGTTTGGGTTCCGTGTTCGAGCAGGGTTAGCAAATTGCTTCTTTCCAGCGATCTGTGGGTCAGCGCCCTGATCCGCCGCGCCCAGCTCGAAGGCGCCTACGCCACTGTGGTCAACAAAGGCGACGACCGCGCCGGATCGGTCATCGTCAAGGCCTATGACACCTCAACCCGCACGGCGAAGCTTTACACCGAAGCCTTTGGTCAGGACGGCGACCGCCTGTGGATCCAGCCGGTCATCAGCGACAGCGAAAGCGAACTGGACGCCTACATCGCCCGCCAGCGCGGCTACGACCCCGACCTCTGGGTGGTCGAAATCGAAGACCGACAGGGCCGACACTTCATCACCGAGAAGGTGCAGGCGCAGGCCCCAGGCCAAGGTTAGATCAAAGTCTATGGCGCGATCCGCAGGCTTGGGTTCAACGCGGGCGTCGGCTATCCCGATCAGATGAAACTTCTTTCGATCCTCATTCCGGTCATCGCCCTGACATCCTGCGCCGCCACGCGCCAATCCGTCGAACAGACTGTGCCTGAGCGATTTCGCGGTGAGTGGAACAGCGAACGCGCAGACTGCGGCGTGAGAGAAAATGACTCCACGCTGACGATCTCGGCCAACCAGATGGATTTATACGAGAGTTCGGGCCCGGTTCTGGGCGTCTTCTCCAACGACCCGCGCGAGGTTCTGATCGTCGCCAACATCAGCGGCGAAGGCGAAACCTCGATATCGACCTTCAGGTTCAGCGTCTCTGCCGACGGGAACCGCCTGACCTATTTCAACGAGGTCGAGCCGCCCTTCGAACGCTATCGCTGTCCGACCGCCAGAGGGTCGCGTCAACGCTGATCTGACGGTGCCCTACCCAGAGACTGCGGTGTCGCCTTCGGCCCGGTCCTTGATGATCGTCAGCACATTATCCTGAATGTCGCCCATCATCAGTTCGCCCCAGAGTTTGGCGTAAGGATTGACGTGCGTCTTGGCTACGTAGCGGGTCGTCAGGGTCAACTCGGTCATGTCGGGCGAGATCGGACGCAGGACATAGTCGCCAGAGTCGATCTTCAGGAACACGCCGTCCGGCGAAATATGCCTGTCGGTATAGTCCTGAACCGAACTGTTGGTGAAGTTGAACGCCCATCCCAGCTTGCGGCCCGGCTGCCAGTCCACGATCCGCTCTTCGAAATTGATGTGGTCGCCCCAACGGGCCGTCCGCACCGTTCCCACGCCCGCGCCGTCCACGGTGGATTCCCGGGGGCGAGGCATGCCGATGATGTTGTGGGTTATGGTCCAGCGCCCCTCGTCGGGACCAATGTCGCGGCTGGAGACGGCGTAGCGCCAGATGTCCTCGGGCGCCGCCTTGATGACGACACTTCGCGTCAGCGTGACCGGCTCGTGCGGCACAGGAATCTGCGCCTCGACGATCGCCGCCACCAGGGGGATGATCAGGAAGCTGGACTCCAGCGCCCGCCCGCGACGATTGCGCTGCGAGCGCATCAGAAACGCGCCCACCCAGCCGCTGGCCAGCCAGATCGGCGACACCATAGCCAGGCATATCGCCCCCTCGTGGAGGATGAATATCGACGCCAGACAGACAATGACGCAGAGCACCACCGGAACCAGCCAATAGAAGCCTGCCGACCGGGTACGGTCCGGGTCGCCTATGTAACAGATCAGCGCGCACAGCACCGCAGGCAGCAGGGCCAGGAACCAGATGCTGGCGAACCAGATCGACCCCGCCTGCGAGACCGAAAACAGCACGAATGCGCTGAGCGCAATGGTGAGCGCGAGTGCGAACGCCGACAGCAGGCGGTGACGCAGGCGCCGACGCTTCCCGGCGGCCGATGGCTGTTGTTCGCTCATGACACCCTCAGTTTTTTGTCTGTTGTTTCTGTAAAAAGAGAAATGGAAGGGCAAATTCTCACCCGCCGCTGCGGTCCTTGACGCCCACGAACTTGAGCAGGCCGACGACCTTGGAGCCCATACGCATGAGCCGCATCAGGGTGTCGGGCGGGACGTCCAGCATCTGTTGGTACCAGTCGTCGACGGTGTTCACGAAGACATGCATCCGCTTCAGGCGCGCCCTGACCTCCGGGCTGATGTCCGACGCCTGCCCGTCGACGCCAGCCACCGCGTCATTGATGGCGGCGACCATGGGGTCGATCTCGCGCGCCTTGCGGCCCTGGGCGACCTTTGTCGCCATCTGCCAGAGGTCGGTCTCGGCCTGATAGTGATCGCGCCGGTCGCCCAGAACCGGAACCCGGTGGATCAGTTTCCAGGCCAACAGTTCCTTGAGGCTGTTGGAGACATTGGACCGCGCCAGACCCAGGGTGAGTGCGATCTCCTCGGCCGTCAGCGGCTTTTCGCTCAAATAAAGCAGGGCCTGGATCTGGGCCACCGATCGGTTCACCCCCCATTGGCCGCCAAGGTCACCCCAGCGGAGCACGATCTGCTCAACGGCCAGAGGCAAGGACCTGTCGTTTATTTCTGTCATGACAGAAATAAACGACAGCCATCATCATGAGTCAAGACCGGCTGTCGGCGCCCTTACCCCTTGCGCGCATCGAACGCGGCCCGCGCCGTCTCGATGCGGTCAATGTTCTTCTCGGCCCAGGTCCAGACGCCGCAAAAGGCTTCGGCCAGGGTGAAGCCCAGATCGGTCAGGCGGTATTCAACCTTGGGCGGGATGACGGGGTGAACGGTGCGGACCAGCAGGCCGTCACGCTCCATCTGACGCAGGGTCTGGGTCAGCATCTTCTGACTGATGCCGCCCACCAGTTCCCCCACGCGGGTGAAGCGGGTCTCGCCATGTTCGGCCAGGACCTCCAGGATCAGCATCGTCCACTTGTCCGCGACGCGCCCGATCACCTCATTGACCAGAGCCTCAATGCGCGGATCGGCGGCCTCTCCCGTCTCGGGGTGCGTAATTCTTGCGACGGGAACGCCAGTCATAGCCGAATCTTTCCATGCGGTAAGTATGGCGGTTTTCAGTGCCTACTTTCCATTAGAGAGCGTACGTCATACCTGGGTTTCAACGCGATTGCACGCGACAGCACAGGAGCCCGACCATGAACATCACCGGCAACACCATCCTGATCACCGGCGGCGGCACTGGCATCGGCCGCGCTCTGGCCGAAGCCCTGCACGCGCGCGGCAACCAGATCATCATCACCGGCCGCCGCGAGGCGCCACTGGCCGAGACCGCCGCCGCCAATCCCGGCATGGCCTGGGCGACGCTGGACATGGCCGACCCCGCCGCCATCCGCACCTTCGCCGCACAGGTGGTCAGGGATCACCCGGCCCTGAACGTGATCGTCAACAACGCCGGCGTCATGCTGGCCGAAGACCTGAAGGCCGAACCGTTCGATCTGGATACGGTCGAGACGACCATCGCCACCAATCTGCTGGGGCCGATCCGCCTGACCGCCGCCCTGTTGCCGCACCTGCGGGCGCAACCGGCGGCGACGGTGATGACGGTGTCGTCCGGCCTGGCCTTCACCCCCCTGGCCGCGACGCCGACCTACAGCGCGACCAAGGCGGCCATCCATTCGTGGAGCCAGTCGTTGCGTCACCAGTTGGCCGACACCTCGGTCGAGGTGCTGGAGCTGGCGCCGCCCGCCGTCGCCACCGACCTGATGCCCGGCCATGCCGAGAACCCCAACGCCATGCCGCTGGCCGACTATACGCAGGAGGTGATCGGCCTGATCGAACGCTGCGATACCCCACAGGGCGAGATCCTGGTCGAACGGGTCAAGCCGCTGCGGTTCGCGGAACTGAACGACTATCAGGCGATCTTCGAACGCCTGAACGGCGCGCACTAGGTCCAATCCGACATTCAAGAACCCGACCTCTTGCTTCGTCATTCCGGAGCGAAGAACCCGGAACCCAGGGCCACGTTCACACCACTGGACGCATTCGAGGGCGGATGCGCGCCCCCTGGGTTCCGGGTTCGTCCTAAGGACGCCCCGGAATGACGCTTGGGGGCTGAGCATCGATTATATCGTCCCCTCGAACGCGGTCAGGATCGGGCAGGGTCCGGCGTGGTTCTGACCGCAGCGGTCGGACAGGGTCGTCAAAGCGGCGCGAGCGGACTGAAGCTCGGCGATCTTGACGTCCAGATCGGCGATCCGCGCCTGGGCCAGGGCGCGCGCCCGCTCATGGTCATGACCGGCGTCCAGGGCCAGCAGTTCGCCGATCTGCTCCAGAGTGAAGCCCGCCCCCTGCGCCGCGCGTATGAAGCGCAGGCGACGGACCTCAGGCTCGCCATAGCGGCGCACGCCGCCGTCGCCGTCAGGCTTCGGCATCAGATCCCGGCGCTGATAATAGCGCACCGTCTCCACGCCCACCCCGCCTGCGCGGGCCAATCCTGCAATTGTCAGGCTCATGCCTTGACTCCGTACCATGGTCCGCACCCCACATGGGGTTCGACGCCGATGATGCAAAGTCGAAGGAAGCCCTGATGTCCGCTCAAAAGACCGCCGTCCTGCACCGTATGGTCATGGAAAAGCACACCTGTCCCTGGGGCCTGCGCGCCCTCTATCTGCTGAAAAGCGAAGGCTATACTGTCGACGACCGCTGGCTGACCACGCGCGAACAGGTCGACGCCTTCAAGGCCCAGCACGACGTCAAGACCACGCCCCAGACCTTCATCGACGGCCAGCGGGTCGGGGGCTACGACGACCTGCGCCGGTTCCTGGGCAAGCCAGTCAAGGACAAGACCAAGAAGACCTATACCCCCGTTCTGGTCGTCTTCGCCGTCACCGCCCTGATGGCCGTCGCCGCCAGTCATGCGGGCGGGACCCTGCTGACCATGCGCACGCCGGAATGGTTCATCGCCTTTTCGATGGCCGCGCTGGCCATGCTGAAGCTGCGCGATCTGGACGGGTTCGCCACCATGTTCTTGGGCTATGATGTGCTGGCCAAGCGGTGGCTGCCCTATGCCTACATCTATCCGTTCATCGAACTGGGCGCGGGCGTGTTGATGATCGCGGGTGTGCTGAACTGGCTGTCGGTTCCCGCCGCCATGCTGGCCGGGACGGTCGGCGGCTGGTCGGTGTTCAAGGCCGTCTATATCCAGAAGCGCGACCTGAAATGCGCCTGCGTCGGCGGCGACAGCAATGTGCCGCTGGGCTTCCTATCCCTGACCGAAAACGTGATGATGGTGTTGATGGCCGTCTGGATGGGCTGGATGGCCTGGGGCTGAGGCCATCCCTGCCCGCTCGTCGCGCGTTTACCGGTCCCCGGTCGAGCGCGCGATGACGGCCCGCATCCCTTCGGCGTGAAGGGCGCCGGACGGGGCGATCTTGGTGTTGGGCGTCTCCGCCGGGCCGGTGTTGGGCGTCAGGTCTTCCGGTCCGCGCCAGCTGGGGTTCTCGGACTTGCGCTGCACAGCCTCGGCCAGATTGGCGGAGGCTTTTTCAGCCGGTGATCTTTTGGCGGCGTCGCGGCGGGCGTTGACCTCGTCGGTCACACGCTGGACGGCTTCAGCCAGCAGCGCCTTCTTCTGGCGCGCGCCGGTGTCGGGGCCGGAGGCGTCCGCGTTACGGGTCCGCGTGCGGATCATGCGCTGAACCCGATCTCGCCGCTCGCGCAGACGCTTCTGCAGATCGGTCAGTTGCGCCTGAGACAGGTCGGCGACATCCCGGCTCTGGGCGACCAGTTCACGTTCGCCCGTGTCCAGAGCGCGCTCTTCTTGGCTGATGGCCATGCGATTTCTCCGTTTTCGTTACAAAAAGGGAGCGTCTGCATCGGTCGGATGTTCCATATTTGCGACGGTCGGTCACAGGACAAGTCGCTGGCGAGGCGTCGTTCTTGACTTCGCACCCCTTTGCGCCCATTTGCGCCGCATCGCACAATCGCGATCTCCGGCGTCTCCAGCGCGTGTGGGTCCCTCCCCGGGCCTGTCTGTAGAAGTCGCCGGTTCCTCAAGTTCATTCGCTGCCCGGACACGCGGGGCGGTGCCCGATCCACCCCGCAGGCCTCACCCCCGAGGCCCCGTCGGGACTGGCGGTGCGCGGCCCGACGGCGTCATGCCATGGCTGAAAGCGCCCTGCCGCACGCGAAAGACATTGCTGTGAGCATCACATTCGAATCCATGGGCCTGAACAAGGCCCTTCTCCAGGCGCTGGCCTCGACGGGTTACACCAAGCCCACGCCGATCCAGGAAAAATCCATCCCCGACGTCATGGCCGGCAAGGACCTGCTGGGCATCGCCCAGACCGGCACCGGTAAGACCGCCGCCTTCGCTCTGCCGATCCTGCACCGCCTGGCCGAGAACCGCATCGCGCCCAAGCCACGCACCACGCGCGTTCTGGTCCTGTCGCCCACGCGTGAGCTGGCGACCCAGATCGGCGACAGCTTCAAGGCTTACGGCGCCCACCTGGGCTTCCGGGTCGCCGTGATCTTCGGCGGCGTGAAATACGGCGGTCAGGAACGCGCCCTGCAACAGGGTCTGGACATCCTGGTCGCGGCGCCCGGCCGCCTGCTGGACCATATTCAGCAAAAGAACCTCGACCTGTCCTCGACCGAAATCTTCGTGCTGGACGAAGCCGACCAGATGCTGGACCTGGGCTTCATCAAGCCGATCCGCCAGATCGTCAGCCGCATCCCGGCCAAACGTCAGAACCTGTTCTTCTCGGCGACCATGCCGTCCGAGATCGGCAAGCTGGCGGGTGAACTGCTGAAAGACCCGGTCAAGGTTCAGGTCACGCCGCAATCGACCACCGTCCAGCGCATCAGCCAGTCGGTCGTCTATATCGAACAGGGCAAGAAGCGCGCCCTGCTGACCGAGATGTTCAGCGACCCGGAATACAAGCGCTGCCTGGTCTTCACCAAGACCAAGCACGGCGCCGACAAGGTTGCGGCCTATCTGGAAACCGGCGGCGTCGAAGCCGGTGCGATCCACGGCAACAAGTCCCAGCCCCAGCGTGAGCGCACGCTGGAAGCCTTCAAGAAGGGCAAGCTGCGCGTTCTGGTCGCCACCGACATCGCCGCGCGCGGCATCGACGTGGACGGCGTCTCGCACGTCGTGAACTTTGAACTGCCGCACGTGCCGGAATCTTACGTCCACCGCATCGGCCGCACGGCCCGCGCGGGCAAGGACGGCACCGCCGTCAGCTTCGTGGCTGGCGACGAGATGAAGCTGCTGCGCGACATCGAAAAGGTCACGCGCCAGAAGATCCCGGCCGCCGACCGTCGCAACGACAAGCAACTGGCGGCTCTGGACGCCTCCATCATGTCCGCTGGCGTGGCCAAGAAGGCGACCATGCCGGAACGTGAAGGCGGCGAGCGCAACGAAGGCGGCCGTGGTGGTCGTGGCGGGCGCAACCGGGCGCCGCACCGTGAAGGCGTCCGCCCGGAAGGCGGCGGCCAGCCCCACCGTCAGCGTCGCGCCCGTCCGGGCGGCGAGGCCGTGGCTCCGCGTCCTGAGAAGGCCTACAACCCGATGGCTGGCGAAAAGACCACGCCGCGCGAACCCCGCCAGTCTGACAACCGTCAGTCCGAGCCGCGCCCGGAAGGTGAAATGAAGCGCCGTCCCCGTCGTCGCCCGTCGAACGGCGGCAAGGGCTACAGCGCCGCCAAGGGCTGATCTGAAAAGCCCCTCCCGCCCTGCGCGGGGGAAGAACTAAAAACGGCGGCGCCTT
>RCMZ01000498.1_pt1 | contig 19922 bp, 11 predicted proteins | sample 2041141 | NCBI WGS metagenome assembly RCMZ01 (sample SAMN09708263, study PRJNA481090) | Wastewater metagenome, whole genome shotgun sequencing project. | biome: sewage; isolation source: Davis station wastewater (DW) | place: Antarctica: Davis Station | collected 2010-03-01
CCGTAATTAAGACAGGATTACTCATGTCCTTTGCTTCCCTCGGTCTCTCCGAGGCTTTAGTCCGCGCCATCGAGGCTGCCGGCTACACCGAACCGACCCCAGTGCAACAGCGTGCTATCCCAGCAGCCTTGCAAGGTCGTGACTTGATGGTGGCGGCACAAACCGGCACCGGCAAAACCGGCGGCTTCGCCCTGCCCATTCTTGAGCGTCTGTTCCCTAACGGTCACCCTGACCGCGAACAGCGCCACGGCCCGAAACAACCGCGCGTACTGGTATTGACCCCGACCCGCGAACTGGCCGCTCAGGTGCATGACAGCTTCAAGTTGTATGCCCGCGACCTCAAATTCGTCAGCACCGTGATCTTTGGCGGCGTGGGTATGAACCCACAAGTGCAAGCCATGGCCCGCGGTGTCGACGTGCTCGTCGCCTGCCCCGGCCGCCTGCTTGACCTGGCCAACCAGCGCGCCATTGACCTGTCCCACGTGGAAATCTTGGTCCTCGACGAAGCCGACCGCATGCTCGACATGGGCTTTATCCATGACGTGAAAAAGGTCCTCGCCAAGCTGCCAACCAAGCGGCAGAACCTGCTGTTTTCGGCGACCTTCTCCAAGGACATCACCGACCTCGCCGGTAAGCTGTTGCACAACCCCGAGCGCATCGAAGTCACGCCGCCGAACACCACGGTTGAGCGGATCGAGCAGCGTGTATTCCGCCTGCCAGCCAGCCACAAGCGCTCGCTGTTGGCACACCTGATTACCGCCGGCGCTTGGGAACAAGTGCTGGTGTTCACTCGCACCAAGCACGGCGCCAACCGCTTGGCCGAGTACCTGGACAAGCACGGCCTGCCGGCCATGGCGATCCACGGCAACAAGAGCCAGAACGCCCGCACCAAAGCCCTGGCCGACTTCAAGGCCGGTCAGGTGCGGATTCTGGTAGCCACCGATATCGCCGCGCGCGGTTTGGACATTGACCAGCTGCCGCACGTGGTCAACTTCGAACTGCCTAACGTCGAAGAAGACTACGTACACCGCATCGGCCGTACTGGCCGTGCCGGGCGTAGCGGTGAAGCTATCTCGCTAGTCTCCCCAGACGAAGAGAAGCTGCTCAAGGGCATCGAACGGATGACCAAGCAGAAGATCACCGACGGCGACACCTTGGGCTTTGATCCAACCACCGTGGAAGCGGAAAAGCCGGAAGTGCGTGAGCGTCCAAACGCCAACGGCGCTCGTGGCCGTGGCCCGCGCGAACCACGCGACCCGAACAGCCCACGTGGCGGCGGGCACAAAGACAAAGGCCAGAACACCGGCAAAGACAAGCCAGCCGCTCAGGCCCGCAGCCAGCAGCCAGCTCGCGAACAGCGCGCACCACGCCCTGAGCGTGGCCCACGCCAAGCGCAAGCCAGCGCCATTCCAACGCCACCCGCCGACCGCGCGCCGGATGAGTTCCTCGACGACGACATCGACAACTTCGGCAACCGTGCTGACTACGTCAGCCCGGTGCAGAACAAACCGCAAGGCCGTGGTCGTCGTCCTGGCGCGCCAGCGGCATCCGGCCCAAGCGCCAGCAATGGCGTGGGTCAGGGCGCTCGCCCAGCCGGCAGTGCCAATAGCCAAGGCCGTCGTCAGGGTCAAGCGGGTGGCCGCAGTGGCAGTGGCGGCGGCGCAGCACGTGATGGCCAGCCGCGCGGCGGCCGTGACGGGCAGAGCCGTGGCGGTCGTGCGCCTGCTCGTGACACCCGCACGGATTTCAGCCGCAGCGACTCGCAGCGTCAGGAGCCAGCCGTAAAAGGCCCGCGCGACAAGCAGCCGCTGATCGTGCACAAAGAGTCCAAACGCGATCTGCTGCCGTCACCTGAGCAGCTAGAGCAACTGGATCAGCTGTCCAGCACCCGTCCTCGTGGTGAGAAGCCAGCCCTGCTGACCCGCAATCGCGAAAGCTGATTGCTGCAGCGGTAAAAAGCCGGCCCTGACATCAATCAGGGCCGGCTTTTTTATGCCTGCTGTATCGCCGCATGACCGCTGAGCGCTGTGCGCCGGATCTATACGACAGACAGCAAAACGCCGACCCAAGGGTCGGCGTTTTTTGTCGCACGGCAGTATTACTGACGCACGCCCTCAACCGAGATAATCAGCTGCACGTCTTGCGACGCGGGACCAAGATCGCGCTGAATGTCGAAGTCCTTCAAGTGCAGACTGGTGCTGCCCTCGAAGCCGGCACGGTAGCCGCCCCACGGATCTTTGCCTTCACCGATGAACTTGGCGGCAATCACTACCGGCTTGGTCACGCCATTCAAGGTCAGGTTGCCGGTGATATCGGCGCTGCCTTCACCCGTAGATTTCACCGAGGTGGACTCAAAGGTCGCTGTCGGATGCTTGCTGACGTTAAGGAAATCCGCGCCGCGCAGGTGCTTATCGCGCTCGGCATGGTTGCTGTCGAGGCTGGCGGTCTGCAGGTTGACCTTAACCTTGCTGGTTTCCGGGCTCTTAGCGTCAAAGCTGAAGCTGCCGTCGAAGTCCTTGAACGTGCCATACAGCCAGCTGTAGCCGAGGTGGCTGATCTTGAAATTGACGAAGGCGTGCTGGCCTTCTTTGTCGATCACATAATCAGCAGCCATGGCCTGGCCAGCAGTCAAAAGCGCGGTGCCGAGCGCCAGAGCAGCAATACTTTGCTTCAACATAATCAGTGTTCCTTGTGGGCTTGCGAAGTAGGTTGGACACGACCGAGCATGCGCAGCAGGGTCGTGTCGCGGTCAATAAAGTGATGTTTCAGGGCTGCTAGGCCGTGCAGGCTGGCAAAAACCACTAAGGCCCAAGCCAGATACAGGTGCACCGCACCGGCCACATCTTCCTGGTCAGGAATGCTGGTGATAGTTGCCGGCACTTCGAACCAGCCAAACACGCTGATGCCACGACCATCGGCGGTAGAAATCAGATAACCCGCCAGCATCAAGGCAAACAGGCCAAGATAGAGAACGCTGTGGCCGATCTTGGCGCCCAACTGGGTCCGCCGACTGTAGCTGCTCAGTGGCGCCGGTGGCGGGCTGAGAAAACGCCACAGCAGACGCAGTAGCATCAGCGCCAGCAGGCACAGGCCAAAGCCCTTGTGCAGTTGCGGAGCGGTATGCCGCCAGCCGCTGTAATAATCCAACTCGACCATCCACAGGCCTAAGCCGAACAAGCTGAACACCAGCAACGCGACTAGCCAATGCATACCGATGCTGAGCAGCCCGTAGGTCGTGGTCGTATTACGCCAATGCATGGATTAACGCTTCCGTAAAAATGCGATAGACACAGACTAGCGACTAACCTATCGATTAATAGCGCAAATAGTTGTTCTGAAACATCAGGAAAAACGATTGTTCGAGCCTGCCGCCCGGTGTTTTCGCTGAAACTTGCTGGCATGCTATCGACCGACTGACCCATCGAGGAATCACCCCATGCTGAGCTGGCTGAAAAATTATCGCCGCGAACTGTTAGCCGGTGATATCGGTGCCGGCGTGCTGGTGGTGTTGATGCTGGTGCCGCAAAGCATGGCTTATGCCTTGGTCGCAGGTTTGCCGCCGGTCGCCGGGCTGTATGCGAGCATCCTGCCACCACTGGTCTACGCCCTGTTTGGCAGCAGCATGGTGCAGTCGGTGGGACCGATGGCGATCACTTCGCTGATGACCGCCACCGCGCTGGCGACGCTGGCGCCCAGCGGCTCTGAACTGTACGGAGCAATGGCCGCGTTGATGGCGCTGATCAGCGGCGTGGTGCTACTGCTCTGCGGTCTGCTGCGCTTGGGGTTTCTTTCCAATTTTCTCAGCCGTCCGGTGATGAGCGGCTTTACCAGCGGTGCTGCCTTGGTGATCGCCGCCGACCAGCTCAAGATTCTGCTAGGCGGCCCGCTGACGGCCATCAATCCAACGGCGGCAGGCATCGGCCTGCTGTCGCTGTTATTCCTCTGGCTGGCGCGCAGCCAGCTCGCCCGACTGCTGCAACACCTTGGGTTAGACGCGAAAAAAGCCGACATGCTGAGCAAGCTGGCTCCAGCGGCAATTTTGTTGCTGGCCACGCTGCTGGTTTGGTTACAAGACTGGCAACTGGCCGGTGTAGCGTTGATTGGACCCATTCCGGCGGGCCTGCCAAGCCTTGGCCTGAGCCTGTCGTGGGAGCAAGTGCGCAGCCTGCTGGTACCGTCTTTGCTGATCGGTTTTATGGTGTTTCTCTCGGGCCAATCCGCGGCCGTAACCCTGGCACAACGACGCGGCGAGCGCATCAATACCAATCAGGAACTGTTTGGTCTCGGCGCCGCCAACGTCGCCAGCGCCCTGTCGGGTGGCTTTCCGGTAACCGGCAGCATCTCGCGCTCAGCAGTCAATTACGCCGCCGGTGCCAATACGCCGCTGGCCAGCATAATCACCGCGCTGCTGCTGGCGGTAATGCTACTTACGCCGAATGGTTGGCTGGCTTGGCTGCCATTACCGGCGCTGGCGGCCACCATCATCATTGCCGTCTTCGGCATGCTCGATACCACCACCCCACGGGAAGCCTGGCGTTATGACCGCGCCGACGCCGTGGCCTGGTTGACCACTTTTAGCGGCGTACTATTGCTGGGCGTCGAAGAAGGCGTGGTGCTCGGCGTCGCATTGTCGCTGGGCACCGTGATCTGGCGCGCTAGCCGCCCACACATCGCCGTACTCGGCCGTCTGCCGGGCAGCGAACACTTCCGCAATATCACCCGTTATGCCGCGGAGACGCACCCGCAGATAGTGCTATTGCGCATCGATGCTGGGGTGTTTTTCGGCAATGCCGAGCTGATCAGCGACCATGCACTGCAGACCGTGACGGAGCAAACCCGCCATCTGGTGCTGGTGATGACAGCCATCAACCTGATCGACACCACTGGCCTATACGCCCTCGCCGAGCTCAACCAAAGCCTCGCCGCCCGCGGTATCAAGCTGCACTTGGCCGAGGTCAAAGGCCCGCTGATGGACAAACTCAAGCGCAGCGATCTACTGCTCAAGCACCTCAGCGGTCAGGTGTTTATCAGCGCGGTCAGCGCCTTCGACCAGCTCAGCTTGGAGCTGGCCCAAGCCTAATGGTTAGTTGAACAGCCGGGCGAAGAAGCCCGGTTGCTCTGCGCTCTTGGCTTTAGCGGGTGCCGCTGCCACCGCTGCCTGCGGCTCCAGAGACTTACCACTGTTCAGCGCCAGCACTTGCGCGGCGGCACGTTGACCGCTGCGCAGGGCGCCTTCCAGCGTGCCGGGATACAGCGCATCGGTGTGTTCACCGGCGAATACCAAGCGCTCCTGCGGCTTGTTCCACAGCAACCAGTAACGACTCATCTGCCCCGGGCCAAAGGCCAGGTAAGCACCGCCGATACCGGTATCAGCGCTGTAACGGCGCATTTCGTAACCGGCAAACGCACCGCGCGCCTTGGGGAAGAAGCCATGCAGGCGGATCAGCACCTGATCAGCTACCTGACGGTCACCAAAGCTTTGCAGCAAGCGCGCGTTGTCACCCGAAAGGTTAATCAACACGTTGGCGCCGCCTTTGGTCGCCGGCTCGATCCACAGCATGCCCAAGCCTTGGTCGCTGAAAATCTCGCCGCTCATGCGCGCCTTGCTGTCCCACACAGGCGTTTTGAACTTCAACATAATCTGGTCGCGCCAGCCATAGTTGGTGCCTGTGAGGGCTTTCTGGCGGACCGCATCGAGGGCCGGCAAAATCTGAATTTGCGCCAACGCGCGCAGCGGCAAAGCACTCACCACATAATCTGCGCGGTAACCCACGGCACCGGCTTTAACGAGCACGCCGTCCTTGTCTTGGCTGATGGCCGAAACCCGCGAGTTGGTTTTGATCACCTTCAGCTGCTTAAGAAAGGCTTGAGCCAACACCTGGCTGCCACCCGGCAAGCGCGCAGCGCGCAGGTCGCCGTCGGCCACGCCACGCTGTACTCGTGTCTGCTGCACCAGATACAGCAGCGACAGGCGCGACGGCTCATCATAGCGCGCACGAATCCGCTGATTGATCAGCATGCGCGCAGTCGGGTCGAGTTTAAGTTGGTCGAGCCAGCGCGCAACGTTGCTCTGGTCTAGGGCAAACAATTGGCTGCTGGCCATCGGATCAAGCGGATCGGCCATGCTCGCCGCCAACCCATCCAAAGCCTTTTCATATTGCTTGAGGCCATCAGCCACTGCCGGCTTGGCTTTTTCGAGGTCGGCCAGATTGAAGTACACGCCGTTGATCAGGTAACCCGGGATGCGCACAAACTCTGGCGCCGGCAGGGCATTAATCTTGAACCGCTGCAGATAGCTGTACACGGTCGGCTGCGCTTTGGCGCTGCCGATCCACTCGCTAGCCGCCAAGCCAGAACGGCCGCCGATGGTCGGCTTGGCTTCCAGCAACGTCACTTGCCAGCCCGCTTGTTGCAGCTCGTAAGCGGTCGATAGCCCTGACAGTCCGCCACCGACCACAATTACTGTCGGCTGTTTATCGGCCGCCTGCGCCAATGCGCTGCACAACCCCATTACTACCAGCGCCGAAGCGCGCAACCATCCAGCCAGCATCTGCCCATTCCTACAAAGCGAAACATCGGCGCGCAGGATACGCCAGGCCCTAACCCCGAGCTAGGCGTATCCGACGCTGTGCCGTAAAAGCGCGCGCGGGCTTCTGATAGGCTTGGTGGACTGTTATTTGGAGAGCAACGCAATGAGCCTGAACGCCCAGTGGATGCAACGTGATCTAGCCGTGCTTTGGCATCCCTGCACGCAGATGAAAGACCACGAGCGCCTGCCGGTCATCCCGATCAAGCGTGGCGACGGCGTGTGGCTGGAGGATTTCGACGGCAAGCGCTACTTGGATGCGGTCAGCTCGTGGTGGGTGAATGTGTTCGGGCATGGCAACCCACGGATCAATCAGCGCCTTAAGGACCAGCTCGACAACCTTGAGCACGTGATGCTCGCCGGCTTTAGCCATCAGCCAGTGATCGAGCTGTCCGAACGCTTGGTACAAATCACCCCCGCAGGGCTGGACCGGGTGTTCTACGCCGACAACGGCTCTTCAGGCATCGAAGTGGCGCTGAAGATGAGTTACCACTATTGGCGTAACTGCGGCCAGTCGGGCAAGAGCCGCTTTGTCACCCTAACCAACAGCTACCACGGCGAAACCGTGGCGGCGATGTCGGTGGGCGATGTGGCGCTGTTTACCGACACCTATAAATCGCTGCTGTTGGATACCATCAAAGTCCCCAGCCCGGATTGCTACCTGCGCCCCGCAGGGATGGGCTGGGAGGAGCACTCACGCAACATGTTCGCCGCCATGGAGCAGACCCTGGCCGAGCATCACCATGAAGTCGCCGCAGTGATCGTCGAGCCGTTGATTCAAGGCGCTGGCGGCATGCGCATGTACCACCCGATCTATCTGACGTTGCTGCGCGAGGCCTGCGACCGCTACGGCGTGCATCTGATCCACGATGAAATCGCCGTGGGCTTCGGTCGCACCGGCAGCATGTTTGCCTGCGAGCAGGCCGATATCACTCCGGACTTTCTAGTGCTGTCTAAAGCCCTGACCGGTGGCTATCTGCCAATGGCTGCGGTGCTGACCACTAATACCGTGTACCAAGCGTTCTACGACGACTACGCCACGCTGCGCGCCTTCCTGCACTCGCACACGTACACCGGCAACCCGCTGGCCTGTGTGGCGGCGTTGGCGACCTTGGATATCTTCCGCGATGACAACGTCATCGAGGCCAACAAAGCCTTGGCGGCGCGCATGGCCAGCGCCACGGCGCACTTAGTCGATCATCCGCACGTTGCCGAAGTGCGCCAGACCGGCATGGCCTTGGCCATCGAGATGGTGCAAGACAAGCCCAGCAAAACACCGTACGCCTGGCAGGAACGCCGCGGCCTCAAGGTTTATCAGCACGCGCTGGAGCGTGGCGCCTTGCTGCGCCCACTGGGCAACGTGGTGTATTTCCTGCCGCCGTATGTGATCACGCCGGAGCAGATCGATTTTCTCGCCGAGGTGGCCAGCGAAGGCATCGACATCGCCTGCCGTGACAGCGTTAGCGTGGCGGTCAGCAGTAATCTGCACCCTAACCACCGCGATCCGGGTTAACCGCCCTAACCGGCTGGCTGGAGCCACTACAGCCAGTCAGCCTGTTAAACTGGCGCCTTTCCACTGATTGCCGCCGGGTTCATATGCGCCTCTCCCGCTTCTACATCGCCGCCCCACTCAGCCTCGGCCAACACGCCTTGCCGGAAGAACAAGCGCACTACATCGGCCGCGTGCTACGCCATGCGGTCGGCGATGCCGTGCAGCTGTTCGACGGCAGCGGCTTGGAATACCGCGGCCAGCTGATCGAAGTGGGTAAAAAGAGCGTACGCGTAGAGCTAACCGAGCAGCTGCAAGGCCAGCCGGACTCAGCGCTGCGCGTGCATCTGGGCCAGGGACTGTCGCGTGGCGAACGGATGGACTGGGCGATCCAGAAGGCAACTGAGCTAGGCGTGGCCGAGATTACCCCAATCGTTAGCGAGCGCTGCGAAGTGCGCCTTAAAGACGACCGCGCCGATAAGCGCATGGCCCACTGGCAACAGGTTGCAATCAGCGCGTGCGAACAATGTGGCCGTTCGAGCGTGCCGCTCATTCATCCGCCTATGTTGCTGGCCGACTGGTTGGCACAAGTCGAAGCCGATTTGAAACTGGTGCTGCATCCAGTCGCCGAGCCCTTAGTCAGTCACGCCAAGCCGACTTCTCTGGCATTTTTGATCGGCCCTGAGGGCGGCCTCAACGACGCCGAGGTAAGCCAAGCTGTCGCCGCTCAGTTTCACGCTGCGCGCTTAGGCCCACGCGTACTGCGCACAGAAACCGCGGCAGCCGTGGCCCTCAGTGTTGCCCAACAGCTATGGGGCGACTTTTAAACCCCGCTCGGGCTTTATTGGCGACGGTTATGCAACGTCAACAGTCCTCTCAAACTGTCGCGATTCTGGTCGCGCGCGCCAACACCTTGGCCTATCGTTTGCTTGCTTGAAATCGACGCTGCCGTCTCATCCTGACGACCGCGACGCTGGCTATCCGCCATAACAATAACGACGCCACCACTACCCATGGGGCGCTAGACCTTGGAGCAATACCGCATGAATGAACTGGTCAATACCATCAACGGCGTGATCTGGAGCCCAGCACTGATTTTTCTGTGCCTGGGCGTAGGTTTGTATTTCTCTCTGCGTGGGCGATTTCTGCAGCTGCGCCATCTGAAAGAAATGCTCAAGCTGATGTTCACCGGCAAGACCGACGAACACGGCGTCAGCTCCTTCCAAGCGCTGACCATGACCCTGGCCGGACGTGTAGGCACGGGCAATATCGCCGGTGTGGCCACCGCCATCACCTTCGGCGGTCCTGGCGCCGTGTTCTGGATGTGGATGGTGGCCTTCCTCGGTGCCAGTTCCGCGTTTGTCGAGTCGACCCTCGGCCAAGTCTACAAAGAGAAGATCGACGGCCAGTATCGCGGCGGCCCGGCGTTCTATATCGAGAAAGGTCTGGGCATGAAGTGGTATGCATGGATCTTCGCCATCGCCACCATCATCGCCTGCGGCCTGCTGCTGCCTGGCGTGCAGGCCAACTCCATCGCCTCCAGTGTGGAAATGGCCTTGGGCATCCACCCCAACACCACCGCTGCGGTGCTGGCGATCATGCTCGGTTTCATCATTTTTGGCGGGGTTAAGCGTATCGCCAGCTTCGCTGAAGTGGTCGTGCCATTTATGGCCCTGAGCTACATCATCGTCGCCTGCATTGTGGTGATGCTGAACATTGAGCAGCTGCCGGCGGTGGTCGTGCTGATCTTCAAGAGAGCCTTCGGCATGGATGCAGGCTTTGGTGCCATCCTCGGTATGGCGATCATGTGGGGGGTAAAGCGCGGCGTGTACTCCAACGAAGCCGGCCAAGGTACTGGACCGCACGCCTCCAGCGCTGCGGCGGTCAGCCATCCCGCCAAGCAAGGACTGGTGCAGGCTTTTTCGGTGTACATCGACACCCTGTTCGTCTGCTCGGCCACCGCGTTTATGTTGCTGATTACTGGCCAATACAACGTTCAAGGCCCTAACGGTGAAGCGATGTTTACCGGGATTGCCGGCGTAGCAGCCGGCCCCGGTTACGTACAAACGGCGATGGAAAACATCATGCCCGGCTTCGGCTCAGTGTTCGTGGCGGTGGCGCTGTTCTTTTTTGCCTTCACCACCATCGTCGCTTACTACTACATCGCCGAAACCAACATCGCCTATATCAACCGAAAGGTGAATCGGCCATGGCTGACCTTGCTGCTCAAGTTTGCCCTGATCGCCGCCACCGTTTATGGCACGGTTAAGACGGCTGATTTGGCGTGGGGCTTGGGTGACATCGGTGTCGGCCTGATGGCCTGGCTGAACATCATCGCCATCATCCTCATGCACAAGACCGCCTTCGTCTGCCTGAAGGACTACGAGGCACAGCAAAAGCTCGGTTTAGACCCGGTGTTTCACCCAGAAAAACTGGGCATCAAGAATGCCGATTACTGGGGCGGCCAGCGCTCGGAAGACAATCTGCAGGCCGAACTGGCTGAGTTTGCGGCACCCACAGCTGACGCCAAACCCTAAGCCGTAGAAACCACAAAACCCCGCTACTCAGCCAACCCTTCGGGGCTGCGCTGAGTAGCGGGGTTTTTGTTGGTTGCGGCGTCGACGTTAGATCAGGCCGGCATCCACCAGCATCTGCTCAAGCGCCATAAGGTCGGGGATCTTCACCACATTGTCGCCGAGGTTGACTGCATCCAGCTCCAGCGGCGCAAGTGCCACATCGGCCCGCACGAGATTGTTCTCTAATTTGACTGAGCGCGGAATCCCCTGCACCAACAAAGCAAGGAACTTCACATGCGGACGACCACCCAAGGCGTTGATAACCGCAACCCGGGCATTGCTGCCGATCTGCGCCTGAGCACCAGAGGCCGCCTCAAACGACAGCAACGGCAGACGCAGGTCACGCCAAGCGACCTGACCCAGCATCCACGCGGGCATGCCCGGTGTCGCCTGTGCCGCGCGGTAAGGCATCAGCTCTGCCAGTGCGACGTTAGGCAACAACAGGTTGCGATCACTCAGGGGCACTACCAACCCTGTCAGGGTATCGGTGGTAGCAGAGGTATTGGCTACGGCTTGGCTCATGACGACTTCCTAGTACTCAACGCAGGCAGTTTTAGCTGCACTGTCCGGCCAGATAATTGACCAAGGCCTCGGCCAGTTCGCGCGGCGAACCGCTGAACTGGCTGTAGCCGCCTTCGCGCAAACTGTCGGGCATGCTTGAGCAGGCACAACTGTCGGCACGCTGAGTCCAGATCTCACCACCCTGACGGCGCACATAAGCGGCGGCAGCGCTGCCGTCACTGCCCATCCCACTGAAGGCAATGACGCCGCATTGGCCGGCAAAATGCTGGGCTAAATTGAGCATCATCTGGTCAATTGAAGGGCTGTAGGGTTCCGGCCAGCCACGATCGGCAATGGTCATAGCGCCGTCATCGGCAAAACCCATCTCAAAACTAATCGGTGCCACCACCACTTCGCCACTGCGAATGGCGTCACCCTGGCGCGCCAGATTAACCTTCCACTGACTATGGCGGCCCACCGCTTGCGGCAGGCTGGCCTCGAAGCTGGCATCGATATGCTGGGCATACACGAAACCAATCGGCAGACCGCCGGGCAAGGCGTCAAGAAACTCCTTTACTGCCGCTGGGCCGCCCATGGAAGCCGCCAACAACCAAACTTGGCTAGCCGGCTCACCGGCAGCCAGCGGCATATCCGCCAACGCCGAAGGCAACTCTAAGCGCGACGGCCGCGAAGCCTCGGCCAGCAAGGCTTCAAGGCTACGACCTACGCCTTGGGCCGGATCGCCCACCAGCTTCTTCAGCTTGCCGAACAGACGGCGCTCCCAACGCGGGTAGTTCTCTGAATGACGCTCAGGCGCATGGCCCTCGCCAAACAGTACGGGAGAGGTCGCGTGTTCCAGTAGCTGGTCTATTAGTGGCGAATCTTCCGACTGCGCCAAATCCACCAACCACAGATCAGCGGCACAAGCGCTAAGAGCATCTTGATCGAGGCGCGCCGGGTCGCTATTGAGCACCACGTTGTAACCATTGGCGACCAACGCCTGCTGCAGCACATGGCGCTGCAGCGAAGTATCGGCGAGGACGGCAATGCGTGCGGCGGCTTGCTCAGTCATGTTTTTTAACCAACTGCTGAATGGTTTCGAGCAGCAAGGATTCCTGATACGGCTTGCCCAGGTACTCGTTAACACCGATCGCCATGGCCCGCTCACGGTGCTTACTACCGGTACGCGAGGTAATCATGATGATCGGCAAATCTTTAAGACGCTCGTCGTGGCGCACCAACGTGGCCACTTCGAAACCGTCCATACGCGGCATTTCGATGTCCAGCAACATGATGTCGGGCTTGCGTTCCTGCAGCTGGGTGATGGCATCCACCCCGTCTTTGGCCGTCAGCACGTTCATGCCGTTACGTTCCAGCAGGCGACTGGTGACCTTGCGCACGGTGACCGAGTCGTCGACCACCATGACCAAGGTCGGACGATCGGCTTCGATTTCCGCGGCGCTCGGCAATGCTGGGCTAACCAGACGTGGCTGCAGCTGGTTAAGCAGGTGGGCATGCAGCACGCGGATAGTGGCCAGCAGATCGAGAATGATCACTACGCGACCGTCACCGAGAATGGTGGCCCCCGACACGCCATGCACATCGGCAAATTGCGGGCCGAGGCTCTTTACCACGATCTCGCGCGAGCCGGCCAAGCTGTCCACCTGAACGGCTACGGCGTGCTCTTTAGAGCGCACCAGAATCACTGGCAGTGGCAGGCTCTGGCCAACCAGCTTGGGCTGCTGACCGTTGTTCAACAGATCGCCCAGATACTTCAGTTCGTAGGTTTGTCCGGCATATTCAAAGCGTGGCGCATCCGGCCCGTAGTACGCCTCTAGCTCGTAAGGGGAAACCCGCACGATGCCTTCGATGGTGTTCAACGGGATGGCGTACAGGTCTTCGCCGGACAGCACCATCAACGCGCGGTTGACCGATACGGTGAACGGCAGACGAATAAGGAAGCGCGTGCCCTCGCCGACGGTCGACTCGATGGTCATGGAGCCGCCGAGTTGTTTGACCTCGGAGTGAACCACGTCCATACCAACGCCACGCCCGGAAATCTGCGTGACCTGCTCCGCCGTAGAGAAGCCGGCACCGAGAATGAACTGCAGGATTTCGTGATCACTGAGGTCCGACTCAGCATCCATTAACCCACGTTCCAGCGCCTTGCGCCGGACCGCGTCGAGGTTGATGCCGCCACCGTCATCGGCCAGGGTCAGGAGAATATCGCCACCTTCGCGGCCCAGCGTCAGGCGAATGTTGCCCGCTTCCGCTTTACCGGCAGCCAAGCGCCGCTCAGGGCGTTCGATGCCGTGGTCGACGGCATTACGCAGCATATGTTCCAGCGGCGCGACGATGCGTTCCAGTACCGTACGGTCCATCTCGCCATCGGCGTTGCCGACGGTGAACTCAACCTGCTTGCCCAGCTCGCCAGCCACCTGCCGCACGATCCGGCGCAAACGCGGCACCAAGCGGTCGAACGGCACCATGCGCGTACGCATCAGGCCTTCCTGCAACTCAGTGTTAACCCGCGCCTGTTGCAGCAACAACGTCTCAGCATCGCGGTTACGCGCGGCCAGCGTTTCTTTCAGGTCAAGTAAGTCAGACGCCGACTCAAACAGCGCTCGCGAGAGCTGCTGCAACTGCGAATGGCGGTCCATTTCCAACGGGTCAAAGTCTTCGTAACCCACCCGCTCGGCCTCAGCTTGGTAGCGGCTGAGAATCTGCGCTTGCGTCTCGGTATCCAGACGGCGCAACTGATCGCGCACCCGCTCGATGGTGGCTTCCATCTCACCGAGAGTGAAGCCAACATCACTGACCTGCTGCTCGACTCGACCGCGGAAGATCGATGTCTCACCGGCAAGGTTAACCAAGCCTTCGAGCAAATCCGCCGGCACTTTCACCAGCTCCTGCGGTGCCCGCCGAGATGCGATTTCTAAAGCCGCTTCCTGAGCACGCCGCACGAACGGCAACACTCGGGCAATCTCAACTTTTGCAGGTACTGCGCTGGCCGCCAAGAACGGGCTATCCAGCACCGGCAATGGTGCTTCGGCACTGACCACCTGGCTAACCGACGGTTCGCTGACGTCTTGCGTAACCACTGCTGCATCTGCAGCCGTATTGTCATACAAGCGCTGACGTAAAAGCTCCAGCTCACCTTGCAGGCCTTCAAAACCAGATTGCACATCGACAAACAGGCTTTCCGGCCAAGGCGCGCCTTGCTGCTGAGCCTCGCTTAAATGCTGTTCGAGGTCATGACAGAGGTCACCCAAACGGCGCTGACCGGCCAAGCGTGCACCACCCTTGAGGGTATGCAGAACGCGCAGGATGTCGGCTACCGGAGTGGCATCCTCAGTCATGCTTTCTAACCGACCCGCTGCGCCTTCTAGCTCTTCCAGCAGCTCATCGGCCTCTTCGAGGAAGATATCCAGGATATCGTCGGCCGCCGGATTGTCTTCAAGCGCTGGCGCTACGGCCTTCAGGTGCACGCTGGATGGCATGCTCAACTGTTCGTCCGGATTGGCACGGAAGTGTTTAATGGTGGCGATTAACGCCTCGCCATCCGGCACGTCGCACTTGTCACGCACGGCCTCAAGCATCTCAGCGAGACGATCATGACAAGCCTGCAGCAGCGTGAACAACGGTTGACTGGCACGTAAACGGCCATTACCGAGTCCTTCGTAGAGGAACTCCAACTCGTGGCCGAGATCGCCGATTTCGCGAATTTCCGCCATCCGCGCACCACCTTTAAGGGTGTGCAGATCACGTTGCAGAGCTTCTAGTTCCAAGCTGTTGTTGGTGTCTTCCATCCAGCGCTGCAGAGACGCGCCGGCGCTGTCGATAATGTCGAAACCTTCCTCAAGGAAGATCTCCACCAGCTCTGGGTCGCGCTCGTAGTCATAACTGGCCGCAAGCGGCGCTGATGGCTGCGATGGCTGCGATGGCTGCGATGGCTCGGACGCGGTTGGCACGGCAAAATCAGGCTCTGCGGCAAATTCGCTGATCGACAACGAGTCCGACTCGGCAGGCAACTCTGCATCTGGATCCAGATCGATCTCGGCTTCGGCTTCGGCTTCGGCTTCGGCTTCGGGCTCAAGACTGAGCAACGGCAGTGTTAGGTCCAGCTCATCTGCTGGTTCAACAGACGCGTCGAGCTCGAGGGGCTGTTCAGTTATCGGCTCAGCAGACACCTCGTCCTGCATGTCAATGGCTGACAACTCGGGCTCGTCGCTCCATGCCAATCCATCCAGTGATGGCGCCTCGGCCGGCAAGACGTACTCGATATCCTCGATGCTGTCGTCGAGTTCAACGCTGTGGTCCTCGACGCTCATATTGCCAGCATCAGTACCTAGCTCAGTCTCTGCTGGCGCCTCAGGCTCGCCGTCAACAATCAAATCATTACTCGGCAAACCGCCACCTTGACGGAACGTACGGATTGCCTCGATCAGCGCTTCGGGCTGGGTAAGCGGTCGCCGCGCCTGCAGCTCATCGAGCAGTACCGCCAGCTGATCGTGACTCTGCTGCAATAGACCACTCAACGCCGGCGAGAAGCTGTAACGGCGATCAACCAGTCCCTCGTAGAGCGACTCCAGCTCATGGGCGAGATCGCCAATCGGCGCAATCTCAGCCATCCGCGCACCACCCTTGAGGGTATGCAGATCGCGTTGCAGAGACGACAAGGCACGTGGATTTTCGGGTTCAGCTAGCAGCCGATCGAGGGCCTGACCGGCGCTTTCGAGCAGGTCGACCGCTTCTTCAAGGAAGATCTCGACCATTTCGGCGTCCAGCGCATTGCTGTGATTTGCCGCTACGCTAGGCGCCGGCTCAGCCGTAATCGCATCCGCAGAAAGCCAGGCTTCCTCGGCAACGGGTGCCACATCAGCCAGCGACCAGGCCTGATCAATATCGGCTAACTCAACAACCTCTACGTTCGGCGTCTCTCCTGGCAACAACAAAGCGAGGGCCGCATCATCGACAGTGGATTCTAGCAACTGGTGCAGGGCGAGTACGCACTCAGGCTGTTCTCCGACCTGCAGCCCAGCAGCTACCTGATCCATCATATGGACCAACGCCTCATGAGCGTTTTCGGCCTCTTTAAAGAAGGCCTCGCTCACCGCTAGGCGCCCTTCTTGCGCGGCGCCATACACCTCCAGCAAGGCCTCACAAATCTGACTGACTTGCGGTAGCTCGGCCATTTCGGCGCTGCTACTGAGCGTACTCAGCTCCGCCAGCAGCGCACTAAGCTCCTGCTGCTCCGAAGGGTGCTCGCGCCAGCTGCGCAGAAGCTCATCGGCATCCAGCAGAATATCGAGGCCTTCGCTGAGGAAGCTGTTGATCAACTGAGGATCGCGACTCTCGCCGATATCACCCTGACGTGAGGCTTGGGCCGCAGCCAGTCGCTCCTGGTGCAGGGCCTGAACCCGCGCAAGAAACTCCGGGGTGCCTTCGATTGCGGCCAATGGCTGGCTTTCCAGCTGCGCCAGGCCTTGACGGAATAACTTCTCCGCACTGCTGAGCAGCTCGGCTTCGGCCATGTCCATCGGGATCAGGTTGGCTTTGAACTCTTTAACCAGTTTTTCCAACGGCGCGGCAATTTCAGCAATCGGCAGAATGCCGGCCATGTAGGCGCTGCCTTTAAGGGTATGCAGGGCGCGCTGCAGATCATCGCTGACTGGCTGCGGTAATTCCTGCGCGCAATCGGCCAAAAAGCCCACCAGCGTATCCAGATGGGTTTCCGCTTCATTGCGGAAAATCTCTAGCAACTGCGGATCAATCAGCTCGTCGTCAGCTCCAACGGGGGCATTCGCCACCACAGCCGATGGTGCTGACTCGACCACACTGGCAGCCAGCGGTTGGCCTTTAGCCAACGCATGGGCGGTGGCCGCGAGTAGATCGACATCATCACGCTGGCGCTGAGCCTTGGCAGCATATTCTTCAACCAGGGCCGGCAGTATCTCGACCACCTCAGCAATTATTTGCTGCACTGGCTCGTTAGGTTCGATGCTGCGATCCAGCACGCGATTGAGTAGATTCTCAATCGACCATGCCAGCTCACCGATCACCAACGCCCGTACCATCCGGCCGCTGCCTTTGAGGGTGTGGAAGGCACGGCGTACTTCGCTCAGCGCCTCCTTGTTAGCGGTGTCGGCACGCCATTGCGGCAGGTACTCGGCGATGGTTTCCAATACCTCGCCAGCTTCCTCGACAAACACCTCAAGCAGTTCGTCATCCACTGGCTCTTCATCAGCCGGCGGCGGCAACAAGCTCGGCGGCACATCCTGCGCCGGCGGATTAATCGCCTGTACCGGGGCGGCCATCACATCGGCCATGGACAAGGCCTTAGCCTCAACCACTGCGGGTGCCTGCGACTGCTCAGCCATGCTCGGCAACTCGACTTCTGGCAACTCCAGCTCTGCCAGCTCGGCGTCACTCCAATGCGCAGGCGTATCGTCCACGCTCAGCTCATCGAATGTTAAAGCAGTTTCAGGCAGTGATAGCTCGTCCAGCTCAGGACGCTCCAGTGGCTGCACGTTTTCAAAGCTTTCCAGCGGCGTGTCGAAGCTGAAATCCAGCGGCTCATCAGACGCTGATAACGGCTCACTGAGATCCCAGTGATGCTCATCAAGCGCCGGCGCGGATACATCATCAGCCAGCTCAGCGAACGACTCATCAAGGTCGTCAGTCTGGAGGACACTCAGATCACCCGCGTTGTCGGTCACAGACTCGAACGGTTCATCAGGCAGCGCTAGAGCGATTTCTTCCCGCGGCTCGTCCGCCAGCACGTCGATTTCAGCCATGGGGTCAGCTAAGGGCGCGGGGGCTTCTTCAGCGGACGTGGGCCAATCGAGTATCGACGGTTTCTCTTTCAACGGATAACCGAGGCTTTCTAGGCTTTCTTCGGCAACGTCGAGAATCAGGTCGCCTTGAGCAGCATGATCTTCCGACAGACGCTCTAGGTAATACTCGACGCTGGTAATAGCGTCAGCCAGTGTGTCTAGGTTCTGCCAGTTGGGCACGGCCTTGCGCACCAACAACTGTTCCTGAATATAACGATTGCAGGCCTGCAGTAGATCGGCGGCACGGGCCAACGGAATCATTGCCAGACCGCCACGAACCTGAGTCAGCAACTCGGGCACCCGAGCCAGATGCTCATGGTTCCACTGCGAGGCAATGAATTCGATGATGGCGTCTTTAGCTTGCTCGAGTCCGGTACGCGCCTCTTTAATCACCAGCTGGTGGATTTGCGCCACATCAGTGGTTGGCAGATGGCTTTCTTCGCTGCGACCATCTTCAGCTTGGCCGGCCATGCCGGCCAGAGTTGCCTCGACATAAAGCAGCGCGCCAGCAACATCCATCAACAACGCATCGCTAGGTTCACGCTGACCCGTCGCTAAGCCATGCACTACATCTATCTGATCCACAATAACTTTGCGCGGCTGACCAAAACCCAAAACGGCCAAGGTATCGCCGATCTGCTTCAGCGGCGCCATCAGGCCTTCAAGCTCGGAAATCTTGCTGCGATCGCTACGGACGAACAGATCCAAACTGTCCTTAACCCGCACTAACTCTTCACACAGCGCGGTGACTACCGAACGCATCGCATCACGGTCGGGACCGGCCAGACGAGCGCGCTCCTCATCGACAACGTCGGTATCGGGTAGCGCGTCATCCAGGCGGTAGTGCTCTTTCAGCACACGAATACGTGGCGATTTGGCGCTGGCCTTAGCGATATAGAACAACAGGTTTTTAGCTAAATCATCGGGTGCCGCTTGGTTGATGCCGTCGGCACCTTGCTCAACTAGGCGTTTGAGCTCTTTATCGACTTGGCGCAACAAGGTTCGCACCGAAGTGCCGTTAACCACGCTGCCATTGGCCAAGCCTTCAACGATACCGGAGGCGATCTGCCACAGCGGGCCAAGTGGCGCCTGCTTGCACAGGGTTTCCAGGCGAGCAAAAACCCGCGCCATATAGCCCAGATTGGTGGCCATATCCTGGTTACGAATAACGCCTACCAGAGCCATTTGCAGCATCTGCCGCAGCTTGCGCAACAACACTGGCAACTCGGCGGTGCGCAACTGAGCCAGGGACTCATGGGACAGAACGGGCAGACGAACCGTCAGATCAGGAGAAAACAGGCTGGTTTCCGACAGCAACTTGTCGCCGCGTGCGGCGCGCAGGTCGTTCAGTAGCGGCAACACCACCATCGGCAGGTCACGGCGCGCACTCTGGGTGCGGTCGAGATAGACCGGCAACTGCAAAATTGCCTGCATCAACACTTCCAAGGCTTCGCCCTGGTTGCTCACACGGCTTTCCAACAGCGCCTGCGCTAGCTGCTCCATCTCCTCAGCCAGCAGTGCCGCGCCATAGAACTCCACCATCTGCAGAGTGCCTTGGACCTGATGCAAATAGGTCTGGCAGAAACGCATGCGCGTGGAGTCCTGCGGACTCTCGACGTATGCCTCCAATGCCTGACGCGCTTGCTTCAGGGTTTCCGCGATCTCGCCCTTGACCCACTCCAAGGCGACATAGTCGTGCCGATCACTCATAGCCGTCTGCTATCCCTTCCGGGTGAATGCGAGAACCTGATCGTTGGCTACCGGTACGAGGTCCGGATGCTGCCAACCCACTACTTCGCCCACGCCCACCACCAGCAATCCTCCCGGCGCTAGGCGTTCAGCCAAGCGGTTGAGGATTTCGCGGCGGCGCCAGCGACGAAAGTAGATCAATAAGTTCTGACAGAAAATTACGTCCATACCGGACATCGGCGCTT
>RCMZ01000529.1_pt1 | contig 19891 bp, 16 predicted proteins | sample 2041141 | NCBI WGS metagenome assembly RCMZ01 (sample SAMN09708263, study PRJNA481090) | Wastewater metagenome, whole genome shotgun sequencing project. | biome: sewage; isolation source: Davis station wastewater (DW) | place: Antarctica: Davis Station | collected 2010-03-01
ATGATTTTATTTCTTCTTTTTGAGTTGATAGCTCTTAAACGTCCCTGTAGCTGACATTTTTAAAACTTTTACTGTTAGCTGAGAGCGCCACCTTAATTTTATGCTGCGTTTTAACCGCGTTGGACTGGTTTTTTGATTTAGAACTTGCCGAAAATCACTGTTAAGTAAGATCGCAAGAGTGGTAACGATACCAGAGTAAAGCTGTATTTCCAGTAGCCCAGATTCCGTCTTGGCCTAGCATCGGTGGAATCGGCTTTTTGATCGTTGTTATCGTCAGAGTTGGTGGTACAACGCTTACTCTGTGATCACTCAAATGCTGGGTGAGGTTTAGTGCTTTTTAGTATCACCAGCAACTTTATCCATAATGGCAAATAACACGCCGGACACCACAAATGCCATGTGAATGATGACTTTCCATTTCAAACTGTTGGCGTCGGCATCGCTCATTTCTGCAGGGATATCCATAAACGACTTTAAAAGGTCGATGGCGGAAATGGCTACGATGGCACCAATCACTTTGAGTTTAAGACCAGAGAAATCAACTTTCCCCATCCAGTCAGGACGGTCTTTATGATCGCCAACGTCAATTTTTGAAATGAAAATTTCATAGCCGCTGAAGATGATCATCAGCAATAAACTGCCTACCAGCGACATATCAACCAGTGCCAAGATACCGACAATGACGTCTGCTTCAGATGCAACCAGCACATGAGTCGCCATGTGCCAAATTTTATTAGCAATAAAAAAATGCTCAGAACTAAACCTAAGTAAAAAGGCGCGAGGATCCAGCGACTGTTAAAAATGGTTTTTTCTAAGGAGTGTTCAATCTTCTTTAGCATGCAGAACTCTTAGGATGTGGGAAGGCGTAAATTGTAAGTGATTAGCTGCTTTTTGCGGTAGGGAAAGTTTTGTTGATGATTAGCTGCCTGCAGCCAAAAACCTCTATCAGAAATTTGGGTTTTAGTGGTTATGCGATTATAGCGGGCGAGTATGTATGTCTTTAGCGATAAAAACAGTAAGGCAGCTGTTTTGCTTCATTGATCTGTGTGCAGCCGTTAGATGTTAGCTAAGCTGTTGACAACGAATAGCCAAGCTAAAGTAGTGAGCGACAGGTGATAAAGTTATATTAAGGCACTTTGGTGTTAATAGAGTAGTTAGGTATAATCGTCAGGAACAAAAAAGCCGTTGAAATCTTCAATGAAATCAACGGCTTATTTTATTTGGTCGGGACGGATCGAACACTCTACCCCTAGCACCCCATGCTGTTAAAGTATGTATTCTGATGGACGTGTGTGGACACCTGTATATAGGCTTTGGCCTAGTGTTTATAGGGCTTGCAGGCTATAATACTGTCCATTAGGGTCTACACTAGTCTACTTGCTTCTACCTTTTGTGTTTACCCCTTTGTTTACCCCTTTTTTGAATGGTAAGTAATATGACTAGGTATCCCAAGACTGGTAAAGGTACTAAGTGGACGATTCGGGAGCTGAATGCGATCCCTGCTGAATGGCACGGTGATACTCTTTCTGATGGTGGCGGTTTGTCTGGTGAGGTTCGTTTCATTAGCAATGGTAATGCCTCTATTCGCTTCAAATATGCCTTTCGCTGGGAAGGCAAAGTTAAGTGGTTTCAGTTAGGAACGTTCCCTGGGGTTGGTATTGCTGAGATTCGGGCCGAGCGCGACCGTGCTCGGCAGTTGGTGGCGGAGGGTATAAACCCAGTAGACTCAAAAAAAGCCACAAAGATAAATGCGCAGGCCGCCATAGTTGAGACTATTGCTGAAGCTAAGCGGCAGGACACAGAAAACCTGACTGTTGCTGAGTTGTTTAACGAGTGGTTGAGAAAAGGAGTCGCCCGACAAGATGGTAATGCGGAGTTGGAGCGGAGCTTCAATAAAGACGTACTACCAGCAATCGGTCAAAAGGCGATACGTGAGCTGACAGATGATGATCTGCTCGATGTGTTGAATAGTGTTCGCCAGCGTGGAGTTAACCGGCACATCGTAATTCTAAACAGTGACATTGGTCAGATGCTGCGCTGGGCTGAAAAACGCCAGCCGTGGCGAAAACTTATGGCTGATGGTAATCCAGCAGATCTTATTGACGTCGAAACACTGCTTGATCCAGATTATGAGACAGAGCGTGAAAGAGTGCTGAGCTCAGAAGAAATTAGGGAGCTGAGAGATATTCTCGCCAAGCTTGAGTCAGATTATGCTGCGTTGCCAGCGGGTGAGAAGTATTCAGGTATTCGCCCTGTAAATAATCGTGTGCAAAGTGCGGTATGGATATGTCTAGGTACGCTTTGTCGAATAGGGGAGTTGCTGCAGGCTGAGTGGAGACATATTGACCTGAATGCAGGTACATGGCTCATTCCGGCCAAAAACGCCAAAGGCAAGCGTGGCAAGAAGCAAGACCATCATATATTTTTATCCTCGTTTTCTATTGCTCAGTTTAAAAGGCTCAAGGCTGAAACTGGCCAAAGTTTGTTTTGCTTTCCAAATAGGAAAGGCGATGCTCATGTGTGTCTGAAAACAGTTAGTAAATTAATCGGGGATCGTCAGTGTAGATTTAAGCGTCGCAGTAAACCGTTATCCGGTCGGCAGCACAATGACACCCTGGTATTGTCTGGTGGTGCTAATGGTGAGTGGACGCCACATGACATGAGACGCACTGGCGCAACCATTATGCAGAGTTTGGGTGTTCCTCTGGATGTAATTGATCGATGCCAGAATCACGTCATGGCAGGGAAGGTGCGTCGACATTACCTGCATCACAACTACGCAGAAGAGAAAACAAAAGCATGGGGGGTGTTGGGTGAGCACATAGAAACAGTGCTGAGTTCAGGTAATGTTGACCTGATTTCGAAGCTAGCATAGACGTGTAGTTGCTGACATAGTTCAGAGTCGACTGTACGGGCAAAGAATAGATCAGCAATTACTGACTCTGTCGTACTAGGTCGGCTATTACGCCGCATGGATGATTCCACGTTGGAGATTGACCTTGTTGCTGCTCGCTGGGAAATATCTGCTGAACAAATGAAAATGCGTTTACAGCATATCGTCTCTCTGCCTAAGCAATAGAGTTGTTAAAAGAGATCTATGCATATACTGGTCACGATAAGTATGTTTTCCCGTCCGTCCGTGCTTGCCTATCTGGAAATGGTGTAAGAATGGCCTTGCGGGATATGGGGTACTGTAACGATACAGTTACTCCGCACGGCTTTAGAGCCACTCTTGATCCTTGTTAGATGAAGTGTTGGGCTATCGTGTCGAGTGGATTGAGCATCAGCTGTCTCACGCTGTTAAGGCCGCAAACGGAAGGGCGTATAGTAGGGTCAGCTTTCTAGAGCAGCGTGCAGAGATGATGCAAGCTTGGGCTAATTATTTAGAAAGATTAAGAGACTGCGTTAGCGCTTAAATCCAAGCAGGCACGTAAATATTTATGTGACTTCTTTAGTGGTTGCACTTTTTTTAAACAAGACTTTCTGTTGTATACCGTAGTGAATAGCAGCTTCTAAAAGTTCAACACGAGGTAGTCCTGTTTTTTTCTTCATGGTATTTAGCTTCTTATTGGCTGCCTTAGTTAGCACAATAGCTATGGGTTTTTTAGCTTCTTTGTTGTTGTAAGTGAAGGCTTCCATCTGTCCTTCGGGTGAAGCTTGCTCTGAAAACAAGTCTTTTTTTGCTTCAGCTAATAGTTTTTTAAAGTTTTTGTAAAAGTATTCAATAGCCCACTCGATAAAGTTGCGCTGAGAAAAGCTAGTTGTCTTATTTGGTAGCATCTTGTGATACCTCAATGAGATATCGAACCTGCTTTTGGATACGGATTCTTTATTGTGCCGGTTATACCACTTGGTTTTTATTCTCTCTAAGACTTGGAGCCTGTGTGTAAAGCTCTCAGAAGGGTTGGTGTATACTGTCCTGACTAGGGATTTAACGTTGTTGGTCTCTTGAAGAACGAAGTTGTATTTGATGGTCAAAATGTCATGCGCAGCCGCAAAAAACTCGGGCGGTTTATTCACAAAGTTTTCAAGTACGAGATGCTCTTTTTCTTTTTGTTCTCGCCATTTTTGAGCAGTCTGAAAGACCTTGGTGAGGCCGACTCTTCGTTGGCTTTTAACGGGTTCTAATTGATATGCTAAATCTAAAAGTGAGAGAAATACCGCGTTTACATCGACTGTTCTATCTTGAGTTAATATTTTTTTTAAGAGTCTATTTAGTCGCTCTATCCACGGGCTTTTATGATCGATTTTGCTTAGTATAAAATCAACTTTTTCATTTTTTAAGTCGATTTCATCGTGGGTATGTTGAGAGCTAATGACTGTAGGGCTATTGAATAATGCGTATATTTTTAAAAAAAAATGTATGTTTGTACGGACCATATTGGATAAGTAATCGTGGCTGTCCAGTATTCGCATTTTAAAAATCTCATCAAAGGATTGCGCATCGATCTCAAATAGGTGCGTTTTTTTATCAGAGTTTTCCTGAGTGCTTTTAGTCTTGGCTTCAGACAACTGCAAAAAGTTAATAGCTATGGCTATCGAATAAGCCTCTTCTTGGGTTAGCTTGTCTATTGTTGTTTCTAAAACTCGTAATGTTTTTTTGGCTCCGTTGAATCTTAGTCGTTCGCGTCTAGACAGTAATAGCCTTTGTATTTCAGCTTTATTTTCCCTTGATATTTCGTAGCTGTTATCTAAAAAGACCTGAATTCCATCATATGTTTTGTGATGAATGGCTTCCAAGATACTCGCTAGTCCTTCATGGGTATTTACGACTTCAGGACATGCTTCGTCAATTATAAGCTGAGTTTCCTTTTGTATGTACGTGCTAGCTAGCTCAGCAAGAGCTTCATTTGACTGTTTTGTCATTGATTATCACTCTCATTCGCAATCTTAAATGTAGCACGAATGTAGCATATTAAAATATGTTTAGTGCACCATGAATGCTAGCGTTTGGAATAATCTTACGCTCACGGTAGCATCTGGTTTTAATATCTAGATATTATCGATAGGTATCGCGCAATAGTTCAAATATTGCCGTTAACACGTCAGCGCTATCCGGTTTTAAGGCTGTAGCCTAAACTCTTACTATTCGGAGTCAGCGTGCTGAGTGGTGTTTGGTCAGCGTAAAGGGCAGTGTTTTTATCAGCGCATCCAGTTCACTGTACGCCGCAAGTGGCATCCCTAGTCGCCAGAATAGAGTCTGGAATAGCTAGGCTGGCTTTCAGCTATACATCTGGACTTTAAGTTCTGGGTATATTGACGGCGTTTTCTATATGAGCGAGTTGATTTTACGTTGTTCATAGATAATGAACGCTAAGCGGGCGAATAGAACTAGCTTTAGAGGTTAGTTGCGGGGAGTCTGGGGTGGTGTCGACGAGTGATGAGCCGAGTAAATAAATACTGACAGCACACCTGATGTGTCAAACCACATCGAGGTGCAAAAAATGAAGCTGATAAAAATCAAAGACGTCTCAGTCTTAACCAGCTTGGCGAGAGCCACTATCTACAAATATATCAAGGAAGGGGTTTTTCCTAAGCAGATCAATTTAGGAGTTAACTGCGTCGCATGGCTGGAGAGTGAGGTGCTGGACTGGATAGAAGAAAAAGTAGCTCAGAGGGATCTTCAGTAAAGCTGGGTTACTTCGCTTTTAATATAAAACTTTACCAGACCAAATCTGGTTTCTATTACTCCCCCGTAGGCATGCAATCCTTTCTCCACGGCTGAAACAATTCCCCTGATCTCTGGCATCGTGATGCAGCGTATTTCTCGGTTATAGTAATATGCTTTACAGCATCAAATACTAATATATAAAGACTATACGTTAGACAGCACTACCCATACCAAGCAGATCAAACAGATAGCCACCCTAGGGGCTATCGATGAGCCAATACCTTACCTCTACTTCAAGCACGCTTCTGGATACTCATAGACCCAGATGTAAGCCTATTCCCTTAAGGTATGAACTCAGCTTAAGCAACGAAACTCAGCTGATACCGATAGACATTGCGTGCCTACCTAATACGACTTAGGTAACGATATGCGCAGAATATTTGATAACCCTCACTTCACAGAAAATGAACTCGTTTATGGAGATGCATACCAAGGTTATTCACTCATGCACGACAAGGGTCCATTTGTCAGAAAGCATTTAGATAAAATCATCAATGTCATGAATGCATCACTTGATGAGCACCCTAGAACCTTTGCCTTCAGGATAGATTTGAGAATCCCTAGAACCGTTAGAAATATTAATGAACATCGATTGATTGAGCGATTTATCAGCTCGCTAAAAAGTAAAATCGAGCACTCTCGTACAAAGGCTAGACGCACGAATTCCAAAGCCCATGATACGAATGTCAGGTATGTATATGCTCGCGAAGTGGGTCAGGCAGGCAGGCCGCATTATCACTTAGTCATCTTTGTCAATCATGATGCGTTCAATACCTTAGGTAAGTACGAGCTAGGTAGACCTAACTTATATAACCGGCTGATCGAGGCTTGGGCGAGTGCATTAGGTATTGAGCGTGAAGCAGCCGTAGGGCTAGTCAATATTGCTGAGAATGGACAGTTTTCAGTATTAGAAGATGATCCTTACAGCATAGACGATCTATTCTATCGAACTAGCTATATGGCCAAAGCAGCAACCAAGATTAGAGGTAATAGGCATTCCTTAGGCGGTAGCAGGGGCTAGCTTTTAACGGCAGTACAAACCAATGCGCAGCAATTGAAATCTACGCAACTTGCTGCGCATTCACGTTTTAGCCTAGAAAGATTAATGCCTTGAAGTTGATACGCTATGGGCAAACTAACGAACGTAATTGGCATGTCTTCGTGCAAAGATGTTTGCGATATTGTTTGTAGTATAGATAACGCCAGTTGAGGCGCTGTACGGCTGCCTGTGGTAGATCTGAAGGGCTATTGTTGACGGGGTTGAAGTGATGGGAGGGTGAAGTTGCTGAGCCTCTGTATGGCGCTAGAGGGCTTGTTGATTTTCTATTTAAACTAGCCGGTTGCAAACCAGTGATGAAATGCTGGTCTGGCTCGAAAACCTGATTGATACTTGTGCCAACAAATAGCCATTTTTACTAATAAAAACTATGCCAAGCAGGGGAGTGCCATGGGGAAATTCGAACTGACAGATGATGATGTGCGGATGATTTGTATTGCAAAGAATACTGTACGTCGTTTTCTCAATGATCCACAGATTACGGGGCAAGATGTAATAGGTCTTGGAAATGCTCTTTACGCGCTTGAACGGCTGCCGCTCGTCACTCCAGGAGTCTTATCTGAGTTTGGAGTCGTTTATCGCCATGGTGATGAAGACTGCAGCAGTATGCGTTATGTCAATTTTTTGATATCAGACTCTGCATTTACAGTGTCGAAGGGGGGGGGAGTGATTGCGAGAAGGAGGTTGGCAGTGATAATTTTACTGGTCTAGGATGGGAGATCGGGCTCGATGGATACAGAAGCACAGAGACCACGCTCTTGTTTGACCTAGAAGATTATATTACTGAGTATCTTGATTTTGGAGCTGAAAAAATAGTAAGTGATGATTCACGTCTTACGCTAGGGTGGAGTGGATACTTCCTGCCGCGTAAGAAACGACTATTTTTGCCAAGGAACTTTGTAGTTGGGCCGCGTGTATAATCGAGCAAGCAACTGGATAGCGCCAAGTAGAAATGCATATCTTTTTTTGAGTAAGAGTGTCTTGGGCTGTCAGGACAGCTGTTTTATTGAAGTGATTAAATAAGCCATTTTCGCTATACCACACAAATAACTGCTGCATCAGGGGTTGTGAATGAATCAGGATAACAAAGACATCAAAGCGCTCATTCAGCAAGGTGAAAGCCTTACTTTGGAGTTCAAGAGTGATGTAAAGAGCCTGCCTGATCGTGACCTGATTGCGGCAGTCGTGTCTTTAGCAAACACCGAAGGCGGCAGCCTATTACTCGGTGTGGAAGATAGTGGTGAAGTCACTGGGCTGCATCGTAATCATCAAAACATGCAAGGCTTGTCGGCATTTATAGCCAACAAAACCACGCCACCTGTTTCTGTTGAAGTAATAGGGCATCAGCTAGATGACTGCACAATCGCACAAATTATCGTGCAGAAGTCACGACAGCTGGTTTCTACGTCTGAAGGCTTGCTGCAGCGTCGCAGGCTTAAGGTGGATGGCACACCAGAAGCCGTTCCGTTTTATCCTCATGAGTTTACTCAGCGTCAATCATCAATGAGCGTGGTGGACCCGTCTGCTACCTTGATAGAATAAGTCGAGGTAGAGCAGCTTGATCCCATCCAAAGACTACGTATACGCAATGCGATTAAAAAATATGGCGGTGATCAGAGTCTTCTGCCACTAGCAGATGAAGAATTAGACAATGCGCTAGGCCTGGTCATGGATCGCAATGGAGAGTGTCACCCAACCGTTGCGGGGCTGTTATTGCTCGGCACTGGATCATTACTGCGTCAGTACCTCCAAGCTATGAGGTCGCGTTTCAGGTGTTACGTGGCACCGATGTCCAGGTTAATGAGTTTTACCGTAAGCCACTGCTTGAGACTTTTGAAGAGGTAGATTTACAGTTTCGACCTTGGATTATTGAAGAAGAGATCCAGGTTGGTTTATTCCGTGTCCCTGTACCTAGTTATGATCGCCGTGGTTTTCGTGAAGCCTTTGTAAATGCGCTCGTACACCGTGACTACAGCATGCTTGGTGCAGTTCACGTAAAGCTGGATGATGATGGCCTTAACATCAGTAGCCCAGGTGGATTTATTGATGGGGTGAATCTGACAAACTTACTAGTGGTATCGCCACGTTCACGTAATCCGTTGTTAGCTGACATTATTAAACGTATCGGTTTAGCAGAAAGGACGGGGCGTGGTATTGACCGTATTTTTGAAGGCATGCTGCGCTATGGCCGTCCAGCACCGGATTACTCGTTGTCTAACAGCTGCACAGTCAGCCTGAGCTTATCCAATGCAGCCCCTGATTTAGATTTTCTAAAAATGGTGGTCGAGCATGAGGACAAGCTGGGTGGATTACCAATCGACTCACTTATCATCCTGTCACGCTTGCGAGAAGAGCGTTGTTTAACTACGGCTGACTTTGTTGCGTCAGTACAAAAGACTGAAACCAATGTGCGCGCTACTTTAGAAAAGCTGGTTGAAATAGGATTGCTGGAGTCGCATGGTACCGGTAGAGGCCGCACCTACACCTTAAGTGCACAGCTTTACCAAAGCGCTGGACAGCAAGCAGAGTACATTCGTCAGGCTGGTTTTAGCCCCATTCAGCACGAGCAAATGGTGCTTAACTATGTTGAGAAGAATAAGACTATCAAACGTGCAGATGTTGCTGATTTATGTAGGATTAGTCCACAGCAGGCAACACGCTTATTGAAGCGTTTAGTGGAAAGTCAGGCCATAAGGTCGGTTGGCGTAGGTAGAGCAACACGGTATGAAAAGCTGAAGTAATACGTTCGGTTACGCTCGCTTATGATATGGAGTCTAACCAAGTATTTGTTGAATATGTGACTGAATATAGAGTGTCCACTATCTTGGCCGTATACCTGCTGCCTAAAAAGAGTGTTTATGCCAATGAGTTCTGTAGTTAGGCGCAGCCGTGGACTAATCCTAAGTAGTCTGCTTGATAGAGTCTGTGTTTTTCAGCAATAGTTGTTAAATATGCTGCTGAGTTATTAAGCATTAGGATGTGACAGGCAGCTGTCCACTAGCTACGGCAATATTTCCTATATTGCTCGATGGGAAGAGGTTTTATATGCGTTGAAAAGTTGACAGAAACTGTTAACATAAGTTATGGGTAATTTGAATTTGGTAGCAAAAAAAATGAAACACTGGTCAGCAGGAAACTCAATAAAATCTAGACGTAAATCTCTGAAAATGTCTTTAGAGTCCTTGGGGGGAAAACTTGGTGTAAGCAAGTCTTTCATGAGTTATGTAGAGTCAGGTGAGCGTTCACTTACTGAGGAGCAGGCATTAATTCTGTCAGATATTGTAGGTATTCCCTCGGATTTATTGCTCCTTAGTGCAGGTCGGCTGCCAATCGACATTAGGGCTGCAATTTCATCGGACGCTGCTGAAGTCACTGCATCTATCAGGCAGTACCTCGAACAGCACGCTATCAAGTATCCTGATAGCCCTTCACGACTCGTTAAACCTTTACCGAACACTGAGGAGCGGTTTTCAGCTAGAGAGATCCCTGAGCGAATCTTAGTGAGCAAGTCAACGACTGCGTACCGAGCACACAGTTATCACACAAAAGTCCCCCCCGAAGCGATTCGTCCTTTTATCCGAGCTCTTTCTAAGCCGGGAGATCTTGTTCTTGACCCTTTCTCTGGCTCAGGGATGACAGGTGTCGCAGCGTTAATGGAAGGCCGCAATGTAATTCTTTCAGATTTATCACCAGCCGCAGTTCATATATCTCGGAACTACACGACACCTTGTGATCCTGTGGAGTTTTCTGATGCATTAAAAAAAGTAGCTAAAAAAGTTGAGCCGACCATGCGCTGGCTATATCAACCTATAATGCAACCGGGTCAAACTATTGAATATACAACCTGGAGTGATGTTTTTAGCTGCGGGGAATGCCAAAAAGATATTCTTTACTGGGACGCTGTCCATACTGAGGGTGGCACCGATGCAATGGGGCTAACCTGCCCGCACTGCGACACATATCAGCGCAAAGGCGAGCTTGTTTGGGTATCGGAGATGCCTGTACAGACGCATGTCTCTGCCGGGAGCACAAGGGTCACCTCGCACGCACCCACTCAGCACGAGAAAGAGTTGATAGACGAGGTAAAAGAAGCTCCATTTCATCACTGGGTTCCTCATGTGCCGTTTGGGCCTGACCGCGAAATGTGGAGAGCATCACACACTGGCATGGGTATATCTGAAGTCAGTCACTTCTTTACCACGCGAAACCTACATGCTCTTGCCGCTCTACGTCATGCGATAGTCACCGGCACAGAAGGACGTATCCGCGAAGCCTTGATGTTTGCCTTTACGGCTTGTGTAAATAGGGCTTCTCGTCGCTATCAATGGAATGCAAAACGCCCCACTAACGTAATGACAGGTACTCTATACATCTCTTCACTCCGGTATGAATGGAACGTCTGGAGTCTATTTCGCAGAAAAGCTGCTGATGTGAAACGATATTTTGAGAAGTTTCCTGAAGCCCAAACTACTGCCCAAGTAATGCACAGATCAGCGACAGATCTCTCGTGTTTACCTAATGGTTCTGTGTCGATGGTGTTTATGGATCCGCCTTTTGGATCCAATATTTTCTATGCGGATAGCTCACTGTTATGGGAAGCATGGCTTGGCTCCCTTACTGACAGTGCGGAGGAAATCGTAGTCAATAAAAGTAGCCGAAGAATAGGTGGCGGTAAGACCATGGATGATTACGGCCAATTAATGACGAAGGCCTTTTCTGAGGTAGCTAGAGTTCTAAAGCCTGGAGGCTATGCAGTGCTCGCATTTTCGAACTCCAATGACAAAGTCTGGATGGAGATACAGAAAGCGATAACCGCTGCAAATCTCGAAACTGACACCGTACACATTTTGGACAAAGGACAGCCTTCAATTAAAGGTGTTAAAGGAGTAACGGGGAAGGAGCGCGTGACAACACTCGATCTTCTCATCACAATGAAAAAAAATGTAGACCAAGCCGAGAGCACAGCCAATAACGCTGCTTCCTCTGCAATAGTTGATACAGCTGTAAAGAACGCTCTCTTGAATGCGGGGAGTAGAACAGACGATGTTTACTCTTCTGTGATTCAGACTCTACTCGCAGGTAATTACAGCCTTTCCGGAATTACAATGCCCAGTATTGAAAAACGGTGCATTCGTTTAGGAGCGATGAAAGTGGCAGGCAGGTGGACTCTAGAAAGTTCGGAAATTGTCGATCAGCGCGATGTTGTGAAAGAGTACATGTCGAGCAGTGAAACTCTCCCTACAGCAACATTGAGTGCAACACCTAAGAAACCTCCTTCTGCTCCGCTAATATCTGGTGGCCGCAACAGTGCATTTTACAATGCACATAGTTATCACACGAAAGTACCACCCGAAGCTATTATTCCTTTTATTCAACATTTTACGAAACCTAGTGATGTAGTACTGGACCCCTTCTGTGGGTCCGGCATGACCGGTGTTGCGGCTGCTTTATCTGGCCGCCGAGCAATTCTCAATGACTTATCTCCAGCTGCCGCTCATCTTGCTTGGAATCATACGCATCCATGTGAACCCTCAGCGCTTTCTGCTGCTTTTACCGAGATTGAAGACAAAGTAGGTGCGCGGATGTCTGAGATCTATGGCACAACAGATGGAAATGGCGCACCTGCGGTACTCCATTGGACAATGTGGAGTACTCGACACAAATGTCCCCATTGCGGGAGGATATTTGCACTTTGGGATGCTATTGACCGTGCAGAAGGTCGGTTAGGATCTAGCATAAAATGCCCTTTATGCGATCATGAAGTGATCCGTAGAAAACTACCTGTTGTTGACTCTGTCCCTGTATGGCTAGCCTATAAGACACAAGACGGTAAAAGATTAGAGCGAAAAGCTGAACAAAAAGACATCGTTAAAGCGCTTGATTTTTCTAGAGAGGATATTGAAGATTGGTTCCCCTCCGTTGATATAGGCCCGGATAGAGAGATGTATATCCGCTGTGCACTTCATAGCAAAAATATTCGTGAGATCGCTGACTTCTACACAAACCGCAACTTGCTTGCTTTGTCACTTATTTGGAAAGCCATAGGCGAGATTTCAGATAAGCGCAAAAGATTGGCTATGGCATTCGCATTCACAAATACAGCATGGCATGGTACGCGGATGCGTCGGTACAACGCACGAGGAGGCCAGCGCCCGCTGACGGGTACTCTGTATATTCCGCAGCTTTCCTCTGAGTGTAATGTTTTCGAAGTAATGCGAAATAAAATTGCTCAACTAAAAAGATACTATACGGCTTTCAAACCGACGATTGAGGATTTGCCAGCAGTGCTAAACGGCAGCGCAACAAACCTGTCGGAAATACAGGATGGAAGCATTGATTATGTATTTACTGACCCGCCCTTCGGATCAAATCTCTTTTATGCTGACTGTAATCTAATCTGGGAGTCTTGGCTGGGCAGGATAACTGACCCTACTAACGAAGCGGTAGTTAACAAGTCTTTGCCCGAGACAGCTGGTGGGAAAAACCTGGAAGGTTATGGTGATTTAATGACCGGGGCAATGTTCGAAATTGCACGAGTGCTAAAGCCAGGAGGTTGGGCTACAGTTGTTTTTCATAATACGGATGGCGGAGTATGGTCTGCTCTTCAGAGCGCAGCAAGAGAAGCAGGATTCGAATTCCATGAAGCTGCATCGTTAGACCGTCAACAGCAAAGCCACAAAGGTTATAAAGGTCGTAGTGGGCAGGAAGATGTAGCGCATTTCGATGTTGTGATGAATCTTCGTAAGCCGGAGAAGTCAAAAGCGGCCTCTTCAAAAAAAGTCGCTAAAGCCTTAAATCTAACAGAAGTTGTCGCTGAGCTAGCGGCCAATCCTATGTTTGCAGCCCGAGGCGTCCAAGGGATCCACGCTGAAGTGATGCGCCGTCTTGCTTCCACCGGTGCAAGCACATTTGTTGATTTCTCAGATATAAGGGAGATGTTAGAGGAGAAATCACAATTGAAAACTGCAAAAATCGATCAAAGCACTTGATTTATTAAGTTTCTCATCAGGTCTTTTAATGCTGACGAATCGGCGCTTCCCGGTCTAGCCGGTATAGCGCCGACACCATCAAATACACTGACATTTACAGGATTCGACCTCATTTCTCCACTCCTTTCATAAAAAACGAACTCACTCCCCGGATATACAACAAAAGCTGCTTTCAATTCGCTGACAGCATCTCTGTACGTATGCATTTTATAAAGATCTGCACGAATAAATGTTGCGTCGTTATTCACGGAATCATTTATCATTGCGGACCATCGCAGACGATATTTTGCATCGAAAGCGTATCGAGTACCATTTAATGTAACGACAACGTCGGGGCGAAGAGGTGTTGAGTAAACAGATCTGTTTGACCGACTATAAGAAGGGTTAAACGCTACAGCTATAGCTGATGACAGAGACACAACGAGACCTCGAACCAGCGCCTCCCCTAGATCATGGCGCGAAATATTTACTTCCGCGGGAGAAATCTTTATTACCGCACAAACAGACTCTAGCACCTTGAGAAAGACCCAGTACTCGTACAGGAGCGCGATATCTTTTCCTTGGATGAAACGTTCAACTTCACTTTCTGATGCGGGTAGCGCTTGATGAGATTCTAATTGCAGCCATATATCAAGAATGTCTTTATAGCCATCTCCTTTAGCAAGAGCTTGAGTGGGACCTGCAAACGCCGTTAAAACACCCACCTCAGAAAGAAACGGTGACCTTATGATACCCTCTAAAATAGATGTCATTACCCGACAATCTGTATGCATTTGAGGATGAATACTTGGCTCATCCAGCAATCGGTAGACGATAGTTAGACACTCGCCTAAAAAATGCTTAATGAAGCGGTTCTCTGGGGTGTCATATGATAGACGTCGCGAAGGAACAGACACTGTCGTGGGATAGTGTTCCACTGGAGGGCACCCCATCTGAAGTGCTCTCGCTAGCGGACTACCAGAAACAGCACTACTAGCGTCCAGCGCAATAAGTCGCCCAGGATGATTAAATATTTCATTCGCAGAACGTGCATCGAAATTTCTAGCCCGCTCAATAGGCACTACTGGGCGTTCTTGTAAAAATCTTCGAGTTGGACTTCTTTCGATTATGAAAAAGAAATCCTGAAGACGTTGGCCGGGGTGACGACGAAGAATAATATCCCGCAGAAACTGCAATTGATGATATGGAATAGGTGGTTTCTTTTCGTCAGATGCTATTGTAGCGAATCCTGATGGTGCTCCCCAGCCAAATACTAAGTTGGACGATAGACGAGAGACCTCTTCTAAGAGGTCAGAAACTCCGGTTTCGCCAAGCTTGGTAGAAGTCACTCGCAGCTTAACACCTGAAAAAACTGCCGTTCCTACAAAGTTTCTAAATGCTAGAACTCCTGTCTTATCTGTGATTGGATCATAACCTACCTCTATAAGTGCCTCTTTTTCAGCGGTAGAGAGAGGGACTATAAACTCAATGACATATTCGATATTCTCAGCAAGGTCGATAACCTCGCCAACAAAAGCATTAAAGATCTCTTTGTCACGACGAGACCGATAAGAAAATACAAATTTATTCACTTGAAAAAAGTCACAAATCCGAATCCACGTAATTGCTCCAGCATTTCATAGCCTCGTTTATACGTCTTGGGTAGCTTAGATGAATCACCAGAACTGATCGTTTTAACGTCATCAGAGGGGCTAGGCATTGAAAGATCACGCAGATACCAAAGTAAAGTGCACAGAGTACTTTCAAGGCGAGCACGATTTCCTTGAATACGCGGAAGCACTTTTTGTAGTAAGGCTCCATCTAGAGCTTTGAGCATTCCACTGTCTGAATTATCTTCTGGAAGAATGCTGTGATATATCTCCATGAAAAGGCTAATTTCAACGGCTGATCTATAACCAAAATGGAGTTGGGACTGCTCTAATATTTTGTTGATTTGCACAAGATAATCATGTGTTTCCTGAGGTAAAGCTTTAAACGTCTCAGTTGAAGCCAGCCTAAAAGGCGCAATGACTATAGGGTAGCGATAATTTTCTTCCCCGGTGCCCGTAACACCGTTACGCAAGCTATCTAAATCTACATCATTGAATTCAATAACCATTGAGCGATCTAGCACTTTAGGGCTAAACCCAAAGGTTGTTTCATCTATGTTCACAGTACCAGTAACGATCAAATTGGTAGGTATGGCAAGTGTATTTGGAACATCTACTTCGACACCATCGCCCAGACACCTGGTTTTTGCACTTGTATGTCGATGCAGCGGGATTGGTTGTTGAGTAATCGAACCATCAGGCTGGAGCCGCCGACTTTCAGAGCAAGCCAACCAGTCGCTGAAGTAATGCTCCACGCGTGCGAGGTTCATTTCATCAAGCAGCATAAAAAAACGTGGGGCAGAGGCCTTGTCGGTCGACTTTTCCAAGGTGTCAGAAGCTGTAAGCATAAGATCGAGAGCAAGAGTGGATTCGTATTGTGCCGTAATAGGGTTAACAAAGCCCATAATAGACTGATTATCAATCCAGTCTGGACGAACCGGAACTAAGGCAAACTGAGATTTGGAAGATTCTTGCTCAGCCGCGAAGATAAACTCTTCACCGATTGCAGGATTAGGAACAGTCAGTTTAAATTCTTGGGCTGCTCTGGAAATGGAATAATATTCAGCTACTAATTCAGCCATCTTTGACTTTCCGGTTCCGCTGACTCCAGCAAGAATTACAAATGGCTTAGCAGTAATGGAAGCAACATATCTCGCAAGCATATCCGGTTCAAAAAAGAAGCCTCTATCCAGACAAAACTGCCAAAGTGACAGGTTTTTGTTAGTAGCTGAACTGGGTATGTGAGTCATAACGGTCTGACCTGATAACAATGCATTGTGGTTTTTAAGAAACTGAGGGAAAAACTCTGGTTTAAAGGTAAGAATATCGGCACTCCCGAAACTTGTACTCTTTGTTAAGTGATGTACTCCCCCATTCAGAGCTGCATTGATGTCTTGCTCGTTAACTTGAACCGAAGGAGATCCAGTACCTTTTAACGTACGCTTTTCAAGCCATCTCCTGTCATATGCGACCAAAACATTCTTAGACGGTGAGTAACCTATGACAAGGTCCGTGATCCCGTCGTGGTCCATTCCTTCATGTATTTGGGGTGCGCTTGTAATCTGAATTCGAAATTCCTCGTTACTCCGATCCCCACCACCGTGGGTAATCTCAAATGACCAAAGTCGGAATTTACTTTCGGTACCTTTGGCATCAGTCCACCTCAAGTACACTGGGTTCTTCGGAGATTTAGGTCGCATGGTATATGCGTAGCCAGCTAAGATAAAACCACTAGTCATTTCTTCGAGGTGCTGAATTAAGAGCGCCATATTAATGCCATTTTTGTAGCCAAAGGAGATGGCGCGGATACTCTCAGATCTTACCGCTTGGGTAAAGTCCCCGTTTTAGTAATATGTTGGATTATTTCGCATAGAAGGGTGATAAGTATATTGAAAAAGCTAGATAAAGTTAGACAGTAGTTTGTATCTGTACTGATTATTGCTTTGAGCACTTTTAAAATTATCTAGTGGGTACTTTTTTTAAATATTGGTAGAGAATGCACTCCTAGTACTAAATTTAATCGTTATTTCTGGCGTTTGGTAAGTATGTTGCACTAATTTTAAAGTTTAAAGTTTAAAGTTTAAAGCCAATGTGCAGGTATATTTATACCGTAGTTTTTTGCAACGATATTGAGTGTTGAAACGATTTCTTGATGACGTTCAACCTCTGCTGTCTGCCAGCCTGCACGCTGTTCTAGTAGTGCCCCAAGCTCAGCTAAGCTGTACATGCCTAGACGATGGAAATTCCCCCAGCTGGGTATGCCGAACAGATTATAAATGACCACCGTCCCATCACGCTCGCTAGCTAAACGCTTTTCTCCGGTTAGTTTTTGCTCTGCTGCTTCAGCATCGTCGCGGTCGTCGTAGGTATTTAGAAGTTTCATACAGTAAAGCTCAATCGATGGAAGGTTTGGGAGCATACAGGCCGCTGTCAGGGCCTGCATGATAACGGCCAAATACTCGGCTCTCAAGGCTATTTTAAAGGTTTGTAGCAGTGGGCCGAGCTTAGTGGATTACAGCTTGAGATGGAAACTCATGAGGTATGAGGTCGACACATTCAGCTTCATACCAGCACGTTACTTTTTCACACAGTAGCTTTCCCTCGTCTGCTGTGGTTTTTGCCAATTGTGTAAATGCAGGTGGACTGATCGAGAGACTCGCTTGTTGCAGTAATAAAGCCGTGTATAGCTGTGTTACGAGAACGACGCCACGAGTCAATTTGCTCTATTATTTCTGCAGTTAAGCTGCCTACGACCCTTGTGTTTTCTCTGGCTTTCTTTAGCAGTACAGAAAATGAGTTGTTGTTTTTTATTGCGCCAATATTAGCTAAATAGTTATAAATGCAGTTGCTGATTAAGCAGCAAATCGTGCAGCTTTTCCAAAGCTCAAAACAGAACATAAGTCACCACATTAATTCAATCTACGAAGAAGGAGAGTTAGCACCAGAGGCAACTGTCAAAAAATATTTGACAGTTCGCCAGGAAGGTAGCCGTGAGGTAAAACGGCTTCTGGATTATTACAATCTAGACATGATTATTTCCGCTGGCTACCGTGTTAAAAGCCGCGTTGCTACACGCTTTCGTATCTGGGCCACTCAGCAGTTATCTGAGTTCATCAAGATACTGTCACTGAAATAGAAGGGTTTCCTCGTGCCAACCTGATATATGGGCGTGCTTTTGCTGAAGCATAGCCAGGTTAAACAATTGTCCAACAGCCTGCTGGACAATTGCCTTGGTGCGTAATTTAGAGTTGTAAATCAGTTTGTCGTGTATCGAGCAAATAGAGCAGGTCTAGAAAATCAAGTAAAACAGTCTCGCCTTTCGCACTAAAAGTCATTAATGCAATCGTAAAACTCTCGGAGTTATCAAACTACTCAAGTTGTTTTTTGCTCAAAAAATAAAGCATCGATAGCTGAAGCCAAGCAGCTTACGCTGCCTGACTTGGTTGCTTTTACCTAACTGATTTTAAAGTTTAGGGTTAATTGTTGTTGTCTTCGTCTTCGTACTCGCTGTCCAGTTGGTAAGTAGCAGTATGTCCGCTTAAGCATGTGCCGACCCAAGGCACTGTTGGGTCATCTATATCGCAGGGAACTCGGGCGCTACAAAATGGGCATAAAGGGTGGGAAAACTCAGTGGTATAAGTAAAGGTGTCCATTGCATGTGTTCCTTTAAAGCATAGGTTCACTCTGCCGCTTTCATGCCTCATTACTAAGGCAGTGAACAGCATCTGCCTGTGCCAGTGGTAATGTAGCCCAGAGAAAAGCTTTATTTACAGGCTGATTGAATTGGATATTCTTTTTAAAAGCGGGATGGCTTTTGCCGCTGCTATTTTTAAAAATCTCTCCTTTAGTGTTGCAGGTAAGTTTTTCATGACCACGATGACAAACTGAATGAGCGGCTGCTTGATGTGCTCCCACAGCGTTGGCTTTCGATATTGAATACTTTCATTGAGTCTTTTAAGACGGTATTCGACTTCATTGCGCTCCTCGATATATTCCTGATGCTGGTCTTCTGTGATTTGGCCTAGTTTGTACCAGAGCTGTAAATCGGTACCTATTTTCTCTGTGACAGAATAGATTTTGTGATGCTCTGGGCTGCTAATGAGCTGCTCTTTTGTGTATGTGTGCGTTTTGAAAAGCCAGCCCTCTGTCTGGCTGGTTTTATTGCTTAATCGTTCTAGGTATTCATAAGGTATTCTGAATTTGTTTTTTATATTCAGTTTTACAATTTGCATGTTTGACCTTCTTAACTAGATAGCTTTTCATCCAGGCTTGATCTCGCAAGACGTAAGCTCTTGGCGTGAGAGCACAAGCAGTGTGCAGCTTGGCTGGTTTTCACATGGCTACATGTTCCCGTTTTCCACAAGCGAATAGCACCCATCAGTCCCAACGATGATGTGATCCAGTACCCGCACGTCTACCAGTGCCAGCGCCTCCTTTAAACGGGTGGTGAGATGTATGTCAGCCTGGCTAGGTTCTGGATTTCCTGAAGGGTGATAGTGGGTAATGATCATGGCTGCAGCGTTATGCTCAAGCGCAGTTTTTACCACTTCACGCGGGTATACAGATGCTGAGTCGATCGTTCCTC
>RCMZ01000542.1_pt1 | contig 19739 bp, 12 predicted proteins | sample 2041141 | NCBI WGS metagenome assembly RCMZ01 (sample SAMN09708263, study PRJNA481090) | Wastewater metagenome, whole genome shotgun sequencing project. | biome: sewage; isolation source: Davis station wastewater (DW) | place: Antarctica: Davis Station | collected 2010-03-01
CTAGGAGTCTGGGCGGCAGAAACCCGCCTCTGTGGTGAGTCCTGGCACGAAGCCTGCTGAGTTGAGACATGAGCACCAGCTACGTCGCCTACCACCCCGAGCAACAGCAACTCTTGCCGCCGGCCCTGCAAGACTGGCTCCCGCAGGGCCACCTTGCCTACTTCATCAGCGACACCGTAGACAGCCTGGATCTAAGTGCTTTCCATGCACGCTACGCAGGCGGTGGCTCGCGCAACCAGCCCCTGCACCCAGCCATGATGGTCAAAGTCCTGGTCTACGCCTATGCCACAGGCTGTTTTAGCTCACGCAAGATAGCCCGCAGGCTGTATGAAGACATCGCCTTTCGGGTACTGGCAGCAGATAACTTCCCCGCCCACCGCACCATCCGCGACTTTCGGGCTCAACACCTGGTGGAGTTCACCGAACTCTTCACCCAGGTCGTGCGCCTGGCCCGCGAGATGGGCCTGGTCAAGCTGGGCACCATCGCAGTAGACGGCACCAAGATCAAAGCCAACGCCAGCCGCCACAAAGCCATAAGCTACGCGCGCATGCAAGCCACCGAAGTCGAACTCAACGCCCAGATCAGCGAACTGCTGCAAAAAGCGGCCCACACCGACGAAGCCGAGAAGAACGAACCCGATCTGGACATCCCCGCCGAGCTAGAGCGCAGGCAAGCCCGGCTGGCGGCTATTGGTGCGGCCAAGGCCCGTCTGGAGGAGCGCCAACGCCAAAGCGATACCGAGCGGGGCCGCAGTCCCGACGACGGACGCAAACCCCGCGACAAAGACGGCAAGCCCAAAGGAGGCCGCCCCTACCAGCGTGACTTCGGCACCCCTGAGCCCAAGGCGCAGAGCAGCTTCACCGACCCCGAAAGCCGCATCATGAAACGCGCCGGTGGTGGCTTTGAATACAGCTACAACGCCCAGACCGCAGTGGACGAGACAGCCCACATCATCGTCGCCGCCGAGGTGGTGAACACCAGCACAGACGTACAACAACTACCTATGGTGCTGCAAGCGGTGCAAACCCACACCGGCGCTCAGCCAGCCCAAGTCTTGGCCGACGCGGGCTACCGCAGCGAAGCCGTAATGGCCAAGCTGGCTAAAGGCTATCCGGATACCGAACTGGTGATTGAGCTCGGCCGCGAGGGCAAGGCCCAGGCTGCGCCCAAAGACGCAAGCCGCTACCCGCACACGGTCGCCATGGCGGCCAAATTCCAAACCGAGCAGACTCAGAAGGACTACAGAAAGCGCAAATGGATCGCCGAGCCACCCAACGGCTGGATCAAGAACGTGCTGGGGTTTGGCCAGTTCAGCATGCGCGGTTTGGAGAAGGCAAAAGCCGAGTTCAAGCTTGTGTGCATGGCGCTAAATCTACGCAGGATGGGGGCAATGCAGGTCGGGTGAGGTGGGAAATGCGGGGAAAAGTGCCTGCTTAGACCACTGAGCCCAAATTGCTTACTTCAACCGCGCCATAAAAACCGGCGGTGGTGAACGCGTCCACTACCGGTCGCCGCCGACCGCTGGCGGGCAATTGGAGTTGGCTCAGTATGTTCTGCTGCCCAGACTCCTAGCGGCGTTTTTCTTGGGTCTTACTGGATGTTCGTCAATTTGTTGGTGGGTGTTTTCGTTGCAATAAAGGCGTGCAGGTACCTTGCGAATGGGGTGTTCGCCACTCCATCTCGTTTGTGTTGGAGCCCCTTGGATGTCAATTTTGTGTCAGTGTGACGCGTTGAAAACGCGTCGACGGCATCGCATGTTGCTACGACTTTTGTTGTGGGGTGGCATGTTTGGGTGCAAAAAGATCCCAGCATGCAATAAACAGCGCTGCGATCACGGGGCCAATCACAAAGCCGGTAAGGCCAAATAGGGACATGCCCCCCAGTGTGGAAATGAGCACGATGTAGTCTGGGAGCTTGGTGTCTTTTCCCACCAGAATGGGGCGTAAGACGTTATCGACGAGTCCGATGACTCCGACTCCGAATGCAGTCAGTACGACGCTTTGCCATACCGCGCCAGTGGCTAGGAAGTAGATGGCGACAGGCGCCCAGATCAGACCTGCACCTACGGCCGGGAGCAGCGACAGGAAGGCCATGAGTACGCCCCATAAGACGGGGCCCTGAATTCCAAGAACCCAAAAAATCATGCCGCCCAATGCGCCTTGGGATGCTGCAACAACGATGTTTCCTTTGACGGTCGCCCTAATGACCGTGGTGAATTTCTCAATCAGCTGTCTTTTGTGTGCTTCGTCAAGGGGGATTGCCTGTCCGATCCGCGAAGTCAGGCTCGCGCCGTCACGAAGTAGAAAGAACAGCAGATACAACATGATGCCGAAGCTCACGACAAATTCCAGAGTGTTTTGTCCGACCGTCAAGACCCGTGTCGCCAGGAATTGGCTCGCTTGCACGGAGACTGACGATAACTTTTCCTGAAGTTCGGATGCGCTGGTGAGGTGCAGTCGATCGAGCAAGTCAGCTGCCCAGCTTGGAATGGCTGCGATCACTTGCTGAAAATAAAGGCCAAAGTTAATCTGACCCGACCGCACTCGTTCATAAATAGTCGATGCCTCCTGGACCAGTGAAATGGCAATAGCCGTCATGGGCAGAATTACCACGATCAGGCACAGAGCCAAGGTGCATAGCGCAGCGAGCGTAGGGCGTTTGGGCAGCTTTTTAAGGAGCCTGCGGTGCAGCGGGGTGAATAAGATTGCCAAGATCACACCCCAGAAAACGGCGCCATGAAACTGCCAGAGGATGGCGCAGAACGCAATGGTGACGACGATCAGCAGCAGTAAAAAGGCTTTGTCCTGCAGGTTGTGGGGTGTCATGTTGGTGTGGCAAATGAGGAATGGGTGAAATGTACGCGAGGCGCTAAGGAGGGTTGCCGTGCCTGTGTGCTGGTGGATGACGGCAAAAACCAAAGCGGATAAGGGCGGACGCGGTTCGGTGGCACAATACCGGCTTGTACCAAGGCCCTTCCCCAGCCACAGTCGCATCCGCCAACCGGTTCAGCCGTGACGCGGAAGGTTTCTCAACCAGCTAATGCTTTCCGAAGGAAAGCGGAGGTCAGCGGAATATGAGCGATACGACGTCCGTCTATCAAGCCTACCAAGGCAACACCTATCTCTTTGGCGGCAATGCGCCCTATGTCGAAGAGATGTATGAAAACTACCTGGCAAATCCCGGCAGCGTGCCTGACAACTGGCGCGAGTATTTCGACGCGCTCCAGCACGTTCCTGCTGCAGACGGCAGCAACGCTAAAGACGTTCCTCATCTTCCGGTCATCAATGCGTTTGCTGAGCGCGCCAAGCAGGGCGGCACCAAAGTGGTGGTCGCTACAGGCGCTGACTCCGAGTTGGGCCGCAAGCGCACGGCCGTGCAACAGCTCATCGCCGCATACCGCAATGTAGGCCAACGCTGGGCAGATCTGGATCCGCTCAAGCGCACAGAGCGCCCAGCCATTCCTGAGTTGGAGCTTTCGTTCTATGGGTTTAGCGATGCTGACCAGGAAACAGTGTTCAACACCAGCAACACGTTTTTTGGCAAAGAAAGCATGCCATTGCGTGAGTTGGTCAACGCGCTGCGCGAAACGTATTGTGGCTCCATCGGTGCAGAGTACATGTACGCCACCGATCAGAACCAAAAGCGCTGGTGGCAGCAAAAGCTTGAGGCCATTCGCAGCAAGCCCAGCTTCGGTGCCGACAAGAAAAAACATATTCTTGATCGATTGACCGCTGCTGAGGGGCTGGAGCGTTTTCTTCACACAAAGTATGTGGGCCAAAAGCGGTTTTCCCTTGAAGGAGGAGAGAGCTTTATCGCCGCAATGGATGAGTTGATCCAATCGGCTGGCGCAAAGGGTGTGCAGGAAATTGTCATTGGCATGGCCCACCGCGGCCGCCTGAATGTGCTGGTGAACTCCATGGGCAAGATGCCCAAGGATCTTTTTGCAGAGTTCGACCACACTGCCCCTGAAGACCTTCCTTCTGGGGATGTGAAGTATCACCAGGGTTTCAGCTCTGATGTGACCACCTCCGGCGGCCCGGTTCACTTGTCATTGGCGTTCAATCCTTCCCACCTCGAGATTGTGAATCCGGTAGTTGAAGGCTCGGTGCGAGCCCGCATGGACCGTCGCGCCGACCCACATGGCAAACAAGTACTGCCCGTGCTGGTGCATGGCGATGCAGCCTTTGCAGGCCAAGGCGTGAACCAGGAAACGTTGGCGCTGGCGCAGACCCGTGGCTATTCCACGGGTGGCACGGTGCATATCATCATCAACAATCAGATCGGATTTACCACGTCCGATCCACGTGATACGCGTTCTACGCTGTACTGCACCGACATCGTCAAGATGATCGAGTCGCCTGTGCTGCATGTGAATGGCGATGATCCCGAGGCCGTGGTGTTGGCTACCCAGCTCGCCCTGGAGTTCCGCATGGAATTCGCCAAGGACGTGGTTGTGGACATCATTTGCTTCCGCAAGCTGGGTCACAACGAGCAAGATACGCCCGCGCTGACCCAGCCGTTGATGTACAAGAAGATCGGTCAGCATCCCGGAACGCGCAAGCTCTACGCCGACAAGCTGGCTGCGCAAGGCCTGGGTGAAACCCTGGGCGACGACATGGCCAAGGCTTACCGTGCCGCCATGGATGCCGGCAAGCACACGGTTGATCCTGTTCTGACCAACTTCAAGAGCAAGTACGCCGTGGATTGGAGCCCGTTCCTGGGCAAGAAGTGGACCGATGCAGGTGACACCGCGATCCCTCTGGCCGAATGGAAGCGTCTGGCCGACAAGATTACGACGATCCCAGAAAGCGTGACGCCGCACCAATTGGTCAAGAAGGTGTATGACGACCGCGCAGCGATGGGCCGTGGCGATACCCCCGTGGATTGGGGTATGGGCGAACACATGGCGTTTGCTTCGCTGGTAGCCAGCGGCTATCCGGTGCGCCTGTCTGGCGAAGATTGCGGCCGTGGAACGTTCACGCACCGTCACTCGGTCATTCATGACCAAAAGCGTGAGAAATGGGACATCGGTACCTATGTGCCGCTTCAGAATGTGGCCGAAAACCAGGCACCGTTTGTTGTCATCGACTCCATCCTGTCTGAAGAAGCAGTGCTGGGCTTTGAATACGGCTACGCGTCTAACGACCCCAACACGCTTGTCGTGTGGGAAGCGCAATTCGGCGACTTCGCAAACGGTGCGCAGGTGGTGATTGACCAGTTCATCGCCTCAGGCGAGGTGAAGTGGGGCCGCGTCAACGGCATCACGCTGATGCTGCCGCACGGCTACGAAGGCCAGGGCCCCGAGCACAGCTCGGCACGCCTGGAGCGTTTCATGCAGCTGTCGGCTGACGCCAACATGCAGGTGGTGCAGCCCACTACTGCCAGCCAGATCTTTCACGTGCTGCGCCGCCAGATGGTGCGTGATCTGCGCAAGCCGCTGATCATCATGACGCCCAAGTCATTGCTGCGTAACAAGGACGCCACCTCGCCGCTGTCCGAGTTCACCAAGGGCAGCTTCCAGACGGTGATTCCTGAGCAGGATGAAGCGATCGTCAAGAAAGCCGCCAAGGTCAAGCGTGTGATTGCTTGTTCTGGCAAGGTGTACTACGACTTGGTGAAGAAGCGGACCGAGCGTGAAGACGATGACGTAGCAATCCTGCGTGTGGAGCAGCTGTACCCGTTTCCTCACAAGGCATTTGCGGCTGAACTCAAGGCATACCCCAACGCCACGGATGTGGTGTGGTGCCAGGATGAGCCGCAAAATCAGGGCGCCTGGTTCTTCGTGCAGCACTACATTCACGAGAACATGCTCGAAGGCCAGAAGCTGGGGTACTCCGGCCGTGCGGCATCGGCATCTCCAGCGGTTGGTTATTCGCACTTGCACCAAGAACAGCAAAAAGCGCTGGTGGACGGCGCGTTTGCCAAGCTCAAGGGTTTTGTCCTGACCAAGTAAGGCCAGCTGCGACCCAACAACAGAACAGAACCCTATTCCGAAAGAATTGATATGGCTATCGTAGAAGTCAAAGTCCCCCAGTTGTCCGAATCCGTGGCTGAGGCCACCATGCTGACGTGGAAGAAGAAGGCCGGTGAGGCCGTGGCTGTGGATGAAATCCTCATCGAGATCGAAACCGACAAGGTGGTGCTTGAAGTGCCGGCACCTTCCGCTGGCGTGTTGACCGAAATCATCCAAGGCGATGGCGCCACGGTGGTGGCTGAGCAGTTGATCGCCAAGATCGACACCGAAGGCAAGGCTGGCGCCGCAGCTCCGGCATCGGCTGCTGCTGCTGCACCTGCTGCTGCTGCACCTGCTGCTGTTGCGCCAGCTCCTGTGGCGGCACCAGCCGCCTCAGGCGGCAACAAAGGCGATATCGCAATGCCCGCTGCCGCCAAATTGCTGGCCGACAACAATCTGTCGGTTTCTGCGGTGGCTGGCACGGGCAAAGATGGCCGCGTGACCAAAGGCGACGTGCTTGGCGCCGTAGCTGGTGGTGCCAAGGCCGCCGTGGCTCCAAGCGTGATCCCTACAGGCGTACCGACCAAGGCACTGCCGCAGGTGGCCGCGCCCGCCGGTAAGGAAGACCTGAGTGGTCGCCCCGAACAGCGCGTGCCCATGAGCCGCCTGCGCGCCCGCGTGGCCGAGCGCCTGCTGCAATCCCAATCGACCAATGCCATCCTGACCACTTTCAACGAAGTGAACATGGCACCGGTCATGGACATGCGCAAAAAGTTCCAGGATGCATTCACTAAAGAACACGGTGTGAAGATCGGCTTCATGTCTTTCTTCGTGAAGGCTGCCGTGCATGCCCTCAAGAAGTACCCCGTGCTGAACGCGTCTGTGGATGGCAACGACATCGTCTACCACGGTTACTTTGACATCGGTATCGCCGTGGGCTCGCCCCGTGGTCTGGTGGTACCCATCTTGCGCAATGCCGACCAGATGAGTTTTGCTGATATCGAGAAAAAGATCGCTGAATTTGGCAAGAAGGCAGCCGAAGGCAAGCTGGGCATTGAAGAGATGACCGGTGGCACGTTCTCTATCTCCAACGGCGGCACCTTTGGCTCGATGATGTCCACGCCCATCATCAATCCGCCCCAATCCGCCATTCTGGGCGTGCACGCCACCAAGGACCGTGCCGTGGTTGAAAACGGCCAGGTCGTTGTTCGCCCCATGAATTACCTTGCAATGTCTTACGACCACCGCATCATCGACGGCCGTGAAGCCGTGCTGGGCCTGGTGGCGATGAAAGAAGCGCTGGAAGATCCCTCGCGCCTGCTGTTTGACATCTAAGCCCTGAACCGCATTGACCCACCCGCGTGGCCTGACCTTTGGTCTCGCCCGCCGGTGGGTCTTTCTCCAACAGACTGAACGAGATTTCCTATGAGCAAACAATTTGATGTGATCGTCATTGGTGGCGGCCCTGGCGGCTACATCGCCGCTATCCGCGCCGCCCAGCTGGGCTTCAACGTGGCCTGTATCGATGAGTGGAAGAATGACAAGGGCGGCCCCGCACCGGGCGGCACCTGCACCAACGTGGGCTGCATCCCCTCGAAGGCGCTGCTGCAATCGTCCGAGCATTTCGAACACGCCAACAAGCACTTTGCCGAGCACGGCATCACGGCTACCGGCGTCAAAATGGACGTGGCCAAGATGATTGCCCGCAAGGACACCGTCGTGAAGCAGAACAACGACGGCATCCTGTACCTGTTCAAGAAGAACAAGGTCAGCTTCTTCCATGGCCGTGGTTCGTTTGTTAAAGCTGCCGAAGGTGGCTACGAGATCAAGGTCGCAGGCGCTGCTGAAGAGTTGATCACAGGCAAGCAGATCATCATCGCCACCGGCTCCAATGCCCGCGCGCTGCCTGGCACACCGTTCGACGAAGAATTCGTGCTGTCCAACGACGGTGCACTGCGCGTGGGGGCGGTCCCCAAGAAGCTGGGCCTCATCGGCTCTGGAGTGATCGGTCTGGAAATGGGCTCGGTGTGGCGCCGTCTGGGGGCTGAAGTAACGATCCTTGAAGGTCTTCCTACCTTCCTGGGGGCTGTGGACGAGCAGATCGCCAAGGAAGCCAAGAAAGCTTTCGACAAGCAGGGCCTGAAGATCGAACTGGGCGTGAAGGTGGGCGAAATCAAGACGGGCAAGAAGGGTGTGAGCATTGCCTATACCAACGCCAAGGGCGAAGCGGTGGCGCTGGATGTGGACAAGCTCATTGTCTCCATCGGGCGGGTGCCGAACACCATCGGCCTGAACACCGAGGCTGTGGGCTTGGCATTGGACGAGCGCGGTGCCATCGTGGTGGATGCTGACTGCAAGACCAGCTTGCCTGGCGTGTGGGCGGTGGGTGACGTGGTGCGCGGCCCGATGCTGGCGCACAAGGCCGAGGAAGAAGGCGTTGCCGTGGCCGAGCGTATTGCCGGCCAGCACGGCCACGTCAACTTCAACACTGTGCCCTGGGTGATCTACACCAGCCCCGAGATCGCATGGGTGGGGCGCACGGAGCAGCAACTCAAGGCCGATGGCGTCAAGTACAAGTCTGGCAGCTTCCCGTTTCTGGCCAACGGCCGTGCGCGTGCGCTGGGCGACACCACTGGCATGGTCAAAATGCTGGCCGATGCCGAGACGGATGAAATCCTGGGCGTGCACATCGTGGGCCCGCAAGCCAGCGAACTGATTGCCGAAGCCGTCGTAGCCATGGAGTTCAAGGCCAGCAGCGAAGACATTGCGCGCATCTGCCACGCTCACCCGTCCTTGAGCGAAGCCACCAAGGAAGCGGCCCTGGCCGTGGACAAGCGCACGCTGAATTTCTGATTTTTGGATAAAAACGGGCTACAGCGCTTGATTGTCAAGCACTGCTAGCTATTAAATTCATAGTATCAGAGCATCCATCACGTGACTGTCAAACAGGCTTACTTGGCCGAGCTGGCCACCAAAGGCTATCAAAGCGATCCTGCCCAACTGCGTGCGGTGGATGCACTTCAACGTTGCGCGGATGATTGGGCTGTGTACAAAGCCAAGCGCGCCAATACGCTCAAGAAACTGATCAACCACCCGGACATCCCCAAAGGGGTGTACATGTACGGTGGCGTGGGGAGGGGAAAAAGCTTTCTCATGGAGTGCTTTTTCAATGCGGTTCCCTTGAAGCGCAAGGTGCGTTTGCATTTTCACGAATTCATGCGCGAAGTGCACCGCGAACTGGCCGGTCTGCAGGGAACGGTAGATCCTTTGGATGTTCTGGGGGCTCGCATTGCCAAGCGCTACAAACTCATCTGCTTCGACGAGTTTCATGTGGCCGACATTACGGATGCGATGATCCTGCACCGCTTGCTGGCGGCGCTGTTTCAGAATGGCGTGGGGTTCGTGACCACATCCAACTTCAAGCCGGACGATCTCTACCCCGATGGCCTGCACCGCGACCGCATCTTGCCGGCGATTGCATTGCTTAACGAACGGCTCGAAGTCGTCAACGTGGACAACGGCACCGACTACCGCCGACGTACGCTGGAGCAAGTCAAGCTTTATCACACGCCGCTGGGGGCGCAGGCGGATGCGCAGATGAACGAAGCGTTCGACCAACTGGCTGAAGTGCGTGATGAAGACCCGGTGCTGCACATTGAAGCCCGTGAGATCCGGTCTCGGCGCAAAGCGGGTGGGGTCGTATGGTTTGACTTCAAAACCCTCTGTGGCGGGCCTCGATCTCAAAACGACTATCTGGAGATAGCGACGCAGTTTCACACCGTGTTGCTGTCTGATGTCCCCCATATGCCGGTGAGCATGGCTTCTCCAGCGCGGCGTTTTACCTGGCTGGTGGACGTGCTTTATGACCGGCGTGTCAAACTCATCATGTCGGCGGCAGTGTCCCCCGAACAGCTCTACACCGAAGGCCCGCTGGCGCACGAATTTCCCCGGACGGTTTCGCGGTTGAACGAGATGCAGTCCAAGGAGTTTTTGGCACTTGAGCGGCGCACTGTAGATACAGGACTCACATGACGATAGCCCGTTTGTCGCTAATGGTCTCTGCGCTTTTTTTGGCGCTGATTGCTCCGATCACGGGACAGGCTGAAAGTCTCGCGGACGTGGGCGCGAGCGCGCCCTCGCAAGCGCCCGCCAATCCCAATGCCGCATCGGCGGCACATCGCAAAGCGGAACACGCGCGCATCCTCCAAGAGCGCGCCACTTTGGCCGCAGGGCGCCAGAGGGATGAGGCGGCTTGTTATCAGCGGTTTGCTGTTGAGGATTGTTTGCGGGAGGTGCGCGCCAAGGTGCGGGAAGTCGAGAACCTTCTGCGCTCTCAGGAGCTGGAACTCAACGATGCTGAACGCCGAGAAAAAGCTGCCGAACGTCTGCGCGTCATCGAGGAAAAAAAGAATGCTGCCCCAGGCCTTTCGCCCGCCAGCAAGAAGGGTGACACCAAGGTGCGCAAGGCTCAGGCCGAGCCTGGGGAGATGAAAATGCAGCACGACCATGCTGCCCAGCAGCGAGCGCAACAGCAGCGCGACCGGGCCCAATCACAAGCTGCAGAGCGGGCGTCACGCGCGGCCTCGAATGCGGAGCGCGCTGCCAAAACACGTGAGCGGCACGCCGAGGCACTCAAGGCTGCGGAAGAACGCCGGGTCAGGGTCGAAAAAGCCAGCGCCGATGATGTGGCGCAGGGGCGCAACCCTGCCGCACCGTTGCCCGCACCCGATTTTCAACGCTAGTTCAGCTCCGTCGCGTTTACAGCGGCGCCTTGTTTAAAACAACCGCTGTTTAAAACAATGGCAGCTTGGTTGGTCATGTCGTATTTGCGGGCAGGTGAAAGTCACGTTGCGTGAGTTCAGGCACGGCCCATGTCGACCGGTGTGAGGCGGGCGACTTTTTTCTCTTCTTCCAAGGCCTCGATTTTGACGACCACCAGTGACAGGTTGTCGCCGCCCCCCCGTGCGCGTGATCGGGCTTTTTCAATCAGAAACTCTGTGGCTTCGCGTGGAGACAGCGAATCAACCACGGAGGCCAGTTCGGTCGGCGAGAAGTAGTGCCACACGCCATCGCTGCAGGCGAGCAAGACATCGCCAGGCTGCAGCTGAGGAATCACGTGTGTGGTGATGGGGGGATCACTCTCTGTGCCCAGGCACCCGACCAGGATATTGGAGTGCGGATGATTGTTGGCCTCTGCCTCCGTCAATTCACCTCGATCAACCAGCGCCTGCACATACGAGTGGTCGCTGCTGCGAAACGCCATGCGCGACCCTTGAAAGTGGTAAATCCGCGAATCTCCCGCATGTACCCAGTGGCAGTCTCCGCGCGGGTTGATCAAGAATGCAGCAATCGTGCTGTGAGGCTCCTGCTCTGAGGAGATGGCCGTGAGTCGGATAACGATGTGGGCTTCTTCGACCATACTCTTGAGCATGCCCGCCGCGTCGTCCGTATCGGGTGAATAGCGTTCAAACAGCTGCCTTGCCGTCATCATGACCTGGTCGGAGGCCTTGCGCCCACCACTGCGTCCTCCCATGCCGTCAGCGATCACCCCGAGAACGCAGCCGTTGTGTCGCTCATGGGAGATCAGGGCCACTTGGTCTTGCTGATATTCACGATCACCCTTGTGGATGCCGGTGGATGCGATGAGGCGAAACGCTTTGGTCATGGGAATGATTGTGAAGGCGCCTGCACAAACGCTCGCCGTGTAATACAGGTCAAACGCGTATTATCTGCCCGCTTGTGGCATTTTTGCCATGCCTGCGGCGCCCGCATCTTGAAACCTTGTCTTCCTTGCCCCCCAAGCCAACAGACCACATTGTGCGCGCAACATGTGTCGACTGTTGCGTTGGCGGAGCCGTTCCAGCGGCAACTCGGCACAACTGGTGCGTTGATTTCGCCGCGCCAGAAGAAATGCTGCCCTGCTTTGTGCGGCGCTTTGCGCCGTTTGCCGTTTGAGGTGGCTTTGTGCGAGTCGGTCTGATGAGTCTGGAAGCCATGGTGTCGGAGGTATTTGCCCGTGATGGCGTTATGTCGCGGGCCGATCCACAGTTTCAACCTCGCCAAGGGCAAACCACGATGGCGCAGGCGGTCGCGCAAACCATCGCACACGGAGGCGCGCTGGTGGTGGAGGCGGGCACAGGTGTTGGCAAAACCTTTGCCTATCTTGTACCGGTGTTGCTCAGTGGCGAGAGGGTGCTCCTCTCCACGGCCACGAAGGCATTGCAGGACCAGCTTTTCGCCCGAGATATCCCCCGTTTGGTCGAGACCCTTGGTTTGCCGGTTCGGGTGGCGATGCTCAAGGGGCGCGCCAGTTATTTGTGTTTGCATCGAATGAAGCAGGCGTGCCATGACCTGCTGGCACAGGACCGCAGCGTGGCGCGGGTGCTGGGCAAAGTGCAGCAATGGTCCCTCAGCACTCAATCAGGCGATCTGGCTGAGTTGGCCGGTCTGGATGACCGCTCGCCGGTGATTCCGCTGGTGACGTCCACCCGTGAGAACTGCCTGGGTTCCCAGTGCCCCAGTTTTCGGGAGTGCCACGTACAAATAGCCCGGCGCGAAGCACTTGCGGCAGATATTGTGGTGATCAACCACCATCTTTTTTTCGCAGATGTGGCGGTGCGAGAGTCGGGCATGGCTGAGTTGTTGCCCACCGTGCGTGTGGTGGTCTTTGACGAGGCGCACCAAATCAACGAAACCGGCGTGCAGTTTTTGGGGGTGGGCCTTTCAACGGGGCAACTGCTCGATTTCAGTCGAGATGTCTTGGCGATGGGCTTGGCGCATGCGCGTGGATTGGCGGACTGGTTGGCACTGTCGCGGCAGGTGGAGTTGTCGGCCCGGGATTTGCATTTGGTTGTGGAGTCCATCCCGCGCGGCACCAAGATCCGCTGGACAGATGAAATCCCCGAAGGCATCTCCGCGCAAGAATGGCAGGGTGCGTTGCGCGGCGTGGCAATGGCCTGTGCGCAAGCACAGGAAGCCCTCGACACAGTGAGCGAAATCTCACCCGATTTCGTGCGCTTGTATGAGCGAGGGGCTGAGCTGTTGGGGCGTGTGGCCCGTTTCTCTGGCCCATGCCCTTCCGATGGAGTCCGGTGGTTGGATCTGGGGGGGCAATTGCGGCTGGTTGAGTCGCCCTTGGACATTTCGCAAGCGATGCGGTCCCGAGTTCTGGCGGCCCCTTCGGAGTCAATAGATCAGGATGGTTGGCCTGATGCACCAACGGATGGACCGGGCAGGGCCTGGGTTTTCACGTCGGCCACACTGGGCACGGACGAACGATTGACTTGGTTCACGGAGCCTGCAGGCCTGGAAGACGCCCGTGTGCTGCGCGTGGAAAGCCCCTTCGACTACGCGTTGCAGGCCGCGCTGCATGTACCGCGCCATTTGCCCTCGCCATCTGATCCATCGCACAGCCGTGATCTGGCCGATTGGGTGGGTGACGCTGCGCGGCACCTGGGGGGGCGCACCTTGGTTCTCACTACAACGCTTAAAGCGTTACGCGTGATCGGCGATGTTCTCAAGGCGCGTTTTGCAGGCTCTGACTCCTTGGAGGTACTCGTACAGGGGGACTGGCCCAAGTGGCGACTGATGGAACGTTTTCGCGAGGGGGCGAGCAATGGTCAGCCCGGTTGCCTGCTGGTGGCGTCGGCCACTTTCTGGGAGGGGTTTGACGTCCCAGGCGACGCGCTGGAGTTGGTTGTGATTGACAAATTGCCGTTCCCGCCACCCGGCGAACCTTTGGCCGAGGCTCGCATCCGTCGCCTCGAAAGTGCTGGTGGCAAGGCCTTCACTGCGTACGCGCTCCCTGAAGCGGCCGTTGCACTGAAGCAGGGGGCGGGCCGTTTGATCCGCAGAGAGTCGGATCGGGGTATTTTGGTGGTTGGTGACACCCGGCTTGTCACCATGGGCTATGGCAAACGTCTCCTGGCAGCACTGCCACCTATGCGACGACTGGATTCTGCGGAGGACTTCAATACCGCTTTGCAGGCGCTTACCAGACCTTCCACCACGGATCCGACTTGCTTTTGAAGCCCTGGGTCATGTAGGTGCTGCCGGGGTAGGATTTCTCCATGACCCGGCGCGTGTCGTCGCGCAGCTGGGTCATCCCCAGGGCATCGTAGGATTGCATCAGGATGTACAGCGCTTCTTCCAGTGCGGGAACGCCCTGGTAGTCTGCGAGGGCAGACTGCGCGCGATTGATTGCAGCCACGTAAGCGCCGCGTTGGTAGTAGTACCGCGCCACATGGACTTCATATTGCGCCAGCGAATTGACGATGTACGTCATGCGTTGACGCGCATCCTGTGCATAACGCGACTCTGGAAAGCGGGTGACCAGTTCACTGAAGGCTTCAAATGAATCCTTGGCCGCTTTTTGGTCGCGTTCCGAAAGATCCTGGCGAGAGATGAAAGAGAACAGGCCGAGGTTGTCGTTGAAGTTCACCAAGCCTTTGAGGTACAGCGCATAGTCGAGGGCCGGACTTGCGGGGTGCAGCTTCATGAAACGATCAAGGGTGGCTACGGCTTGCGCCTTTTCACCGCTTTTGTATTGTGCGTAGGCCTTGTCGATCTGGGCCTGCTGTGCCAAAGGAGTGCCTGCGGCACGGCCTTCGAGCTTCTCAAACAGTGGCACGGCCTTGTCATACGAGCCGCTGTTCAGCTCGTCCTTCGCTTCCGCATGGATGCGATTGGGACTCCAGCCCGCTGTGGGGTCATCTTTGGTGTTGGCGCAGCCCGCCAGCAAACCGGCAAACAGCAGGGCGGAAACGAGGGGCAGGGGGGCACGCAACATTGCAAGCAGCTTTCTCGGCAAAAGGGACAAAAGGTGGCTGCCGCCATGGGTCAGGAGCAAGTGCTTGCCACTGGCGCTCCAACTTCTTGGCAGCGCCACCCAGGGCGCAAAATGGGCATTGTACTGGCGGGCAGTGCTGATCAAGGCAGCCAACTGCGCTGCTTTCGTGCGGAGGTGTGCGGGGCTTTCTACAATGGGTTCATGTTTGTTCATTTGCGCCTGCACACCGAGTTTTCTGTCGTTGACGGAACCAATCGAATCGATGAGGTGGCCAAGGCTGCTGCCAAAGACGGGCAGCCAGCGCTTGCCATCACGGATCTTAATAACCTCTTTGGTGCGATCAAGTTTTACAAGGAAGCCCGGGGCAAAGGTGTCAAGCCGATCCTTGGGGCGGAGATTTTTCTGGAGGGCGAGGGCGGTGGCGCACCGTCCCGCATCATTGTCCTGGTGCAAAGTCGCCAGGGGTATCTGAATTTGTCTGAGCTGCTGGCGCGGGCCTGGACTCGTAACGTGGTCAAGAACCTTGCTTTGTGCACCTGGGCCTGGTTGGAGGAATTGTCCGAGGGTTTGATTGCGTTGGCGGGTGCGCAGGCGGGGCCGGTGGGGCAGGCGCTGCTCAAAGGCGATGAGTCAGGTGCAGCGGATATCGCCTTGCGCCTGGCGGGTATTTTTCCACACCGTTTTTACATGGAACTGCAGCGTGCTGGCCGTGTGGATGACGAAAGCCACGTGATTGCTGCTGCCCAGTTGGCAGCGCGGCTGAATCTGCCAGTGGTTGCCACGCACCCGGTACAGTTTGCGGCGGCGGATGACTACGAGGCCCACGAAGCGCGCATCTGTATTGCCGAAGGGGAGATCCTTGCCAACCCCCGCCGGGTGCGTAAGTTCACACGGGATCAGTATTTCAAGTCATCTGCAGAAATGCAGGCGTTGTTCGCCGATCTGCCTTCGGCCATTGCCAACACGGTGGAAATCGCGCAGCGGTGCAACCTGACCTTGGTGCTGGGCAAACCCCAGTTGCCAGATTTTCCGACCCCCAATGGGATGCCGATCGAAGAGTACTTCCGCCTCGCGTCTTTCGAGGGGCTTGAGGCAAGGTTGGAACTGCTGTATCCCAATACTGCAGAGCGTGAGCGGCAGCGCGGACGGTATGTGGAGCGCCTCGAGTTTGAGATTGGCACCATTTTGAAAATGGGCTTTCCCGGTTACTTCCTTATCGTGGGTGACTTCATTCAATGGGCCAAGAACAATGGCTGTCCCGTGGGGCCTGGCCGGGGGTCAGGCGCCGGATCGCTAGTGGCTTATGCCCTCAAGATCACCGATCTGGACCCTCTGGAATACAACCTGCTGTTCGAGCGATTCCTGAACCCTGAGCGGGTTTCCATGCCCGACTTCGACATCGACTTTTGCCAGTCCAACCGGGACCGTGTGATTGACTACGTGAAGGACAAATACGGCAAAAATGCCGTGAGCCAGATCGCCACGTTCGGCACCATGGCTGCCAAGGCGGCGATTCGGGATGTGGGCCGTGTCATGGACATGAGCTACACGTTCTGCGATGGCATCTCCAAGCTTGTGCCTGGCAAACCGGGCATGTCATACACCCTGCAGTACCCGCCCGAATCGAAGAAAGAGGGGGACAAGAATAACTATGCGCTGGAGTTGGAGCCCACGCTCTACGAGCGCGTGCGCAAGGAAGAAGACGTCAAGACCGTCATCGAGATGGCGCAGAAGCTCGAAGGCATGACGCGCAACATTGGCATGCATGCCGGTGGTGTGTTGATTGCGCCTGGCAAGCTGACCGATTTTTGCCCGTTGTACCAGCAGCCGGGCAGCGAATCGGCCGTGAGCCAGTATGACAAGGACGACGTGGAAGCCATTGGCCTCGTGAAGTTCGACTTCTTGGGATTGGCCACGCTCACCATCCTGGAAATCGCGCGCGAGTTCATCGTCAAGCGTCACAAAGGGAAGGAGAATTTCACGTTCGAAACCATCCCACTCGACGACGGGCCTACCTATCGGCTGTTTTCCGAGGGCAAGACCGAAGCCGTCTTCCAGTTCGAAAGCCGGGGGATGCAGGGCATGCTCAAGGAAGCCAAGCCCAGCCGGCTGGAAGACCTGATTGCGCTGAACGCGTTGTACCGCCCGGGGCCCATGGACCTGATCCCCAGTTTTGTGAACCGCAAGCACGGCAAGGAAGTGGTGGAGTACCCGCACCCACTTGTGGAACCCGTGCTGGCCGAAACCTACGGGATCATGGTGTATCAGGAGCAGGTAATGCAGACCGCCCAGGTGCTGGGGGGATACAGCTTGGGTGGTGCCGACATGCTCCGCCGCGCCATGGGCAAGAAGAAGGCCGAGGAAATGGCCGAGCACCGGGAAATCTTTCGCAAGGGCGCTGCAGAAAAGAACATCAGCCAGGAAAAAGCGGACGAAGTGTTCGACTTGATGGAGAAGTTCGCGGGCTACGGCTTCAACAAGTCACATGCCGCCGCCTACTCGCTGCTGGCTTACCACACAGGCTGGCTCAAGGTGCATTACACGGCGGAGTTCTTTTGCGCCAACATGACCGTGGAAATGGACGACACCGACAAGCTCAAGGTGCTGTTCGAAGATGCCCACAAGATGGGACTCACGTTTGAACCCCCGGACGTCAATCGTGGCCGTTACCGGTTTGAACCGGTGACTGACAAGATCATTCGCTACGGCTTGGGTGCTGTGAAAGGCACGGGCCAGCAGGCCATCGAGGCGATCGTGGCGGCGCGTGAAGGGAGGGGCGAAGGCCCACAGGGCTCGACCACCGGTCCGTTCAAGAGCTTGTTTGAGTTTTGCCTGCGCGTGGACAAGGCGCGAATGAACAAACGTTCTGTGGAGGCGTTGATCAAGGCAGGCGCTTTTGATTCAATCCATCTCAACCGTGCGGCCCTCGTGGCCTCTATTGACCGCGCATTTGATTTTGCGGCAGCGACGCTCGCCAATGTCAATCAGGGGGGATTGTTTGACATGATGGGTGACGACGCCCATGGCTCCAGCACGCAAGAACCGGATCTGGTCGATGTGGTGCCCTGGGGCATCAAGGAGCGGCTCACCCTGGAGAAAACAGCGGTGGGCTTTTATCTGTCCGGTCATCTGTTCGATGAAGTGGCCACGGAAGTTCGCCGTTTTGTTCGCACCTCGATCGACGAGCTGTTGGACAGCCGTGATTCGCAGGTCCTGGCTGGCATCATCAGCGACTTTCGTGTCATCAATGGCCAGCGCGGAAAGCTCGGGCTATTCAAACTGGATGACAAGTCGGCAGTCATTGAAGCGTCTGCGGACGAGGCCTTGCTCAATACCTATCGCAACGAGCTTAAAGAAGATGAGTTTGTCGTGATGATGGGCAAGTTGCAGTTGGACCATTTCAGTGGCGGCCTGCGTGTGAAGGTGCAGCAAGTGTGGGATCTCGCGGGTGCTCGGTGCCGGTTTGGTAAATACCTGCACGTTCTTTTAGGGGACAAGACGCCCGACGTTCCGCGTTTGGTGCGCGAGTTCCCCGCGCGGCGCGAGGATGCTCCCGAGGGGGAATTGGTGCACGGTCTGCGTGTGCGCATGGGCGTACGTTGCGCGGCGGAGGATGCCGTGGCGGTAGCCGAACTGCAATTGGGTGAGGTCGCCCGTTTCTATCCGACGGACGCAGCGCTTGCGGCGTGGACTGCGCAGGCGGGCTCAGGCTCTGCGACCGTGGTGTACGAGTAACGGGTCGGCAGCTGCTTGAGAGAAATACTTCTGTACCAAGGCTTGAAAAATACCGGGCTAACAACCAGCTTCTCTTGCGGCAACCTGCCGCGCGGATCGCTAGAATGATTTTCATGGCAACAAAACCACCTCAACCACCTGCCGCACCGCCGGTGACCCGGCCCGCACGGGATGATGGCGGTTCGGTCGTGCTCGAGAGGCGCACGCAAAAGACCCAGCCGCCCCAGATGTACCAGGTGGTCATGCTCAATGACGACTACACCCCGATGGAGTTTGTCATCGTGGTACTGCAAGAGTTCTTTAGCAAAGACCGCGAACAAGCCACCCAGATCATGTTGAAGATCCACCTTGACGGCAAAGGCATTTGCGGCGTGTATTCCCGCGATGTGGCTGCCACCAAGGTGGAACAAGTGCTTGACGCCGCCCTCAAGGCGGGCCACCCACTGCAATGTGTCAGTGAGCCTGTTGAATAACAGGTTTTTCGTCCCGATCTACAGTTATCCCTTCCACGCAAGCACAAAGGAGTTCACATGATTGCCCAGGAACTGGAAGTCAGCTTGCACATGGCCTTTGTTGAGGCCCGCCAGCAGCGCCACGAGTTCATCACCGTGGAGCATCTGTTGCTTGCACTGCTCGATAATCCCAGCGCAGCGGAGGTGCTGCGCGCTTGTTCGGCCAACATCGATGATTTGCGTTCATCGCTGTCGAATTTCATCAAAGACAACACCCCGCAGGTCGCTGGAACCGACGAGGTGGATACGCAACCCACGCTGGGCTTCCAGCGTGTGATCCAGCGAGCCATCATGCACGTGCAGTCCACGGGCAATGGCAAAAAAGAGGTGACGGGCGCCAACGTGCTTGTGGCTATCTTTGGTGAAAAAGACTCACACGCTGTGTATTACCTGCACCAGCAAGGTGTCACGCGACTGGATGTGGTCAATTTCATTGCCCACGGTATCAAGAAGGGCGAGCCACCAGAACCGGCCAAGGCCGAGAACCAGGCCGAAGGCGAAGAGGGCGGTGGTGGCGAGCGCAACGAAAAGGCATCGCCGCTGGAGCAGTTCACGCAGAACTTGAACCAGGCTGCCAAGGACGGCAAGATCGACCCGTTGATCGGCCGACACTATGAGGTGGAGCGCACCATCCAGATTCTCTGCCGTCGCCGCAAGAACAACCCGCTGCTGGTGGGTGAAGCAGGTGTGGGCAAGACGGCGATTGCTGAGGGCCTGGCCTGGCGCATCACGCAGAACGATGTGCCCGAG
>RCMZ01000500.1_pt1 | contig 19625 bp, 19 predicted proteins | sample 2041141 | NCBI WGS metagenome assembly RCMZ01 (sample SAMN09708263, study PRJNA481090) | Wastewater metagenome, whole genome shotgun sequencing project. | biome: sewage; isolation source: Davis station wastewater (DW) | place: Antarctica: Davis Station | collected 2010-03-01
CACTGCTTGGCGTGCTTGGGCTGGATGTGCGCGTGCTGGCTGATCAGGTCGAGGACCATGAAGTCGTTGCCCAGGCCGTGCATCTTGGTAAAGCGCAATAACATGGCTTTATCCTTGCGCGGCAGGCGGTAGCAGGCTTTCGCCGGCGAACAGTTCCTGCACGCTTTCGCGGCGGCGGACTTCGAAGCTCTGCGCACCGTCCACCAGCACCTCGGCGGCGCGGCCGCGGGTGTTGTAGTTGGAACTCATGACGAAGCCGTACGCGCCGGCCGAGCGAATGGCCAGCAGGTCGCCCTCTTCCAGCGCCAGCTCGCGGCCCTTGGCGAGGAAGTCGCCCGTCTCGCAGATCGGCCCAACGATGTCATAGGGCCGCGCCACGGCGTCGCGCGGCTGCACCGCCACCACGCCCATCCAGGCCTGGTACAGCGCCGGGCGGATCAGGTCGTTCATGGCCGCATCGACAATGGCGAAGTCTTTGTGTTCGGTGTGCTTGAGGTATTCAACGCGAGTCAGCAGCACGCCAGCGTTGGCGACGATCGAGCGGCCCGGCTCAAACACCAGGGCCAGACTGCGACCGGCAATCCGCTCGCGCACGGCGGCGATGTAGTCGCCAGCCAGCGGCGGTTGCTCGTCGCGGTATTGCACGCCCAGGCCGCCACCGAGGTCGAGGTGACGGATGTGGATGTCACGCGCGGCCAAACGGTCGATCAGCGCCAGCAGGCGGTCTAGGGCGTCAAGGAACGGCGGCAAGGTGGTCAGCTGCGAGCCAATATGGCAATCGACACCCAACACCTGCAGGTTCGGCAGGGCGGCGGCGCGGGCATACACGGCTTCGGCATCGCTGATGGCGATGCCGAACTTGTTTTCTTTCAGGCCCGTGGAGATGTACGGGTGGGTGCCGGCATCGACGTCCGGGTTGACCCGTAGCGAGACTGGCGCCTGTACGCCCAGCTCAGCGGCGACCAGTTGCAGGCGCTCCAGCTCGTCGGTGGACTCGACGTTGAAGCAGTGCACGCCCACTTGCAGGGCGCGGCGCATGTCATCGCGGCTCTTGCCAACGCCGGAGAAAACGATTTTTTCTGGTTTGCCACCGGCGGCCAGTACGCGCTCCAGTTCACCGCGGGAAACGATGTCGAAGCCTGCGCCGAGGCGGGCCAGGACATTCAGCACGCCGAGGTTGGAGTTGGCTTTGACGGCAAAGCACACCAGGTGCTCGATGCCCTGCAGGGCGTCGGCATAGGCACGGTACTGGGCCTCGATGTGGGCGCGCGAGTAAACGTAGGTCGGCGTGCCGAAGCGCTCGGCAATGGCGGACAGGGCCACGCCTTCCGCGAACAGCTGGCCGTCGCGGCTGGTAAAAGCTTGCATGGAAACCCCCGAAATCAGTAGACGTCTTTTTCGTGCTGCTTGGCGGCTTTTTCATCGTCCGGGTGGTACAGCGGGCCTTTCTGGCCGCAGCCGGCGAGTGCTGCCGAGAGCACAACAAGAGCAACGAGGGGAAGCAGCAGGCGCTTCATGGCAAAATCCTTGTCAAAGCAGTAATTGCGCCGGAGTATACCGGCCCCCCGGCGCCTTGCCTATGCGCCGCGGCTCCCGTCCGGCGGGGCTTTTGGCGGGTCGCCGGGGTCTGCTACGGTGGTTGCCCACGGCCTGCCTGCGCGGGTCAACCTTGGAGTCTGCATGTCCAGTCCCACGCCGCTTGCCGGTTCTGTTTCGGTGGCCTACTTGCAGGGCCTGCTCGATTACCTCGGCCGTCAGGGCCTCGACCCGGCCGCCTTGCTGGCGCTGGTGCAGCTGGAGCCGACGATTCTGGCCCAGCGCGAGCAGCGCATTGCCGCCAGCACCTACCTGCAATTGCTGGGTCACGGCCTGCGCCTGAGTGGTGACCAGAACCTTGGCCTGCACCTAGGTGAAGCCGTGCGCCCCGGTTATTACGGCGTGCTCGGTTACCTGATCATGAGTTGCGCGACCCTCGGTGATGCCCTGCACCGGCAGGCCCGTTATGCCGTGCTGGTGGGTAACCTGGGCCAGGTCGAACTGCTCGATGAGCCGCCTCGGCCCGGCCTGGAAGCCCAAGTGGCGCACCGCTGGCAGCCGTTGTTGCCGCAGCTGCAGCGGCATTGCAGCGAAGAAACCCTGGCTGCTTGGGTGACCTTCGGGCGCTGGGTCAGCGGGCTCGACAGCGAGCCCAGCGAAGTGCGCTTTCAACACCCCGCGCCGGCGGATATCAGCGAACACCAGCGCATCTTTCGTTGCCCAGTGCTGTTCGACCAGGCCGACAATGCCCTGGTTTATCCCAAACGTTTGCTCAGCACGCCGCTGGGCCAGGCCGATGCCGAGATGCGGCGGATGCTGGATGCCTATGCCGAACGGCAGCTGGCGGTGATCCGTCAGGGTGACAGCGTGCTGGAGCGGGCGCGCACCTTATTGGCCACCCAACTGGGCAGCGAGGGGGTAGATCTGGAGCGCCTGGCCGCCGGGCTGGCCCTGAGTCCGCGGACCCTGCAGCGGCGTCTGCGCGAGGCCGGTTTAAGCTTCAGTCAGCTGGTGGACGAGACACGCCAGCAGTTGGTGCTGCATTATCTGCGCGATCCGGCGCTGGAGCTGGCTGATATCGCCTTTCTGGTCGGCTTCAGCGAGGCCGGTTCGCTGGCCCGCGCCTTCCGGCGCTGGACCGGGGAGAGCCCGGGCGATTTCCGTCGCGGCCTGCTGGCCAAGGCGATTCACTGAAAGATCATTTGTCCGAGGACGTTGTAATGAGTTTGACCGAAGCCCGCTTTCACGATCTGGTCGATGCCGCGCAACTGGCGGTGGAGGACGTGTTCGATGACAGTGATCTGGACCTCGATCTGGAAAACTCCGCTGGCGTGCTGACCGTGCGTTTCGAGAACGGCAGCCAGGTGATCCTCAGTCGCCAGGAACCCTTGCGCCAGCTGTGGCTGGCCGCCCGCTCCGGCGGTTTTCACTTCGACTACGACGCCGCCAGCGAGCGCTGGATCTGCGACACCAGCGCCGAATTGCTGGGCGAGATGCTGGCGCGCATCACCCTTGAGCAAGCAGGTCTCGACCTTGAGTTCGAAGAGCTCTGACAGCCCGTCGCCGAGCGGCCCGGTGGCCTCACCGTGCCGCCGGCGCTGTTGTCTGGACGAACAGGAAATCTGCCTGGGCTGCGGCCGCCTGTTGGCCGAGATTCTCGAGTGGGGCGGTGCCAGCGATGAGCGCCGCCGCACCATCTGCCAGCTCGCCGAGGGCCGCGTGCGCCCGCCCTGGGGCGGCACTTACTAGCCTTGTGTATTTGTTCTGCTGTGATACGGTCGGACCAGGCCTTGCGTGTGTGAGGCCACCCAGAACCCCGTCTTCGCTGGTTGTGTAAACCTGACGCGCGCGGTTATGCGGTGTTCAGTCGTGCTGTGATGCGGCGTGCCGATGTGTGTCGGTAAACGTTGCAAGCGCCGCGATTGGCCTGCACAACGGCTGCCCTTGAGGTCCATGCACGGCCCGTCCGGTCGGGGTTTTTGCTTTTTATCCCGTACCCAAGGAGCTAGGCCGCCATCATGAGCGCACCCTCAATCACCATCACCCGTCTGGACCTGCAGCGCCTGGAGCGCGTGCTCGCCAGCCTGCAAGACGTAACGCCCGGCGTCGAGGCCCTGGAGCAGGAGCTGGCGCGCGCCAACGTGGTTGGCCACGACGAGGTGCCGGCGGGCGTGGTGACCATGAATTCGCGGGTGTTCTGCCGCGATGAGGGCAGCGGCAAGGAATATCACCTGACCCTGGTCTACCCGCAGGATGCCGGCCCGGCCGGAACGGTATCGGTCCTCGCGCCGGTTGGCAGTGCCTTGCTGGGGCTGACGGTGGGCCAGCATATCGATTGGCCAACGCCGGCCGGTAAGCTGATTCAGCTGACCTTGCTGGCGGTTGAATACCAGCCCGAAGCGGCCGGTCAGTACAGCCTGTAACCGCGCGCCTCAGGCCTGCTGCAAGGCCGCGTTCAGCGCCGCTTCCAGCTCGGCCTTGTAGCGCAGGTAGTGCACGGTCTGGCTACGGCCATCACCGAGCACGCGCGACAGGTCGAGGTCGGTAATGTAGCAGGGGTAGCGCTCGGCGCCCTGGCGCTGACTGAGGATGTGCCGGGCCACGGCGGCAAACAGGTCGCCGGCGTATTCCAGTTCGGAAAACTCGCGGTGGTTGCAGTACAGGGTGACGTGCACGTTGCCCGCGTCCGCCGGCTCGACAATCACCTGCACCTGATAGAACGGCCGGCTGCCAGGCAGCTGTGGCTCGGGGCGGCGTTCGATGGCCTGGGCGCGCAGCGGTGCCGCTGGCAGCACCTGGTAATAGAGCACCTCCGGGGTGCTCGCCAGGCTCTGGCTGTCCAGCGCCAACAGGGCGTTGCGGCGGTAGAACAGCGATTGCAGAAAGCGCTGCAGCGGGGTCAGCAGGTTCTGTTCGTCATGGAACGGCAGGCGCTGGCGCCACAGCGCATTGTGTTCATCCAGCACGCTGAGTTCGGCCTGCTCACCGTGCAGGCGATAAAACACTTGAATGCAGTCGGGCCGCCCGAGGGGCAGGATCAGCGCCAGGTCGTTGCCCTCCAGGGCGTGTTTGTCCAGGTGCAGGGCGCTGTAGTGCGGCTGCTCCTCGCCGAGGTGCTCGAGCAGGCTGGCGAGGTCGGCCAGCACCGCATGCGTGACCTGGCCCGGTTGCAGGTCGAGCACGTGGTAGCGCTGCTGGATCTGCAACAGGTAACGGCTGGGCTGGGCGGCGTCGAGATGCTCAAGGACGTCGCGAAACAAGCCTTCGACCCGTTCGGCAATCGCCACCGCGCGGTTCTTGCAGAAGCAGCGCACCTGCAGCTCCGGCCGCGGACCCTTGGCCGGCAGGCTGTTGAGCAGGTCGCGCAGACAATCGAGCATGGCGTTGGCGCCGTCGTAGCGGCTGACCACCAGTTCGTTCCAGCTGTTGAGGGTGATCTGGTCCAGGCTCTGCACCAGGTTTTCCCGCGTGCCGGCGTAGCCGAGGGCGTCGGTGCGGCTGCTGGCCATGTGCACGTTGAGCTGGCTGTGCTGCTTCAGCGGGTCGAGGCCGACATTTACCAAGAGCAAGATGCGGGTCGGGGCGCTGGCCTGCAGCAGGGCGTTTTCGCTGACTTCCGCCAGGGGCAGCGGCAGGCTCTGGCGCAGGCTGTCGAGCAACTTGTTCAGCTCGAAATCGCTGAGGTCGCTGCTGCCGGCGTGCAGCGACAGGCCGGTGGCCTGGTCGATGATGGTGTTGCGATGGCACCAGGCGAGCAGTTCGCTGAGTTGCCGCGTGCGTTTCAACGGGGCGAAGTCCGGCCATTCCTGGCCATTCAGGTTGCCGCTGTAAAGCGCCCACTGGGTTTCGTTGCTGCTCTCGCCTGCCGGGCAATGGACCAGGGTCAGGCTGTCTTCGGCGAGGTCCGGGGCGATGCCCGGATTGATGTATTCGATCTTGCCGGCCTTGCGCTCGAAGGCCGCGTACAGACGGCGGCCGAGCACGCCCAGGTCGCGGCTGTTGAGCATGCTACCGGCCTGCACGCTGCGGGCGAACTCGGAGAGAAAGCGGTAGCTGTAGGTCAGCTCGTTGACCAGCGCGCGGCGCTCAATACTGGCTTGACGCACCTTCCACTGGCTGCGGCTGTCGAGCAGCGCCAGCTCGCGCGGGCCCCAGCCCCAGCTCTCGGTCAGGCGTTCGAGCAGCAGGCGTTGCCAGCTTTTGCTGCGCCCGCGGGGCGGCAGGCTGAGTTTCTTACCGACCTTCAGGTACAGGCAGCGGCGGATCAGCTCCAGGCGCTCCAGCTCATGGCGGGCGCTGAGGTATTCCTCCAGGCGACGGTAGACGACGATGTACGGGTCCAGGTCGTCGAGGTCGAGCTGGTTGCTAAACACCGCCTGCTTGAAGCGCAGGCTCAGGCACTCGACCTGCGGGTGCTGGCTGGCATACACCTCGGTGAGCAGCAGCTTGAGCACCGATTTGTAAGGCGACTCGATGCCCTTGAACAGCTGCCACATGCCGGCGCCGAGAAACTCGCCGGGTGGAATCCGCGCCAGGTGGCCGAGGTCGAGCACATCGGCCTCGCGGATAAAGCGTTTGCTCAGCAGGGTGTGGGTGTACTCGGCGTAGCGCGCCTCTTCATACACCGGCACCAGCCACCACAACGGCGTGCGCCCGCCGAGCCAGATGGCGGTGCGATAGAACTCGTCCAACAGCAGGTAATGCTGGGTGGTGCCGCAGTCGTCGGAGGTCAGCTGGGCTTCGCGATCACCGACGGTAAAGCGCGCCGGGTCGACCAGAAAGCAGTGCACCTCGGCGCCCTGGGTGGCCGCCCAGCTTTCCAGCAGGCTGCATTTGCGCTGCAACTCCTGCAGGGCGCTGGCCGACAGGTTCGGCGCATGGCAGACCCACAGGTCCATGTCGCTCTGCTCGGCCTGGGCTACGGTGCCCAGGCTGCCCATCAGGAACAGGCCGTGAATCGGCAGCGCGGCATTGCCACGGTAGGGTTTGTAGGTGAACGAGCGGGTCAGGCGCTGGGCTTCGCCGAGCAGCGTGTCGTCCGGCTCGAAGCCCGACAGCCCGGCCGGTGTGCGGCTGCTGACATAGCCCGGTAGCAGCGGATGGTTGACGTGAAACAGCAGCGGCAACAGCTTGAGCACCAACTGCTGGCGCGTCGACAGCGCCTGCACGGTGCGCGCCAGACGGCCGCTGTTGACCTTGAGAAAACGCCCACGCAACTGCGTCAGCACCTTGCGGTCGATGCCGTCGTCGATGTCCGGGCGGATTTCTTGGGTGCGGGTCATGCCCAAAGCCTAAGCATTTTCGCCGCCCACTGCCAGAGCGGCGCGTGGCTAGTTGAGCACCACCAGCAGCAGACCGACCACGACGATGGCGACACCCAGCACCTTGGGTGGGTTCAGGCGTTCGCCGAGTAGGCAGATGCCGAGGGCCACGGTGATCGGAATGCTGATCTGCCGAAACGCCACCACATAGCTGACATCGCGGGCAGTGGCCATGGCCCAGACCACCAGCGCGTAGGTGAGCAGCATCATCACCCCGGTAAACAGGCTGCTGCCCAGCGGCGGCGGGGCGTTTCGCCATTGCCGGCGCAACCCCGGCAAGAGCATTGCCAGGCCCAGCCACAGCGCCGCGCTGCCGGCCTGCAGCACCACATAAAGGAGTGCCACCCAGGCGTCGTGCAGTTTCAAACCGGGTAATTCACGCATGGCCCGCGTGGCCAGGTCGTCGATCAGCGAATAGCCCGCGGTGGCAGTGGCCGCCAGCAGGGCAAAGCAGGTGGCGGCATTCAGGTAATGGCTCAGGCGTAGATCGGCGAAGCGCTGCATCGGCAGGAAGAAGCAGCCACCGACGATCAGCACGATGCCGAGCACGGCGCCGCCGCTGATGCGCTCGGCGCTGCCCAGCAACAGGCTGCCGAGCAGCAGCAAAATTAACGGTGACGAGCGAATCAGTGGGTAGAGCGTCGACAGCTCGCCGCGCCGGTAGGCCTCGGCCAGCCCCCAAATATACAGGGCCTGGAATAATCCCGAGAGCAGCAGCCAGGCCCAGATCGGCGGCGTTAGGGCCAGCAGCAGTGGCCAGGTAAATGGCAGTATCAGCGGCAGGCCGAGCACAAAGCCCCAGAGGCTCGCCAGCCAGAAATAGCCGATGCTCGGGCCGGCCTTCTTGCCCGCCAGATTCCAGCCCGCATGGGTGATGGCCGAGAGCAGCACCAACAGTAGGGTAAAGCCACTCATGCGCCGCGCCAGGCGCGTTGCTGGCGGTGCAAGACGGCGCCGAGCAGGCCGTGGATTAATTTGGCCAGGGCGCAGGTGGCCATGATGCACACCGCCATGGCGGCCGCGGCGGCGGTTTGCCCAGCGTCATCCAGGTTAAGCACGCTGATCGCCGCCAGGTTGGTATGCGGCCCGTAGAGAAACACCACCGCCGATACCGTGGTCATGGCGTTGACGAAGAAATACAGGGCCACATCCAGCAGCGCCGGCAGGCTCAGCGGCAGGCTGACCCGCCACAGAATCTGCAGGCGTGAGGCGCGCAGCGATTCGCCCACCGCCTCGAACTCGCTGTCCAACTGCTTGAACGCCGTGACCAGGTTGAGGTGCGGCACTGAGTAGAAGTGCGTCAGGGTGCACAACACCAGAATCGTCATGCCGCCATACAGGCCGTTGAGCGGGTTGTCCGGGTGGTTGAAGAAAAAGATATAGCCCAGGCCCAGGGTCATCCCCGGTACCGCCAGGGGCAACAGGCTGAGCAACTGGAACAGCGTGGTCAGCGCCCGCGGTTGTGGCGTGCGCTGGCTGAGCCAGGTGTTGAGAAACACCAGCACGGTGCCCGCCAGCATGGTCAGGCCCGCCAGGCGCAGGGAGTTGAAATAACTGTTCCAACCGTCGCCGATCAGGCGGCCGAACTGGTAGTTGTTCAGGCTCAGGTTGAGGTTGTACGGCCAGTAAGTGACCAGCGAGGCGTAGATGGCCATGCCGATCACCGCGCCGATAAAGCTCAAGGCCGGCAGCAACAGGGCCGCGCCCCACAGATCGCGCAGCCGGTTGACCTTGGGCTGCCAGGGCACCGCGCGGGCGGTCAGGGTGGCGGCCTGGCGGCGCTGCACCCAGCGGTCGGCGAGGAACGCCAGCAAGGCCGGCAGCAGCAACAAGACACTGACCACCGCGCCCATTTCGAAGCGCTGCTGGCCAATCACCTGCTTGTACACATCGGTGGCGAGCATGGCGTACTGGCCGCCGATCACCTTGGGCACGCCAAAGTCGGTGAACACCAGAATAAACACCACAAAACCGGCGCTGACCAGGCCGTAACGGGCATTCGGCAGGGTCACGGTGAAGAAGGTGCGCCAGGTCGAGGCGCCGAGCACTTCGGCCGCCTCGTAATGCCGTGCATCGGCCTGGGACAGGGCCGTGAGCAGAATCATCAAGGCGTGGGGGAAGGTCCAGAAGCAGGAGCCGAGGACGATACCCAGCGGGCCATAGATTGAGCTGTCACCCAGCCAGGCCTTGAGCACGCCCTGTTCGCCGAACAGGTAGATCAGGCTGATCGCCGGCAGCAGCGACGGCGCCAGAATCGGCAGCAGCAGGGCGCCGCGCAACCAGCCGCGCAGGGGCAGACGGGTGCGGGTCAGGGCCCAGGCGGTGGCGAAGGCACTGGTCAAAACCAGCAGGGTGCTCAGGCTGGCGACCAGCAATGAGTGGCCGAAGGCGCGCAGCAGGGCACCACTGGCGAAGTAGCTGTGGAAGTTGGCCAGGCCGACGAAGTGGCCGTCGCGGTCGCTCAGGCTGCGGCCCAGCAGGCTCAGCAGCGGTGCCGGCAGGAGGACGATGAACACGCCGATCAGCAGGGCAAACAGCAGGGCCAGGCCCAGGCGCTCGTGGACGATCAGGCGAGCGGAAGTCAGGGGTTGGGATGTTGCAAGCATGACGGGGGTAATCCAAACGGGGACGGACGCCCGCGGGCGCCCGTGGCTGACAATAGGCTCAGGCGGCGAAGCAACTCAGGGCTTCGGCCGGCAGGTGCATGCCCAGTTGCAGGCCTTGGCACAGGCCCAGCTGGCGGGCGCTGCGGGCGTCGACATCGACGGTCAGGGCTTCGCTCAGGCCGGCCACGCGCATGCGCAAACGGATAAAGGTGCCGAGAAACTCCAGGTGCTCGATATGCGCTGCCAGGCCCCCTTCGTGCAGCGGCACCAGGCGCACTTCTTCCGGGCGAAAGGCCAGGCGCAGGCGCTGACCGGGTTGCTGGTCGGGCTGGGGCATCTCCAGCAACTGACCGCCGAGGCTGACCAAGCCTGCGGCATCGCGCTGGGAGTCGACGAAGTTCATCGCGCCGATAAATTCGGCGACGAAGGGGCTGGCCGGTTGGCGGTAGATTTCTTGCGGCGTACCGATCTGTTCGATCACGCCGTGGTTCATCACCACCACGCGGTCGGCCATGGTCAGGGCCTCTTCCTGGTCGTGGGTGACCAGAATCGTGGTGACGCCGAGTTGCTGTTGCAGGCGGCGGATCTCTTTACGCAGGTGACCGCGCACCCGCGCATCGAGTGCCGAAAGCGGCTCATCGAGCAGCAGCAAACCAGGTGCCGGGGCCAGGGCGCGGGCCAGGGCGACGCGCTGCTGCTGACCGCCAGACAGTTGGGCGGGGTACTTGTTGGCGTGCTCGCTGAGGCCAATCAGTTCCAGCAGTTCACTGACGCGCTGGTTGATGGCGGCCTTGGCCAGGCGCTGACTGCGCAGGCCGAAGGCGATGTTGGCGTGCACGCTGAGATTGGGGAACAGCGCATAGGATTGAAACACGATGCCGAAGTCGCGCTGGCGCGGCGGCAGCAGGGAAATATCCCGCTCGCCTTGCAGCAGCCGGCCGCTGCTTTGCGCTTCGAGGCCGGCGATGATGCGCAGCAAGGTGGTCTTGCCGCAGCCCGAGGGGCCGAGAAAGCACAGCAGTTCACCCGGCTGGATATCCAGGTGAATATCGCGCAGCACCTGGGTGGCGCCGAAGTGCTTGTTGATGCCGTGCAGTTGCAAACGGCTGCCGCAGCCTTGAGTCATGGCCAGTTACCTCTGTCGCGGGGTGCAGGTGATGGCAGGTAACCGACACCCGCGGCCCTGCTAACGCAGGCCGCGGGATGCCGATACGAGGCGGGGTTTACTTGGCTTCGGCCTTGCCTTCGTAGCGTTTCTGCCACTCGGTGAGGATGCTGTCGCGGTTTTGCGCCGCCCAGTCGAAGTCATTCTTGATCAGCAGTTTTTCCGGCTCGGCCGGGAAGTGCGCGACCGGTTTGGCGATCCCCGGCATGGCGACGATGGCGTAGCCTTCGTTGTACAGCTGGTTGGCTTTTTCGCTGGCGGCCCAGTCCATCAGGGTCTGGGCGGCGGCCAGTTGCTTAGTGCCTTTGAGAATACCGGCGGCTTCCATTTCCCAGCCCAGGCCTTCGCTGGGGAAGATCAGCTCCAGCGGCGCGCCGGCAGCTTTCTCTTTGGCGCCGCGGTAGGCGAAGGAGATGCCGATCGGTGCTTCACCGGTGGCGGCCATCTTGCAAGGCTTGGAACCGGAGTGGGTGTAGCTCTTGATGTTCTGGTGCAGGCCGTCCATGAAGGTCCAGCCCTTGTCCGCGCCAAAGGTCTGCAACCAGGCCGAGACGTCCAGGTAGCCGGTGCCCGACGAGGCCGGATGGGGCATGACCACATGGCCGCGGTACACCGGGTTGGTCAGGTCTTGCCAGGTTTTTGGCTGCGGCAGGTTGTACTTGGCGGCTTCCACGGTGTTGAAGCAGATGGCGGCCATCCAGGCGTCCATGCCGATCCACTGCGGCGGGTTCTGGCTGTCGCGGAACAGCGGCTTGAGCTGCTCGGCATTCTTCGCCGCGTAGCTTTCCAGCATGCCGTCCTGTTGCAGCAGTTTCAGGCTGGTGGCGGCCAGGCCCCAGACCGCATCTGCTTGTGGGTTGGCTTTCTCGGCCAGCAGGCGAGCGGTGATCACCCCGGTGGAGTCGCGCACCCAGTTGATCTTCACATCCGGGTGGTCCTGGTTGAAACGGGCGGCGTACTTGCTCAGGTCTTCCGGTTCGAGGGCGGTGTAAACGGTCAGCTCGCTGGCGGCCAGGGCCGAGAACGAGAGGGCGGTCATGGCAACGGCGAGCAGGGAACGCAAAGGCTTGAGCGATTTCACGAAAATCTCCTCTCGGGGCGAACCCGGAGACTGGCGGGTGAGGTGGCCGCATGGCCGGTCTGCGGGCGTTGCTGCAGGTTGCCCGGTGCCCAGATGCTAGGCCCGGCGGGTTGCGGCTTTGTGACGGCCAACGGGCAAATGGCCTAGTTTTGCTTATGCCGATGAGCAGTCATTCTTGGGCTAGGCCCGGCGTCGGCAGGCGCAAACCAGCCTGGTGGCCGCGCAACTCGCGGCGCAGCCAGTCACAGAAGGCGGTGACCTTGGGACGCTGGTCGCCGCGTTGGCAGACCAGGTAATGGCCGCCGCGGGTCGGCAGGATGCCCGGATGCGGTTGCACCAGCTCGCCGCGCTGCAGGGCATCACTGACCAGAAAACTGCGGGTCAGCAGTACGCCGTCGCCATAACGCACCGCCTGCATGGCCAGGGTGGTGGTGTCGAACTCCAGGCCGGGCGCGGGCGCCAGCCCGTGGCTCTGCTGCTGGGTCAGCCATTCGTTCCAGCCTTCGCGGTAGCCGAGCACGCTGTACAGCGGCCAGCTCATCAGCGCCTGGGCCGAGCCCGGCCAGCCGCGCCGTTCGAGGGTCGCCGGGCTGCACACGGTCAGCCAGTGTTCGCTGGTCAGGCGTTCCACCTGGCGGTCGCTCCAGTCGCCGTAGCCGTTGCAGATCTCCACGTCGGCGTTGCTTTCTTCGGCAAAGGCAGTCCACGGCGAGGAGCTGATGCGCACACGAAAGCGTGGGTAGTCGGCGAGAAAACGCTGCAGGCGCGGGGCCAGGAAGTGTTCGGCGAAGGAGTTGGAGGCGCGCACGCTGAGCTGGGTGCGGCCGCGCTCGCCGAACAGTTCATCGGTGCTGTTGCGCAGGGTGTGAAAGGCCTGGGTGAGAGCGGGCAGGTAGCTGCGGCCAACTTCGGTCAGGCGCAGGCCTTTGGCTTCGCGGATAAACAGCGGGCTGCCGAGGTGCTGCTCCAGTTGTTTGACCTGCTGGCTAACGGCGGCCTGGGTGACGTGCAGCTCGTCGGCGGCGCGGGTGAAGCTGCCCAGGCGGGCCGAGGTTTCAAAGGCGCGCAGGGCATTCAGTGGAGGCAGTCGGGACATGGCGGTGGCTGTGGTCGCGGGGAAGGGTCCGGGCAGTAAAACGGCTGTAAATGACGTTGCTGTTACACGCCATAAGAAAACCTAGCGCTTGGCGCTAGCCCTGCTGTGTGGGCTGTGCCGCTGGCAATGCCGATACTGGCCGGCATTCACATCGGTGCATAAGGCCCCCGTCATGCAAGCACTCACCCTGGCTATTTTCGACCTCGACCACACCCTGCTGGATGCCGATTGTTCGGTGCACTGGGCCGCCCATATGCAGGACCTCGGCTGGGCCGACCGCGAGCAGTTTGCGCGTCAGCACGCCGCATTGATGGCCGACTATGGCGAGCGCGGCCTGGACATGCACGCCTATCTGGACCTGACCCTGGCGCCGCTGGTCGGGCGCAGCGAGGCCGAGGTGGCGGTTGAGGTGCAACGGCTGATCGCCGAGCAGTTGCTGGCGCGGGTATATCCCGAGGCCCTGGAGCTGATCGCCAGCCACCGCGCCGCCGGGCACACCTTGATGCTGGTGTCGGCCAGCGAGGAGTTTCTGGTGCGGCCGATGGGGCTGGCGCTGGGGTTTGAGCATATCCACGGCGTGCCTTGCGAAGTTCGCGGCGGCCGTTACAGCGGGCGTACTCAGGGCTTGCTGACCTACGCCGAGGGCAAGGTGCACTGCCTGGAGAACTGGCTGATGCGCCAGCATGTCGAGGTGCAGCAGAGCTATTTCTACAGCGACTCGCACAACGACCTGCCCTTGCTGGAGTGGGTCAGCGAGCCGCGTCCGACCAATCCCAATGCGCGCCTGACGGCCGAGGCCGAACGTCGCGGCTGGGCGTGTCGTTGGTTGAACGCCGCCGCGTAAACACGTTTCTTCTTTCTCTGCCAAAGGTCGCTGTTATGCGCGAAGCCATTTTGCTTACCCCTGGTCCGCTGACCACCAGCCTGACCACCAAAACCGCCATGCTGCAGGACTGGGGCTCCTGGGACGGGCGCTTCAATGGGCTGACCGCCAGCGTTTGCGCCGATCTGCTGGCCATCGCTCACGCCCAGGCCAGCCATGTTTGCGTGCCGCTGCAAGGCTCCGGCACCTTCGCCGTGGAGGCGGCCATCGGCACCCTGTTGCCGCGCGACGGCGCCTTGCTGGTGCTGGTCAACGGCGCCTACGGCCAGCGCATGGCGCAACTGGCCGAGGTGATGGGCCGCCAGGTGGCCACCCTGGAGTTTGCCGACGACCAGCCGGTGTGCCCGCAGCAGCTGGCCGACTATTTGGCCGGGCACCCGGAGATCACTCACGTCGGCGCCATCCACTGTGAAACCAGCACCGGCTTGCTGAATCCGCTGGCCGCGATTGCCGCCGTGGTGGCGGCGGCTGGCCGTCAGTTGATTATCGACAGCATGAGCGGCTTCGGCGCCCTGCCGGTGGATGCCCGTGAGCTGCCGTTTGCGGCACTGGTGTCATCGGCCAACAAGTGCCTGGAAGGTGTGCCCGGCATGGCCTTTGTGCTGGTGGAAAAACAGGCGCTGGCGGCCAGTCGTGGTAACAGTCATTCGTTGTCCCTGGATTTGTTCGACCAGTACGCCTACCTGCAGCGCACCGGCCAATGGCGCTACACGCCGCCGACCCATGTGTTGGCCGCACTGCGCAGCGCCCTCGATCAGTACCACGTTGAAGGCGGTCAGCCGGCACGGCTGGCGCGTTATCAGGCGAATGGCGAGCGTCTGCGCGCGGGGCTCGCGGCGCTGGGCTTGCAGCCTTATCTGCCGGCAGCGGTGCAGGCGCCGATCATCTACACCGCCCATGCGCCTGCGCATCCTGACTACCAGTTTATGGCCCTGTACCAGGCCGTGCGTGAGCGCGGTTTTATCCTCTATCCGGGCAAGTTGACCCGTTTGGAAACCTTCCGCGTCGGCTGTATCGGCGCCATTGATCACGCTGAAATCGACCAGGCCCTGGCCGCGCTGGGAGCGGCGCTGGCCGAACTTGGCTGGCTGCCCACGCACCCTCAGGAGTAAACCCATGACTTATCGCTATCAACGTCGTTACACCGGCCCGCTGCAGGCGGTGATTTTTGACTGGGCCGGCACCGTGGTGGATTTCGGCTCCTTCGCCCCGACCCAGGTGCTGATCGACGCCTTCGCCGGCTTCGATATTCAGGTCAGCCTGGCCGAGGCGCGCATCCCCATGGGCCTGGCCAAGTGGGATCACATCCAGGCGCTGGGGCGGTTGCCGGCCGTGGCTGCACGCTGGCAGGCGCGCTTTGGCCGGGCCATGAGCGATGCCGATGTGGATGCTCTGTACGCGGCGTTTATCCCGCTGCAAATCGGGCGGGTGGGCGACTACTCGGCGCTGATTCCGGGCGCGCTGGAGTGCATTGCCACACTGCGCCAGCGCGGCCTGAAAATCGGCTCCTGCTCGGGTTACCCGCGGGTGGTGATGGATGCGTTGCTGCCGATTGCCGCCGCGGCCGGTTACGCCCCCGATTGGGTGGTGGCGACCGATGATCTGCCAGCCGGCGGCCGACCGGGGCCGTGGATGGCGCTGGAAAACCTGATCCGCCTGGGCGCCAGTGATGTGGCCGCTTGCGTCAAGGTGGACGACACCGTGCCGGGGATTGATGAGGGGCTGGCGGCAGGCATGTGGACCGTTGGCCTGTCGGCCTCGGGTAACGAAGTGGGCTTGAGTCATGCCCAGTGGTCGGCGCTGACCCCGGCTGAGCAAGCGGCGTGCGCCCGTCCAGCGGCGGCCAAGTTGCAGCAGGCCGGTGCCCATTATGTGCTTGCCAGCATCGCCGAATTACCGGCCGTGCTCGACGCTATCGAGCAGCGTCTGGCCAACGGCGAGCGGCCGTAAACGCGGCGCTGTCGGTGTTTATGGATTGAGGGGGGCGATCTGGCTGCTGTAGGTGCGGCTTAAGCCGCACCTGCAAAGGGGTCATGTGCCCGTAACGACGAGCGGGCACATGGGATTTCAACGGAGGGTCAGGCGGTTTCGCTGACCTTGAGGATGGTCAGCAGGGATTGGGCGTGTTCGGCGGCATCCAGGCCGAGGCTGGTCAGGTAGCCGCCGTCGTTGAGGGTGGTCAGGCCTTTGTCATGCAGGCGTTGGGCGGCGGCAATCGCGCTCGGGGCGGCGGTGTGATGAACCTTGAGGCCCTCTTTGGTGTTGGCCAGGTTGAACAGCGCAAGAATTTCCAGTTCGGCAACCAGCTCAGGGGTATACGACATAGGTGCTCCAGGCTCTTGAAAGGCGCCGGGGCTTAACTGCCCGGCGAAGGGGCCATCGTCACTGCGTGGCGACGGGGCTTTTTGCAGTGTAGCGAGGCGGCGCGGAGTCTGCGCTGCCGTGTTGCCAATCCTGCAGAATCTGCTGGTAACGGCCATTGTCCTGGATCAAGCGCATGCCTTGCTCGAAGCGCTGCAGGGCGTCGGCGGCCTGCGCGGCATGGCGGGAAAAGCTCAAGTGCAGCTGGGGCTGATGCACGGTGGCCACCGGGCTGAACTGGTCGGCCAGCTCCGGGTGTTGGCGGAACAAGTGGGTGGCGATGCCGCGATAGGCCACCACGTAGTCGACGCGCTGGCGCTGCAGCATAAGAAAGCCATTGCGGTCCTGGCGCACTGGCACCCGCACGAGTTGCTGGTTGTGGTCGAAGCGTTCGCCGTATTCGTAGCCGATGGTGACCGCCACCCGTTTGCCCGCCAGTTGTTCCAGCCCGCTCAGTGGTGTGGCCTGGGCGCTGCGCGCCCAGAGCAGGATGTCGTCGTGGAACAGGGCGGTTTTCGGCAGCAGGTAGTCGACGGCAATCTGGGCATTGGGTGCGGTGTTGAAGCAGGCCACCAGTTCGCCCTTCAGCGCCAGCTGCATGCAGCGGGCATAGGGGTAGGGCAGCAGCTCAATGTCGGTGGAGGTGGCGGCAAAGGCCGCTTTGACGATGTCCACCGACATGCCCTGGACCTGGCCGTCACGCAGGGCGGTGTACGGGTACCAGTCGTCTTCGGCGCCGATGCGCAGCGGTTCGGCATGCGCCGGAGGCGCAGTAGCGAACAGCAGGGCCAGCGGCCAGCCGTGCCGAATAAGGCGGGTCAGGGTCATCCGTGAGCGGCTCCGCGAGGGCGAACAGGCCGGGATGGCCGTTGCCCGTCAGTTTAGGGTTTAGGCCTTTGCTTGTGTAGGGTTATTCCGGCAGGGTCGGCAGGGCGCGCAGGGCCTGCTCGTACCAGGCCAGGTCGAACGGGCGCTCGGCGTCGAGCATGGCGCGCACTTCAAAGGCGAGCACCTGGGCCATCAGGTCGATAATTTCCTCGCGCGGGTAACCCACCAGGGTCAGCTTGTTGTAGGTGGCCTTGGCGGCGGCGGGGCTGTCCGCTTCCAGCTGGTTTTCGATGGCCTGGGTCAGGGTCTGTTCGGCAAAGACTTCGTCTTCGTCGGTTTGCGGCTGGTCTTGTTCGGTCATAAAAATTCCTGAGAAAGATGATGGCGCCTGCGCGGCTCACTCGGGCTGCTGAGGGGTGGGCGCGGTCTGGTAAAACTCGGCGGTCAGTGCCTTGCCATGGTTGCGGCTGAGCAGTTTGCGCAGGCTGCCGTCGCTGATCATGGCCTGCACATGCTGGCTGAGCCAGTCGATTTCCGCGCGGCTGAGGGTCAGGCGCGAGAGGTACAGGCCAATGCTGAAGGCGTCCGATTCCGGCACGTGGATGATCCGCACCTGGTCCTGCAGGCCCAGTTGGTCCAGTTCCTTCTGGTAGACACCGGCGGTCATCAGGGTGGCCTGAATGCGCCCGGCCTGCAGCTTGATAAAGATATTGCTCGGGTAGGAGGAGAACTCAATGCGTTGCAGCTTCTCCAGTGCTTGCAGGCGTTTGTCGAAGTAGGGGCCGCTGGAGTGACCACGGACCAGGCCGATCTTTACCTTCGGGTCGGCCAGCAGTTGTTCCAGTGACTGGATGTGCTCACCGGCGCGGCGATCGACCAGGATGTCGTTGCGCGCCTTGAAGTACTCGACGAACACGCCGACCTGGTCGCGCTCCGCCGTGCGGATGGTCGGCGAGATGATGTCCAGGTGTTGCAGCCTGGCTTCATGCCAAGCGCGGGCGCGTGGCAAAGGATCAATTTCGAAGGTGCAGCCGCTGCGGCGAGCGAGTTCGGCATAGAAGTCGAATGACGAGCCCGCGGGCGTGCCGTCGTCCAGCAGGTAATAGCTGTAGCCGATCTGCGAGACGCCAACCCGGTAAGTGCGCGGGCAGTGTTCGCTGGCCAGGCTGGGCACGCTGTTTAGCAGCAGGCTCAGCGTGGCCACGAGCAAGAGCCCGGCAGCGCGTACGCGTTTGGCGACTGGGGTCAGCCCGGAGGTGGCCCCTGCTTGACTGGCCAGACTCAGCGTGTGGCCAGCAGGTTTTGACCACGCACGACAGCAGCGCGGACCTGGTTGGGGGCGGTGCCGCCGATATGGTCACGGGCGTTGACCGAGCCCTCCAGGGTCAGCACGGCGAACACGTCGTCGGTGATCTCGGTGCTGAACTGGCGCAGTTCGTCGAGGCTCATTTCGGCCAGGTCCTTGCCGCTTTGCACGCCGTATTTCACCGCGTGGCCGACGATCTCGTGGCAATCGCGGAACGGCAGGCCTTTGCGTACTAGGTAGTCGGCCAGGTCCGTGGCGGTGGAGAAGCCGCGGCGGGCCGCTTCGCGCATGATCTCGCGCTTGGGCTTGATCGCCGGAACCATGTCTGCGAACGCACGCAGCGAGTCGCGCAGGGTATCGGCAGCGTCGAACAGCGGCTCTTTGTCTTCCTGGTTGTCCTTGTTGTAGGCCAGTGGCTGGCCTTTCATCAGGGTCAGCAGGCCCATCAGCGCACCGAACACCCGGCCGGTCTTGCCACGCACCAGCTCTGGCACGTCAGGGTTCTTCTTTTGCGGCATGATCGAGGAGCCGGTGCAGAAGCGGTCCGGCAGGTCGATGAACTGGAACTGCGCGGAGGTCCACAGCACCAGCTCTTCGGAGAAGCGCGACAGGTGCATCATCGCCAATGAGGCGGCGGCGCAGAATTCGATGGCAAAGTCGCGGTCGGACACGCCGTCCAGCGAGTTGCCGCCTACTTGGTCGAAGCCCAGCAGCTCGGCGGTGATTTCGCGGGCGATCGGGTAGGTGGTGCCGGCCAGTGCGGCCGAACCCAGCGGCAGGCGATTGACCCGCTTGCGGCAGTCGACCAGGCGCTCGTAGTCGCGGCTGAGCATCTCAAACCAGGCCAGCAGATGGTGGCCGAAGGTCACCGGCTGGGCAGTTTGCAGGTGGGTGAAGCCCGGCATGATGGTGTCGGCTTCGGCCTCGGCCAGACCGAGCAGGCCCTGCTGCAGGCGGGTGACTTCGGCCAGGATCAGGTCGATCTCATCGCGCAGCCACAGGCGGATGTCGGTGGCCACCTGGTCGTTGCGGCTACGGCCGGTGTGCAGTTTTTTGCCGGTAACGCCGATGCGGTCGGTCAGACGCGCCTCGATGTTCATGTGCACGTCTTCCAGGTCGACGCGCCAGTCGAATTGGCCGGCCTCGATTTCACTTTGGATCTGCTTGAGGCCGGCTTCGATGGCGTCGCGCTCATCCATAGTCAGTACGCCGACCTTGGCCAGCATGGTCGCGTGGGCGATGGAGCCGAGGATGTCGTGACGATACAAGCGCTTGTCGAATTCAACGGAGGCGGTAAAGCGCGCCACAAAGGCGTCGACGGGCTCGCTGAAGCGGCCGCCCCAGGATTGGTTGGTTTTTTCGCTGCTCATGAAGGGCTCTCGGCAGGTGCAGAAAAACGGGCGGGCCACCGGTGGCAGCCTGCGCGGCAGTCAAAGTGCGGC
>RCMZ01000501.1_pt1 | contig 19600 bp, 19 predicted proteins | sample 2041141 | NCBI WGS metagenome assembly RCMZ01 (sample SAMN09708263, study PRJNA481090) | Wastewater metagenome, whole genome shotgun sequencing project. | biome: sewage; isolation source: Davis station wastewater (DW) | place: Antarctica: Davis Station | collected 2010-03-01
GCATTGCTGGCGGTGAGCATCCCATTCATCGAAGTGCACCTCTCCAACGTGCACAAACGCGAAGCTTTCCGTCATCACTCCTACTTCTCCGATGTGGCTGTAGGAGTGATCTGCGGTCTGGGTGCCACCGGCTATCGCCTGGCCCTGGACGCGGCAATCGAACAACTTGAACGCCCCTGACCTCACTTTGGGAGTCGCTGCTGAATGGATATCCGTAAAGTTAAAAAACTGATCGAACTGCTGGAAGAATCTGGCATCGATGAACTTGAAATCCGCGAAGGCGAAGAGTCTGTGCGCATCAGCCGCCACAGCAAGCAACCCGCCTACGCCCAGCCGATGTACGCACCGGCCATGGCACCGGCTCCGGCCGCCGCACCTGTGGCCGCCGCCGCACCGGTCGCCGCCGAAGCCGCCGCACCGAAGCTGAACGGCAACGTGGCCCGCTCGCCGATGGTCGGCACTTTCTACCGCACCCCGGCACCGACTTCGCCTGCCTTTGTCGAAATCGGCCAGAGCGTGAAGAAGGGCGACATCCTTTGCATCGTTGAAGCGATGAAAATGATGAACCACATCGAGGCCGAAACCAGTGGCGTGATCGAATCCATCCTGGTGGAAAACGGTCAGCCGGTGGAATACGACCAACCGCTGTTCACCATCGTTTGAACCGCGGAGTGCCTGCAATGCTGCAAAAAGTCCTGATCGCCAACCGCGGCGAAATTGCCCTGCGCATCGTTCGCGCCTGCAAGGAAATGGGCATCAAGACCGTCGCGGTGTACTCCACCGCCGACCGTGAATTGATGCACCTGGGCCTGGCAGACGAAACCGTGTGCATCGGCCCGGCGTCAGCTGCCCAGTCGTACCTGCACATCCCGGCGATCATCGCTGCGGCCGAAGTGACCGGCGCCACCGCCATTCACCCCGGCTACGGCTTCCTCGCCGAGAACGCCGACTTCGCCGAACAGGTGGAGAAATCCGGTTTCGCCTTTATCGGCCCGACCGCCGAGACCATTCGCCTGATGGGCGACAAGGTGTCGGCCAAGCACGCCATGATCGCCGCCGGCGTACCGACCGTACCCGGCTCCGACGGCCCGCTGCCGGAAGACGAAGAAACCGCCTTGGCCATCGGCCGTGAAGTCGGCTACCCGGTGATCATCAAAGCCGCTGGCGGCGGCGGTGGTCGCGGCATGCGCGTGGTGCACAACGAAGAAGACCTGATCAAGTCGGCCAAGCTGACCCGCACCGAAGCCGGTGCAGCGTTCGGTAACCCGATGGTGTATCTGGAAAAATTCCTCACCAACCCGCGCCACGTGGAAGTCCAGGTGCTGTCGGACGGCCAGGGCCACGCCATTCACCTCGGCGACCGCGATTGCTCGCTGCAGCGCCGCCACCAGAAGGTGTTGGAAGAAGCGCCAGCACCGGGCATCGACGAGAAGGCCCGCGCTGAAGTGCAGGCTCGCTGCGTCAAAGCCTGCATCGACATCGGCTACCGTGGCGCCGGCACCTTCGAGTTCCTCTACGAGAACGGGCATTTCTACTTTATTGAAATGAACACCCGCGTACAGGTCGAACACCCGGTTTCCGAGATGGTCACCGGCATCGACATCGTCAAGGAAATGCTCAGCATTGCCGCCGGCAACAAGTTGTCCTTCACCCAGGACGACGTGGTCATCCGCGGTCACGCCCTGGAATGCCGGATCAACGCCGAAGACCCGTCGACCTTTATGCCGAGCCCCGGCAAGGTCAAGCACTTCCATGCCCCTGGCGGTAATGGCGTGCGGGTCGACTCGCACCTGTACAGCGGCTACAGCGTACCGCCGAACTATGACTCGCTGATCGGCAAGCTGATCACCTACGGGGCAACCCGTGACGAGGCCATGGCCCGCATGCGCAACGCTCTGGAAGAAATCGTCGTCGACGGGATCAAGACCAATATCCCGCTGCACCGCGATTTGGTCCGCGACAAGGGCTTCTGCAAAGGCGGCGTGAATATCCATTATCTGGAAAAGAAACTGGGTATGGATAAGCACTAAGCCGCAATGACCTGCTGCGCGTCGGCGATACGGCGTCAAAAACAGCCTCGGAATGCTCATTTACAGATGTAAACTCCGCTTCCTCGGCTGTTTTTTCCTTGTCTCGCTCTAGCTCGCGAGGTCATTCCAAAAGTTTTCGACAAGGGCTGCCATTCGGCAGCCCTTGTCGTTTCCGGCCCGCCACCGGTGGCAGGCAACCCCTGGCTTCAAGTAAGCTGCGCGCCAATTTGCGCCATCACGCCACCGTGTTCACGAGGTTTCCCATGCCCTGGTTACAAGTCCGTCTCGCCATCACCCCGGAGCAGGCGGAAACCTACGAAGACGCACTGCTGGAAGTCGGCGCCGTGTCGGTAACCTTTATGGACGCCGAAGACCAGCCGATTTTCGAGCCGGACCTGGGCACTACCCCGCTGTGGTCGCACACCCATCTGCTCGCGCTGTTCGAGGCCGACACGGATGCCGACGCGGTGTTCGCTCACCTGCAACTGCTGACCGGCGCCGAACTGCCCGAGCACCTGGCCGAAGTGATCGCTGACCAGGACTGGGAACGCAGTTGGATGGACAACTTCCAACCGATGCGTTTCGGCCAGCGCCTGTGGATCGTGCCGAGCTGGCATGCCGCACCGGAGCCCGACGCCGTCAACCTTCTGCTCGACCCTGGCTTGGCCTTCGGCACCGGCACCCACCCGACCACCGCCCTGTGCTTGGAGTGGCTGGACGGCCAGGACCTGCAGGACTGCAACGTACTGGACTTCGGCTGCGGTTCGGGGATTCTGGCCATCGCCGCCCTGCTGCTCGGCGCCAAACAGGCGGTCGGCACCGACATCGACTACCAGGCCATCGAGGCCTCGCGTGACAACGCCGAACGCAATGGCATCGACGCCAGCCGCTTCCCCCTCTACCTGCCGGAACAACTGCCGGCCGAGCAGGCTGACGTGGTGGTCGCCAATATTCTCGCCGGCCCACTGGTGGCCCTGGCCCCGCAGATCACCAGCCTGGTCAAGCCGGGCGGCCGCCTGGCGCTGTCGGGCATCCTCGCCGAACAGGGTGACGACGTGGCCGCGGCCTACGCCGATGCTTTCGACCTTGATCCGCTGTGCATCCGTGATGGCTGGGTACGCATCAGCGGCCGCCGGCACTGATGCCCGCAGGGCATACAGCTTGCGTTAGACTAACGCCTCGTTTTGCACGGACCGCCGCATGACCGACAGCTTCGTCACCCAATGCCCCCATTGCCGCACCAGCTTCCGCGTCAGTCGCGCGCAGCTGAGCGCCGCCCATGGCGCGGTTCGTTGCGGAGCCTGTCTGCATGTATTCAATGCCGGCCAGCAGCTGCTCAGCCAACTGCCGCAGCAGGTGCGCACCAGCGCCCCAAGCCAACCGCCAGCACCACGCCCGACGCCAACCAGCGTCCAGCCGCCGGCCCATGCGCCGACACCACCGCCTGCGGCAAGTGCACCTGCACCCGCAGCCACCGAACAAGCAACACCGGCCGGCAAACAGCCGAGCAAAACCCTGTGGATTCACGACGACCTGGATCTGGACAGCATCGACCTCGATGACGCCCTGGCCAAACTGGAAGAACAGGAACAACAGCTGTCCCAGGATTTCCTGGCCATTGCCCGCGCCCCGGACCCGACCGAACGCTTCCTCACCCCCCGCGAACCGGCCAAGGCCTACGACGAGGACTGGGCCGAAAGCCTGCTGCGCAACGACAGCAGTGCGGCACGCCCAGCCCAGCCGGAGAGCCGAACGACCGAAGCGAGTGCCGTCACAACGCCCATCGCCGTGCCCGTCAGCGTATTGCCAGTGGAGCCCATTGCGCCACCGAGCACACCAGCGCGCAGCGAACCGACCCTGAACCTCAACAGCTTTCAGGTCGACAGCCACACCCCAAGCGCCGAGCCGGAGCCGGAGCCCCTGCACGCCGAGCGCGATGAACCGCCACTGAGCGCCATCGACCGCGAAGATGACGAGCAGGAGCACGACGAGCCGCTAGAGCCGGCAGAACAACAAAACATCAGTGACAGCGACTACCGCAGCCCGCGCAACGAGCCCGGCCTGCGCGACGAAGGTCTGCTGCACCTGGAGCAGGAACCGCTGCAACTGGACTGGCAGCAGCCGGCGAAAAAGCCCTGGGGGCGCACCCTTGGCTGGCTGGCGCTGAACCTGTTTGGCCTGCTGGCGCTTGGCGCCCAGTACACCAACTACCACTTCGACGAACTGGCGCGCCAGGATCAGTACCGCCCCTGGTTCGAGCAACTGTGCCCGGAGTTCGGCTGCAAGCTGCCGTCCAAAGTGGAAATCAGTCTGATCAAGAGCAGCAACCTGGTGGTGCGCAGCCACCCGGATTTTGCCGGTGCGCTGATCGTCGACGCCATCCTGTACAACCGCGCGCCCTTCTCCCAGCCCTTCCCATTGCTGGAGCTGCGCTTCGCTGACATGAACGGCCAGCTGCTCGCCAGCCGCCGCTTCAAACCCAGCGAATACCTCGCCGGCGAACTCGCTGGTCAGGCCGAAATGCCGCCGCAAACCCCGATCCACATCGCCCTGGACATCCTCGACCCGGGCACCAAGGCCGTGAACTACAGCCTCAGCTTCCACTCCCCGGAATAAGCCGCAGGCGCTGTAATAGCGGCGCCTGCAGGCCAAACCAAACCCTTCGCGATAAGCCCTGCGCTGTTCATAATTTGTTCAAAACAGCCTTTATCCGGACATCTAGAGCGGGTATCATGCCCACCCTTTTTCGCACTCATCCGATCCAGCCAACTGCAGGGAAGACCCATGTCGGCGGTACGCATCGGCCCGTATACATTGCCCAATCAGCTGATTCTCGCGCCCATGGCCGGGGTCACTGACCAGCCCTTTCGTCAGCTATGCCGACGCCTGGGCGCCGGCCTGGTGGTCTCGGAAATGGTCACCAGCGATGTCAGCCTGTGGAACACGCGCAAGTCCAGCCTGCGCATGATCCATAGCGGCGACGCCGAGCCACGCTCGGTGCAGATCGCCGGTGGCGACCCGCAGATGCTGGCCGAAGCCGCCCGGCGCAATGTCGAGATGGGTGCACAGATTATCGACATCAACATGGGCTGCCCGGCCAAGAAGGTCTGCAACAAGGCCGCCGGCTCCGCGTTGATGAAGGACGAACAGTTGGTCAGCGCGATTTTGCAGGCAGTGGTCGCCGCCGTGGATGTGCCGGTGACCCTGAAGATCCGCACCGGCTGGGACCGGACGAACAAGAACGGCCTGACGGTGGCGAAAATCGCCGAACAGAGCGGTATCAGCGCCCTGGCCGTGCATGGCCGCACGCGCGCTGACCTGTACACCGGCGAGGCCGAGTACGACACCATCGCCGCGATCAAGCAGGCCGTAACACTGCCGGTGTTCGCCAATGGCGACATCGACTCGCCGCAAAAGGCCCGGCAGGTGCTCGACGCCACCGGCGCCGATGGTCTGTTGATCGGCCGCGCGGCACAGGGCCGACCGTGGATTTTCCGCGAGATCGATCATTACCTGGCGACGGGCACGCAACTGCCAGCGCCGAGTTTGCTGGAAGTAGAAGGCATTTTGCTGGAGCACCTGGCCGCCCTGCATGCCTTCTATGGCGACGTGATGGGCGTGCGCATTGCGCGCAAGCATGTCGGCTGGTACCTCGCCACCCTGCCGGGCGCCAGGGAGTTTCGCGCCCAGTTCAACCGGTTGGAGTCCACGGACGCACAGTGCGCCAACGTTCGACAGTTTTTCATCGAGCGGCATAACGAAAAACAAGGAGTGGCCGCATGACAACCATGACCGAGCATTTTCCTGAGCTGAATGGCTTTCAGGTAGCAACCTTTGATGGGGCAACAGCGGTGAGTGACAACGTTAATTTGAAGCAGCACCTCAACACCCCAAGCGCCGAAGGCCAGACCTTGCGCGGCAATGTGGAGCGGGCACTGCACAACTACTTCACCCGCCTGGAAGGTGCCGACGTCACCGACGTCTACAACCTGGTGCTGTCCGAAGTCGAGGCACCGCTGCTGGAAACCGTGATGAATTACGTCAAGGGCAACCAGACCAAGGCCTCCGAACTGCTCGGCCTGAATCGCGGCACCCTGCGCAAGAAGCTCAAACAGTACGACCTGCTGTAACCCGAGAATGTGATGGAAAAGGCCGGCGCGCGATGCGTCGGCCTTTTTGCTGATAAATCCTTTGACCGCCTGATGGAAACCACCATGACCGACCAGACCACTCGCCTCCCTGTCCGCCGCGCCCTGATCAGCGTCTCCGACAAGACCGGCATCCTTGAGTTCGCCCGCGAACTGGTAAACCTCGGCGTGGAAATCCTCTCCACCGGCGGCACCTTCAAGCTGCTCCAGGACAACGGCGTACCCGCGGTCGAAGTGGCCGACTACACCGGCTTCGCAGAAATGATGGACGGCAGGGTGAAAACCCTGCACCCGAAAATCCACGGTGGCATCCTTGGCCGCCGCGGCATCGACGACGGCATCATGACCGAGCACGGCATCAAGCCGATCGACCTGGTGGCGGTCAACCTCTACCCGTTCGCCGCCACCGTGGCCAAGCCGGGCTGCACCCTGCCGGACGCCATCGAGAACATCGACATCGGCGGCCCGACCATGGTCCGCTCCGCGGCCAAGAACCACAAAGACGTGGCTATCGTGGTCAACGCCGGTGACTACAGCGACGTGCTGGCCAGCCTGCAAGCCGGCGGTTTGACCTACGCCGAGCGTTTCGCCCTGATGCTCAAGGCCTTCGAGCACACCGCGGCCTACGACGGCATGATCGCCAACTACTTGGGCACCATCGACCAAGCGGCCGAAACCCTGTCCACCGAAGCCCGCGGCACCTTCCCGCAGACCTTCAACAGCCAGTTCATCAAGGCTCAGGAAATGCGCTACGGCGAGAATCCGCACCAGAGCGCGGCGTTCTACGTGGAAGCACAAAAAGGCGAAGCTAGCATCTCCACCGCCGTGCAGCTGCAAGGCAAAGAGCTGTCGTTCAACAACGTGGCCGACACCGATGCCGCCCTTGAGTGCGTGAAGAGCTTCGTCAAGCCGGCCTGCGTGATCGTCAAGCACGCCAACCCGTGCGGCGTGGCCGTGGCCCTGGACAGCGAAGGCGGCATTCGCCAGGCCTACGAACTGGCCTACGCCACCGACACCGAATCGGCCTTCGGCGGCATCATCGCCTTCAACCGCGAGCTGGACGCCGCCACCGCCCAGGCGATCGTCGACCGTCAGTTCGTCGAAGTGATCATCGCGCCGAAAATCAGTGCAGAAGCGCGCGCCGTCGTCGCTGCCAAAGCCAACGTGCGCCTGCTTGAATGTGGCGAGTGGGCCGCCGAGCGCAGCGCCGGTTGGGACTTCAAACGCGTCAACGGCGGTCTGCTGGTGCAGAGCCGCGACATCGCCATGATCAAAGCCGAAGACCTGAAAGTGGTGACCCAGCGCGCACCGAGCGAGCAGGAAATCCATGATCTGATCTTCGCCTGGAAAGTGGCCAAGTTCGTCAAATCCAACGCCATCGTCTACGCCAAGGGCCGTCAGACCATCGGCGTCGGCGCCGGCCAGATGAGCCGCGTCAACTCCGCCCGTATCGCCGCCATCAAAGCCGAGCACGCTGGCCTGCAGGTTGCCGGCTCGGTAATGGCATCGGATGCCTTCTTCCCGTTCCGCGACGGCCTGGACAACGCCGCGGCCAACGGCATCACCGCCGTGATCCAGCCGGGTGGTTCGATGCGCGACGCCGAAGTAATCGCCGCCGCGGATGAAGCGAATATCGCCATGGTGTTCACCGGCATGCGCCACTTTAGGCACTAATAATCGGCCGCACTCGGTCAGGCATCTGCGGCGTTGTCCGGCCCTCCCCCCATGCTCATTGCCACTAGGCAACTCCGCTGGGTGAAGGACCGGACGCCTTGCATCTACCAGCCCGATCGCGACCTCTGAATTCGCAGAACGTAGCCCGGATAAAATCCGGGAACGCCCTATTTAAAGCCCCGGATTGCATCCGGGCTACGGTCAGGAGAGACCCATGAACGTATTGATCATCGGCAGCGGCGGACGTGAACACGCCCTGGCCTGGAAAGTCGCGCAAGACCCGCGCGTCGCCAAAATTTTCGTCGCCCCAGGCAACGCCGGCACCGCCACCGAAGCCAAGTGCGAGAACGTCGCCATCGACGTGCTGGCCATTGAGCAGCTGGCCGACTTCGCCGAGAAGAACGTGCAACTGACCATCGTCGGCCCGGAAGCGCCGCTGGTGAAAGGCGTGGTTGACCTGTTCCGCTCGCGCGGCCTGGACATCTTCGGCCCCACCGCCGCCGCCGCCCAGCTGGAAGGCTCCAAGGCCTTCACCAAGGACTTCCTGGCCCGCCAGCAGATCCCGACAGCCGACTACCAGAACTTCACCGAAGTCGAGCCGGCCCTGGCCTACCTGCAAAAAGTCGGCGCCCCGATCGTGATCAAAGCCGACGGCCTGGCCGCCGGTAAAGGCGTGATCGTCGCCATGACCCTGCAGGAAGCCGAAGACGCCGTGCGCGACATGCTCGCCGGCAATGCCTTCGGCGAAGCCGGTTCGCGCGTAGTGATCGAGGAGTTCCTCGATGGCGAAGAAGCCTCCTTTATCGTCATGGTCGACGGCGAGAACGTGCTGCCGATGGCCACCAGCCAGGACCACAAACGCGTCGGCGACGGTGACAGCGGCCCGAACACCGGCGGCATGGGCGCCTACTCGCCAGCCCCGGTGGTCACCGCCGAAGTACACAAGCGGGTAATGGACGAAGTCATCTACCCCACCGTGCGCGGCATGGCCAACGAAGGCAACGTCTACACCGGCTTCCTCTACGCCGGGCTGATGATCGACAAGGCCGGCAACCCGAAAGTCATCGAGTTCAACTGCCGCTTCGGCGACCCGGAAACCCAGCCGATCATGGTGCGCCTCGAAAGCTCCCTGGTGCTGCTGGTCGAGGCCGCACTGGCCAAGGCCCTGAACAAGGTCGAAGCCACCTGGGACCCGCGCCCGACCGTGGGCGTGGTGATCGCCGCTGGCGGCTACCCGGCCGACTACGCCAAGGGTGACGTAATTGAAGGCCTGGATGCCGCCGCCGAGCTGGACGGCAAAGTATTCCATGCCGGTACGGCGCTGAACGCTGCCGGTGAAGTGGTCACCGCAGGCGGCCGCGTGCTCTGCGCCACCGCCATCGGCCGCACCGTAGAAGAAGCCCAGCAACAGGCTTACCGCCTGGCCGAAAAAGTGCGCTGGAATGGCCGTTTCTACCGCAACGACATCGGCTATCGCGCCATCGCCCGCGAACGCGGCGAGGCCTGATCCGCCGTATCCCGCCGCAGCGGCCATAGGTCGTGTATCTGACCGGATACATGACCTTTTGCGGATTACGGCCAGGCACTTGTCTGGCTATAATCGGGCCACTACTCACGAAGGGATTTCGCCCGTGCCGCGGCTCAGGATTGCCACAGGACTCTGCATCAGCTTGCTGCTGATGCTGCTCGGCCCGCTTAGCGCCCAGGCGCAGGACGGCGGCTGGAGCCTGCTACTCGACCCTAAGGCCGAACTGCAGATCGACGACATTCGTCGCCCCGAACAGCGCGAGCTGTTTACCCCCCTGACCCTCGACCAGCTCTTCACCCCCGGCGCCCACACGGCTACCTGGCTGCACATGCGCCTGCCCCCCAGCCAGCAGCAACAGGTGCTGCGGGTACTCTCGCCGTTTCTCGACTACCTCGACCTGTACCTGTGGCAGAACGACCAGCTGCTGAGCCACACCCGCACGGGCAACAAGCTGCCCTTGAGTAGCCGTCCCCTGCCCAGCCGCGATTTCCTCCTGCCGCTGCCGGCCAGCGAGCAGCCGATTGATCTGTACCTGCGCCTGAGCTCCGAGCAGGCCCTGCGCCCGGATATCAGCCTGCATAGCACCACCGCCCTGGCCGCTGACGACAGCAGCGCCATCCTGTTTGGCGCCCTGCTCGGCAGCCTGCTGATGCTGGTGATCTACAACCTGGTGCGCTTCGCCTATGTGCGCACCCCTAGCTCCCTGTGGCTGGCCGCCACGGAACTGTCGATCCTGTTCGCCGCCCTAACCCTGCAGGGCATCAGTGCGCCCTGGCTGGGCGCCTGGCAAACCGCGCAATCGGCCATCCTCAACCTAGCCATCCTGCTCAGCGTGCTCTGCACCCTGGGCTTTACCGCCAGTTTCTTTCGCCAGGTCTGCCCAACCACACCCCTGAGCAAGTTACTGCTCGGCGAAATGCTGCTGATCGGCCTGACCGCCGTCTTGCTGATGGTCACCACCGACCTGCAGTTCAACCAGTTGGTCTATGTGCTGACCGCCGTCAGCGCCCTGAGCATCCTGCTGATCGCCTTCTACCACTGGCGCCATGGCTACCGTCCCGCGCGCCTGTTCACCCTGGCCCTGCTGGTGTTCTGCGCCACCTTCTGCGGCGCTTTGCCGGTGTACTTCGGTTACTGGCAGGTGCGCTCGGAGTGGCTGACCTATGCGGTGCTGGCCGCGGCTACCCTCTGCGGTTTCCTGCTCAGCATGGCCCTCAGCGAACGCCAGCGGCGCATCGTCCAGGACGACTTCAGCGCCAGCCGCAACCTCGCTACCAGCCACGCCGAACTGAAAGCCAAGGCCGAGTTCCTGGCCAAGATCAGCCACGAAATCCGCACCCCGATGAACGGCGTGCTGGGCATGACCGAACTGCTGTTGGGCACCCCGCTGTCGACCAAGCAACGCGACTACGTGGAAACCATCCACAGCTCCGGCAACGAGCTGCTCACGCTGATCAACGAAATCCTCGACATCTCCAAACTCGAATCCGGGCAAATCGAGCTGGACGACGTGCAGTTCGACCTTAACGCTCTGATCGAAGACTGCCTGGCGATCTTCCGCGCCAAGGCCGAACAGCAAAAGGTCGAACTCATCAGCTTTATCCAGCCGCAGGTGCCGCGCGTGATCAGCGGCGACCCCACACGCCTGCGCCAAGCCCTGCTGAGCCTGCTGGACAACGCCTTCAAGCAGACCGACGAAGGCGAAATCCTGCTGGTGGCGGCCCTCGACGGCAGCGGCCCGACCCCACGCCTGCGCATTGCCGTGCAGGACAGCGGCCAACCCCTGCGGGCCGACGAGCGTGAGGCGCTGCTGACCACTGAGCTGCGCAGCAAGGACTTCCTCGACAGCAGCAAGCTCGGTGGCCGCCTAGGCCTGATCATCGCCCGTCAGTTAGTGCGCCTGATGGCCGGCGAGTTTGGTGTGCAGAGTGGCAACCAGCAGGGCAACACCCTGTGGCTGAGCCTGCCACTGGACAGCGAGCGCCTGCAGCAACCTGGCAGCGCCCTCGACCAGCAATTGCAGGATGCCCGCGTGCTGGTGGTGGATGACAACGACACCTGCCGCAAAGTGCTGCAACAGCAATGCACCAGCTGGGGCATGAGCGTCACCACCGCGCCGTCGGGCAAAGAAGCCCTGGCCCTGCTGCGCACCAAGGCCAACCTGCGCGAATACTTCGATGTGGTCCTGCTCGACCAGGACATGCCCGGCATGACCGGCATGCAGCTGGCCGCCAAGATCAAGGAAGACCCCAGCCTCAACCACGACATTCTGATCATCATGCTCACCGGCATCAGCAATGCGCCGAGCAAGATCATCGCCCGTAATGCCGGGATCAAGCGCATCCTGGCCAAGCCAGTGGCCGGCTACACGCTAAAAACCACCCTCGCCGACGAGCTCAGCCAGCGCAAACAGGGCGTCACCAGCAGCAGCCTGATGTACAGCACGCAGCCGCTGCCGGCGCAGTTCCCCAGCGACTTCCGCATCCTCGTGGCAGAAGACAACAGCATCTCCACCAAGGTCATCCGTGGCATGCTCAACAAGCTCAACCTCACCCCGGATACTGCCAGCAACGGCGAGCAGGCCCTGCGCGCCATGCAGGCACAGCATTACGACCTGGTGCTGATGGACTGCGAAATGCCGGTGCTCGACGGTTTTACCGCCACCCAGATGCTGCGCGAGTGGGAAGCCCGCGAACAACAGCCGCGCACCCCGGTGGTGGCCCTAACCGCGCATATCATGTCCGAGCACAAGGAGCGCGCCCGCCAAGTGGGCATGGACGGCCACGTGGCCAAGCCGGTAGAACTGTCGCAGCTGCGCGAGCTGATCGAACATTGGGTGGCCGAGCGTGATCGCCACGCCAAACCCGCGCCCGACCCAGCCGCACACTGACCCACGCAACCCGACCAAGAGCACCGACCATGCTGCCCACGCTGTTCAGCCTGTACCTGAAGATGCTGGTGCTCTATAGCCCGTTCTTCGTGCTGTCGTGTTTTATCAGCCTGACCCGCGGCTACACGGTCAAGGAGCGCAAGCGCCTGGCCTGGAAGGTGGCCATCGGCACCCTGATCTCCAGCGTCCTGCTGTACCTGTTCGGCCAGAGCATCTTCGACGTGTTCGGCATCACCGTCGACGCCTTCCGCATCGGCGCCGGCTCCGTGCTGTTTATCTCGGCCTTGGGCATGGCGCAGGGCAAGCCCGCAGTGCAGGCCGACAACCTGCAGCAGGACGTCACCATCGTGCCGCTGACCATTCCGCTGACAGTCGGTCCCGGCACCATCGGCGCCCTGCTGGTGATGGGCGTCAGCCAGCCGCACTGGGACGACAAGCTGCCGGCCCTGCTCGGCATCCTCGCCGCCAGCATCACCGTGGGCCTCGTGCTGTACCTCTCCGACCTGTTCGAACGCCTGCTCGGCGATCAGGGCTTGCAGATCGTCAGCCGCCTGATGGGCCTGTTCGTCTGCGCCCTGGCCGCGCAGATCATCTTCACCGGGGTGAAGAACTACCTGGCCCTGTAAGCGCCCCATTCCGAGGCATCACCCCGATTTGGCCGCACCACAACGCCCACGCGCGCCTCAATCTGGTTCATGGGCGCCGCAATCGGCCGGCTACAGCGTCTGTCGCACACGGCTTTAGGGGTTCTGGCACGCTTTGCGCAGTAAGCCCGTACACCTTCTGGCCCACTCTACGGTCGAGCATCATGAACGCCCCCGTCCCCGCCACCCTATTCACCCCCAGCTGGCATGCCGAGCTGGAGCTGGGCTATGGCCGTGACGGCGAGACCACGCGTCCCACGTTGCGCCGCCACCAAGGTCCACTGCGGGTGCAGAAGCACCTGTACGGCGAAGGTCCCGAGGTGTGCCAACACATCATCGTCCACCCGCCGGGCGGGATTGCCGGTGGTGATCGCCTGCACATCAATGCCAGCCTCGGCGCGAACGCCTGGGCCCAGCTGACCAGCCCCGGCGCCGCCAAGTGGTACCGCGCCGCCGGGCCGGCCTATCAGCAGCTGGAACTCAAGGTCGGCGCCGGCGCCACCCTGGAATGGTTGCCCCAGGAAACCATTATCTACGCCGGCGCCCAGGCCGAACTGACAACGCGCATCGACCTCGAAGGCGACGCCCGCCTGTGCTACTGGGACATGGTCGCCCTCGGTCGCCCGGCCAGTGGCGAGCGCTTCGACGCCGGCCATTTCCAGGCCCAGCTGGATATCCGCCGCGACGGCCAGTTGCTCTGGCACGAGCGCCAGCGCATCAACGGCAACGACGGCCTGCTCGACTCGCCCATCGGCCTGGCTGGGCAACCGGTATTCGCCACTTTACTGATCAGCGGCGAACTCTCCACCGAACTGCTGGAGCGCTGCCGCAACATCCCCAGCCCGGTGCGCGGCGACCTGACCCAGCTGCCGGGCCTGCTGGTCGCCCGCTGCCTGGCCAGCGAAGCGCTGCATGCCCGCGCCTGGCTGATCGAACTCTGGCGCCTGCTGCGCCCCGCACTGCTCGGGCGCGCCGCCGTGCCCCCTCGTATCTGGAGTACCTGATGGACCTTTCGCCCCGCGAGAAAGACAAGCTGCTGATCTTCACTGCCGGCCTGGTGGCCGAGCGGCGCCTGGCCCGTGGCGTGAAGCTCAACTACCCGGAAGCCATGGCCTACATCAGCGCCGCCCTGCTCGAAGGCGCCCGCGACGGCCAGACCGTGGCCGAGCTGATGCACTTCGGCACCACCCTGCTGAGCCGTGAGCAGGTGATGGAAGGCATTCCGGAAATGATCCCGGAAATCCAGGTTGAGGCCACCTTTCCCGACGGCACCAAGTTGGTGACCGTGCACCAGCCGATTGTGTGAGCCATGAACATCTCAATTCGCGACGCTCGCGACAGCGACCTGGAAGCCATCCGCGCCATCTTCAACGACGCCGTGCTTAACACCACGGCGATCTGGATGGACGCCACCGTCGACTTGGCCAACCGCCAGGCCTGGCTGGCCGCACGTCGCCAGCAGGGTTATCCGGTACTGGTCGCCGTGGATGCCGACGACAACGCGCTCGGCTATGCCGCCTACGGTGATTGGCGGCCTTTCGACGGCTTCTGCAACACCGTGGAGAACTCACTGTACGTAAGCGCGGAGCAACGCGGTCGTGGCCTTGGCGTACGGCTGCTCGGCGCCCTAATCGAGCGTGCCCGGGCAGACGGCAAACACGTGATGGTCGCCGCCATCGAGAGCGGCAACGCCGCCTCCATCGGCCTGCACCAGCGTTTCGGCTTCGCCATCACCGGGCAGATGCCCCAGGTCGGGCGCAAGTTCGGCCGCTGGCTGGACCTGACCTTTATGCAATTGATCCTTACCCCCGAGCGGAGCGCGCCATGATCCCCGGCGAATACCTGATCCAGGACGGCGAAATCGAACTCAACGCCGGCCGTCGCACCTTGAGCATCACCGTAGCCAACAGCGGCGACCGGCCGATCCAGGTCGGCTCGCATTTTCACTTCTTCGAGACCAACGACGCGCTCAGCTTTGATCGCGCAGCCGCGCGCGGCATGCGCCTGAACATTGCCGCCGGCACGGCGGTGCGTTTCGAGCCAGGCCAATCGCGCCAAGTCGAACTGGTAGACCTCGCTGGCGAGCGCCGTGTCTATGGCTTCGCCGGTCGCATCATGGGGGCGCTGTAATGAAGATTTCCCGCCAAGCCTACGCCGATATGTTCGGCCCCACCGTTGGCGACAAGGTACGTCTGGCCGACACCAACCTGTGGATCGAGGTGGAAAAGGACTTCACCACCTACGGCGACGAGGTCAAGTTCGGCGGCGGCAAGGTGATTCGCGACGGCATGGGCCAGAGCCAGTTGTGCGCCAAGGACGTGGTCGACACGGTGATCACCAACGCACTGATCATCGACCACTGGGGCATCGTCAAGGCCGACGTCGGCCTCAAGGGCGGGCGCATCGCCGCCATCGGCAAGGCTGGCAACCCGGACATCCAGCCGGACGTGACCATCGCCATCGGCGGTGCCACCGAAGTGATTGCCGGTGAAGGCATGATCCTGACTGCCGGCGGCGTCGACACCCATATCCACTTCATCTGCCCGCAGCAGATCGAAGAAGCCTTGATGAGCGGCACCACCACCATGATCGGCGGCGGCACGGGGCCGGCCACCGGCACCTACGCCACCACCGTGACGCCAGGGCCGTGGCACATGGCGATGATGCTCAAGGCCGCCGACGCCTTCCCGATGAACATCGGCTTCACCGGCAAGGGCAACGTCTCGCTGTCCGAGCCCTTGATCGAACAGGTCAAGGCCGGTGCCATCGGCCTCAAGCTGCACGAAGACTGGGGCACCACGCCGGCCGCCATCGACAACTGCCTGAGCGTCGCCGACCAATACGATGTGCAGGTGGCGATCCACACCGACACCCTGAATGAATCCGGTTTCGTCGAGACGACGCTGGGCGCCTTCAAGGGCCGCACCATCCACACCTACCACACAGAGGGTGCCGGCGGCGGCCACGCGCCAGACATCATCAAGGCCTGCGGCTTTCCCAATGTGCTGCCCAGCTCGACCAACCCGACCCGGCCGTTCACCCGCAACACCATCGACGAACACCTGGACATGCTGATGGTCTGCCACCACCTCGACCCGAGCATCGCCGAGGACGTGGCCTTCGCCGAGAGCCGCATCCGCCGCGAGACCATCGCCGCCGAAGACATCCTGCATGACCTCGGTGCGTTCTCCATGATCAGCTCCGACAGCCAGGCCATGGGGCGCGTCGGTGAGGTGATCACCCGCACCTGGCAGACCGCCGACAAGATGAAGCAGCAGCGCGGCCCGCTGGCCGAAGACGCCCCGGGCAACGACAACTTCCGCGTCAAACGCTACATCGCCAAATACACCATCAACCCGGCCATCACCCACGGCATCAGCCACGAAGTGGGCTCCATCGAAGTGGGCAAGTTCGCCGACCTGGTGCTGTGGCGCCCGGCCTTCTTTGGCGTGAAACCGACGCTGATTCTGAAAGGCGGGGCGATTGCCGCCAGCCTGATGGGCGATGCCAACGCCTCGATCCCGACGCCGCAACCGGTGCACTACCGGCCGATGTTCGGCAGCTACGCCGGCATGCTGCACGCCACCAGCCTGACCTTTATCAGCCAGGCTGCCCTCGACGCCGGGGTGCCGCAGCAGCTTGGCTTGCAGAAAAAAATTGGCGTGGTGAAGGGCTGCCGCACGGTGCAGAAGAGCGACCTGATCCACAACGACTACCTGCCCGATATCGAAGTTGATCCGCAGACCTATCAGGTCAAGGCCGACGGCCAACTCCTCTGGTGCGAGCCGGCCGAGGTGCTGCCGCTGGCGCAGCGCTATTTCCTGTTTTAAGCGGCCTAGCGAGCGCGTTGCCCCCAGGCCAGGGCCGCGCCGCTAAGGATGATCACCGCCATGCCGAGGATCGCCCAGAGATCCGGCGTATGGTCGAAGAACAGCATGCCCAGCAAGGTTGCGGTGACGATCTGCACGTAGGTGAACGGCGCCAGGCTGGCCGCGCTGCCGAAGCGGTAGGCGTGGGTCAGCAGCATATGGCCGGTCATGGCGGTGGCGCCCAGGGTCGCCATCAGCAGGCCGTCCACCAGGGTGGGGGTCTGCCAGAACCAGGGCAGCAGCACGCTGACGCTCAGGGTGCCGACCAAGGCGGAGAGAAAGTTGCTGGTCGCCGGGTGGTCGGTCGCGCTCAGCCGCCGGGTCAGCAGCTGATACAGACCAAAGCAGAACGCCGCGCCCAGCGGCAACAGGATCGCCGGGGTAAACAGCGCGCCACCGGGGCGCACGATCAGCAGTACGCCGAGCAGGCCAACGCCCACCGACAGCCACAGGCCACGGCTGATGTGCTCTTTCAGCCAGGTGGCCGACAGCACAATAACCACCAGCGGCGCGAGAAAGATCACCGCCGTAGCCTCACCCAAGGGGATAAAGCGCAGCGCGCTGTAGAACAGCAAGGTGATGGCCACCAGGCTCAGGCCACGTACCAGCTGCAACCACGGCCGCTGGGTGCGCAGCAGATTGAGGCCCATGCGCGGCGCAAACAGGGCGAGCATCAGCACGCTCTGCGACAGGTAGCGCAACCACACCACCAGCAACAAGGGATAGACCGCCGTGAGCGACTTCGACAAAGCATCCTGGCTGGCCAGCAACAGCCCGGCAGCCAGAATCAGCAGGATGCCCAAGGTGGGCTGATGACGCGTTGGCACGGACAGATACCCAACTCATAGTTAGCAGACTAACAATACTAACGACGACGCCCGCGCCTGACCAGCCAGTCAAGACCGATGACCGCAGGCGCACCCTTGATACACGTCACCCCGCTGCAGCCTTGCGCGACTAGACTGAAAAGCTCAGCCCATACGCGTTGGAGGATCTTCAGCATGACCAGCCCCAAGTACCTTTGCCCCCTGACCGCTGCCCTGCTGTTGGCGGGATTACCACTGGCCCATGGCGAAACCCTGGTGCCGCTGCAGGGCCAGACCCAACAGCAGATCCAGGCGGACATTGCCGCCTGCCAGAGCAGCGCGAGCAGTACAGCCAGCAGCACCACGAGCAACAGCGGCGGAGAGCGCTTGCGTGGCGCCGCCAAGGGCGCCGTGGCCGGAGCGGCAGCGGCCGAGGTGCGCGGGCAACGCCACGACGGCGCCTATGACAAGGTGGATGACGATATCAAGCAGGAGTACCGCCAGGAGCAGGCCCGCGACACGGCCAAGGTCGGTGTGGTGGTCGGCGGCTCACAGCAGCGCCAGAGCCGGCGCGAAGAGCGGCGCAATGGCGACGCGGCCACCAGCAGCTCGTCGGCGAACTACCAGAGCTGCATGAGCAGCCGCGGCTACTCGATCACCCCGTAACTCAGCGCAGCTGGCTGTCCTTGCTGCCGCGCCGGTTGTAGCCGGCGCTCACGGACTGCTGCTGGTCCAGCTGCGCCTGACAACTCACGCACAGGCGCACTCCGCGGATCGCCGCCCGCCGCGCCTCGGGAATGGGTGCCTCACACTCGGCGCAATGGCGCAGGCTTTCGCCCGTCGGCAGCTGGCTGCGGGCACGCTGGATGGCGTCCTCGATGCTGCTGTCGATCTGCTCCTGCACCGCCCCGTCACTGGCCCAACCGCCTGCCATGCTGTTCTCCCGCCGAGTGCCTGTGAAGACTCAGGTATGGGCGCAACCGCGACCTTTTACAAGCCTGGCACTTACTCTTGCACGTCCATAAATTCCCGCGCCCAGACGAAGTAGTCCTCGGGCTGGGTGTACTTGTGCGCCAGCTCCGAGGCGCTCAAATCATTGCCGCAGGCCAGTTGACGCTGCTGGCGCAGGCAGTCGTAGGTGGCCTTGATCGCGGCAAAATAAGCCGCATGGCCGTCGACCACGATGCGCACGCCGAGGCTGGCCAGACGCGCATCGTCGCGCAGCGCCGGGTTGCCGTAGCTCACCAGCATCAAGGGCACCCGCAGATGAGCGGCAATCTGCTCCAGATGGTCGAAGTCACGCACGCCGACCAGGCAGATGGCATCGGCACCCGCTTGCTGATAGGCGCTGGTGCGCTCGATCACCTGCTCGACCGCCAGCACGCCGGCATGGGTGCGGGCGATGATCGCCAGTTCACTGTCGACCCGCGCCTCCAGCGCCGCACGCAGCTTGCCGACGCCCTCGTCGACGCCAATCAGGTCGGTGGATTTACGCCCGAATTGGGCCGGCAACAGGGTGTCTTCCAGGGTCAGGGCGGCGACGCCGGCGCGCTCCAGCTCGACCACGCAGCGCATCACATTGAGCGCGTTGCCATAGCCATGGTCGGCATCGGCGATCACCGGCAACTGGGCGACTCGACCGATGCGCGTGGCCTGCTCGACGAACTCGCTGAGGCTAATCAGGGCAAAGTCCGGCGCGGCCAAGACCTGCAAGGAGGCGACCGAGCCACCGAGAATGCCGACTTCGAAACCGAGGTCCGAGGCGATACGCGCCGACATCGGGTCGAATACCGAGGCGGTGTGGTAGCAGCAAGTGCCGCTGAGCAGCGCGCGCAGGTCGGTGCGCAGCTGATGGTGTGAGATTCGGGACATGGGCGATTCCAGCAACAAGGGGGCGAGGGTCTGTTGACGTTTCATTCGCGGCCGCGCCGGAGCCGGTTTTTGCGCGAGGCAAGGCGCGAGGAGCGTGATTTGGTTATTCCAAATAAGCGACGAGTAACGCCGCCTCGCA
>RCMZ01000630.1_pt1 | contig 19599 bp, 22 predicted proteins | sample 2041141 | NCBI WGS metagenome assembly RCMZ01 (sample SAMN09708263, study PRJNA481090) | Wastewater metagenome, whole genome shotgun sequencing project. | biome: sewage; isolation source: Davis station wastewater (DW) | place: Antarctica: Davis Station | collected 2010-03-01
AACAGTAAACAGCTTGCCGTAGGTATTGCCAGACATGCAGAGTGCTCCGCGGGGCTGAAACGAGGGGCCGGCAGTATACCCGTGCCGGCTACGAGGAGCACGCCTAGGCGCGATAGCTGCAGCAGTTTCAACTAGCATGGCGCCCTTGAGTCGTGACCCAAACGGCCGATACGCTAACAATGACGCGCCCATGTCGCGCGCCGCAAGGAACCTGAGCATGAATGACGTCGCCGAGCAACCGAGCCACGAAGAGCAGATCGATGCCCTAAAACGTCAGTGGGCTGAACTGCCGCCGCGCCAGTGGCAATTGCTGCGGATGTCACCGCTGGCGACCGACCGCGGCACCGGTGCGCGGCCGTTGCGCTTTGCTGAATTGGCACGCCTAGAGCGTCACAGCCCAACCTTGAGCTTGCTGCGTCTGACCATCCAGTTGCCGGCGCAGATGCTGCACAAGGAGCAAAACGTGCTGGAAGTCTGGCTTGATCACCAACAGCGCACCTTAGTGTTCGGCCCGGAAAGCGGCTTGCAAATCGAGCCCAGCAATCGCGGCTTGGGCCGATTTATGCTGGCCCAAGGCATTCTCTGGGCACAACAGCGCTGTGGTCATTACCGAGTTATTGGCGCTGAGCTTGCGGCCAAAGACAGCTTTGACGAGCAGCAGCGCAATCGTCGCAACTACTTCCTCGAAGCCTTAGGATTCACCGTTACCTACAGCGATCAACTGCAAATCAAAGGTAGTTTCGGTGCCAATCTGGTCAGCGATTTGCTGGGTGAATGGAACCGCGACAAGGTGCAGACCGTCGCCCTACTCGACGCCGGCAAAATGCTCCAGCAGGCCGACCAGACCCTCGCCGAGCAAGCGCTCAAGTTGCGGCAGAAAGAGGAGCAGTTAACCGCCAATAAGCGCGACGAGAGCGCCCTGCGCTTCAGCATCAACGCCTTGATGATGCTGTGCCTGTTTCTTACCGGCCTGACCCTGTGGATGATGTTCCGCTAATTCAGCTCAACCCAGCACTCGCTGGTGGAACAGCGCCTGATGCTCGCGACACTGGGCGGCGCCAAGTAAAAATACGCCATGACCACCCTGTTCGAACTCCAGCCAGGTGAAATCCACCTCAGGATAGAGTTCCTCGACATGCACCTGACTGTTGCCGACCTCGACGATAAGAATGCCGCGCTCAGTCAGATGATCCGCCGCCTCGGCCAGCATGCGCCGCACCAGATTCAAGCCGTCATCACCACAGGCCAGCCCTAACGCCGGCTCATGCTGATACTCAGCCGGCATGTCAGCGAAATCCTCGGCGTCCACATACGGCGGATTAGACACAATCAGATCGAAGCGCTGCTTGGGCAGACCGGCAAAGCCGTCGCCTTGAACGACATACACGCGGTCTTCGAGGTGATGCCGATGAATGTTTTCATTGGCTACCTCCAAGGCGTCGAAAGAAATATCGCCCAACACCACTTCGGCCTCAGGGAACGCCACGGCACAAGCGATGCCGATACAGCCAGAGCCAGTGCACAGATCCAGAATCCGCGCAGGCGTGTGCGGCAGCCATGGCTCAAACTGCTGACCGATCAGCTCGGCAATCGGTGAGCGAGGAATCAACACACGCTCATCTACCACGAACGGCATGCCGCAAAACCACGCCTCGCCCAACAGGTAGGCCGTGGGGATGCGCTCCTCAATGCGCTGTTTCAACAAGCCTTGCAGGTAAGTGCGCTCGTCATCTTCCAACCGGCAGTCGAGGTAGCTGTCGGCAATCTCCCACGGCAAATGCAGGGCACCCAAAACCAGCTGACGCGCCTCATCCCATGCATTGTCGGTACCGTGACCGAAAAACAGCTCGCTGGCATGAAAGCGGCTAACTGCCCAGCGGATATGGTCGCGCAGGGTACACAGGCGGGAGTCAGTCACGGCACAGTCCTCTAAAACGGGAGGCGATTTTAGGCGCTAGGGCTGCTGTTGGCGAGCCTCTTACTGCGCTACACCGTCTTCTCTGCGCACTTAATCCGCTCGCTAGGCGGAACCTCTGAGCATTCTGTGCACTCTCAGTTTGTTAGCCCCTGTCGGAACCTGCCATGAAACGCGTCAAAAGCTTCGACGCCCGTTGTCTTCGTATGCACAACCAGCCGCGCTGGTATTGGCGCTTAGCTCTGCTGTTGGCAGTGCTTGCGACATGCTCAGGCGCCTTGCTGCTGGTCGCAGGCGCCGTGGGCTTGCTTGGTCAGCCTGCGGCCGTGCTGCAGGCTGGCGAGCCACAACCGTTGTTATTAGGCGGCGGTTTGCTGCTGTTTTGCGGGTTACTGGCTTGGCGCGCCTGCCGAACGCGAGCGCGCGGCCGCAGCGACCTCAGCCTGGCCCGTCACCTGCTGAAGAAGCCGCGCTGAAGCCAACGCCGCACACAAGCACTGAATATTTTCCGCGCAGCCGGTTAAACTGCCGGCCCGTGGCGGAGCTCTGTATGCAAGACGACGATTTCAACCTATTCAAGTCCGCGACCCAGGGCATCAAACCCCTCGTGCATGACCGTGCCGATACCGGCAAAAGCAAAGCTGACCGTCAATTGCTGGCCAAGCGCCGGCAAGCCGCCACCGTGCGCGTGGACAATATTACGGTCGACGGCCTATCCGACCTGTTTGTCATCGATGTCGCGGCCGAGGAAGAACTCTATTGGGCTCGCGATGGCGTACAAGACAGCCAAATGCGCAAGCTTAAAGCGGGCCAGATTAGCTTCGAGGGCAGCCTCGACTTGCATGGCATGAGTGTTGAAAAAGCCCGTGAAACGCTCTGGGAGTTCCTCGCCGAAGCCGGCAAGTTTGAAATCCGCTGCGTGCGCGTCACCCACGGCAAGGCTGCACGCATGGACGGCAAACGCCCGCTAATCAAAAGCCATGTCAATACTTGGCTGCGCCAGCACCCACTGGTGCTGGGCTTTACCTCCTGCTTGGGCAAGCATGGTGGCACGGGTGCGCTTTATGTCGTGCTCAAACGCACCATGCTTGAAGGGCGTGACGAATAACATGAGGCTCCATGGCTCGCGCCGCCCCAGTCACAGATAGTGCGTCCATCACCTTTAAAACAGCACAACCCTTGCCAGCCTCCGACCTGCGCCCTACCCTGCGCGTCTGCACTGCTTACTGGAAGAACCATGTCTCTGGAACAAAATTACACCGCCATTCTCGGCCAGCTCGGCGAAGACGTTAGCCGCGAAGGCCTGCTCGACACCCCAAAACGCGCGGCCAAAGCCATGCAATATCTGTGTCGTGGCTACCAGCAAAGCCTGGATGAAGTCACTAACGGGGCTTTATTCAGCTCTGATAACAGCGAAATGGTCCTGGTGAAAAACATCGAGCTGTATTCGCTGTGTGAGCATCACTTGCTGCCGTTTATTGGTAAGGCCCACGTGGCTTATATCCCCGATGGCAAAGTGTTGGGGCTGTCTAAGGTGGCGCGCATTGTTGATATGTTCGCCCGCCGTCTGCAAATCCAAGAGAACCTCAGCCGGCAAATTGCCGAGGCCGTCCAGCAAGTTACCGGCGCCCTTGGCGTGGCGGTAGTTATCGAAGCTCAGCACATGTGCATGATGATGCGCGGTGTGGAAAAGCAAAATTCGTCGATGGTCACCTCGGTGATGCTCGGTGAGTTCCGCGACAATGCGGCCACCCGCAGTGAGTTTCTCAGCCTGATTGGTTGAGCCCTGCACAGGTAAAAAACCGGCTATCGCCGGTTTTTTTCTGTCTGTTAACGACCGACAGTGCAACCAGAGGCCAATCGTTCAGGTAAGCTGCGCGCCTTATTGAATCTCCAAGGAGCGCACGGCTGTGCTGATCAAAGCGTTACGCAATGGCTTGGGCCAACTGATCATCTTTATCGACTTCATCACCCGCCCGCGCAAACTGCAGCGCAGCCCTGAGGCGCAGGCTGAGGTTAATCAAGCCGCCGCGCATATGGCGCTGTATCAGTTCCGCGCCTGCCCGTTTTGCGTAAAGACCCGCCGCGCCCTGCATAAGCTAAACGTGCCGATGACCCTGCGCGATGCTAAGAACGATCCCCAGGCGCGCTTAGAACTTGAGCAACAAGGCGGCAAGATCCAGGTGCCATGCCTGCGCATCGAAGAAAACGGCCAAACTACTTGGATGTATGAATCCAAGGCCATCGCCAGCTATCTGCAACAGCGTTTTGCCTGAATAAAACGCCCATAAAAAAACCGGCCGAGGCCGGTTTTTTTATGTCTACACGATCAATCGAGCATGCCTACGTGGCGTGGATGGCTGGCGACGCGCTCCAACCAACTGCGAATCGCTGGGTATGGCGTCAGGTCAAAGCCGCCCTCGTCCGCCACATGGGTGTAGGCATACAGCGCGATGTCGGCGATCGAATAGTGCTCACCCACCAAGTAAGGCGTACGGCTCAGTTGCAGCTCCATGACCTTTAGAGCTTTGTAACCAAGCCCTTGGCACTCCTCGTATTGCTTTTGGCGTTCGGCCGGTAGACCTTGGTACAGCTTAATAAACCGCGCTACAGCGATATTCGGCTCATGGCTGTACTGCTCGAAAAACTGCCACTGCAACACTTGGGTACGCAAGCGCGGCTCGGTGGGCAGAAATTCGGTGCCGTCGGCCAGGAAGTTGAGAATGGCGTTGGACTCCCACAGGCAGGTGCCGTCTTCTAGCTCCAGCACTGGGATCTTGCCGTTAGGATTCTTGGCTAGGAATGCTTCGCTCTGGGTCTCGCCGTTGAGGATATCCACCGCCACCCACTCATACGGCAGATTGAGCAACTCCAGCAGCAGTTTGATTTTGTAGCAGTTACCCGAGCGATAATCGCCGTAAACCTTGAACATGCGCCTCTCCTCGTTCAGCCCGCGTTAGCAGCCTGTGCTTGACGAATAACGCCAGCCAAACGCTTGAGCCCTTCGCTCAAACGCTCTGGCGCCACGTGGCTGAAATTAAGTCGCAGATAGCCCGGATGCTGATCAGGATCGACAAAAAACGGCTCACCCGGCATAAAGGCTACATTCTGTGCCAACGCTGGCGCCAGCAAGGTGCGGGTGTCTAGCGGCTGCTTGAGGGTCAGCCAGAAGAACAAACCGCCCTGCGGAATTTCCCAGTCGGCCAGATCGGCAAAATGTTCTTCCAGCGCCGTTTGCATGGCATCGCGGCGCAAGCGGTAGAAGTCGCGCAACGCGGCCAAATGGCCACGGTATTTTTCGCTGCCCAGCCACTGCAGCGCCTGCCACTGGCCGATGCGATTGGTGTGCAGGTCAGCCGATTGCTTCAGGCGCAGCAAATGCGGGTACAGATCCGGGGTGGCGATTAGAAAGCCCACGCGCAGACCCGGCAGCAGGGTTTTCGACACGGTGCCGGTGTAAATCCAGCTGGCGGTTTTCAAGCGCGTCACGATCGGTGTGGCTTGGCCGTCATCGAACACCAGCTCGCGGTAGGGCTCGTCTTCGATCAAGGTGACGTTGAACTCATCCAGCAAAGCCGCTACGGCATCACGCTTGGCTTCGCTGTAACGCACCGCCGACGGGTTCTGGAAGGTTGGAATCAGATAGGCGAACGCTGGCTTGTGCTGCTCTAGGCGCGCGCGCAACTCACTCAACTCAGGGCCGTCGGCCTCTTGGGTGACGGTGATGCAATCGGCACCAAACAACTGAAATGACTGCAACGCCGCGAGATACGTCGGCGCTTCCAGCAGCACTTCGGTGCCCGGATCAATAAACAGCTTGGCGGCTAGATCGAGGGTCTGTTGTGAGCCGCTGACGATCAGCACTTGGCTGGCATCGCACGCCACACCTAGAGCGCGCGCCTCGGCGGCAATGGCCTCACGCAACGCCGGCTCGCCCTCGCTCATGCCGTACTGGCCCATGCTGGCCGGCATGTCGGCCCACTCGACCTTTGGCAGCATGGCCTCGGCAGGTAAGCCACCAGCAAACGACATCACCTCCGGGCGCTGGGCCGCGGCGAGAATCTCGCGAATCAAAGAACTTTTCAGGCGGGCAACACGTTCGGAAAAAGCCATGGAAATCACCGGTAGCAAAGACGCAATAAATTAAGTCAAACTGATTGACCAAAATTACGCCGACCTGCCTAGATACGTCAATATGCTTGACCTGAAAAATAGCGCCACTCAGCAGACCGCCATGGAAGCTTTCTTCCTCGGCTACCAAGCCTTCACCGCCAAGGCTGACGAAATCCTCGCGCGCCGTGGTTTGAGTCGGGTGCATCACCGTATTCTGTTTTTTATCGCCCGCTATCCAGACCTCAGCGTTAAACAGCTGCTGGAGGCGCTGGGTGTGAGTAAACAAGCGCTGAATATTCCGCTGCGTCAGCTAATAGAAATGCAGTTGGTACAGAGCGTCACCGCCGCTGAAGACAAGCGCAAACGCTTACTTGGCTTCACCCCGGAAGGCGCCAAACTGGAGCTGGCCTTGCGTCGTGAGCAAGCCAAGTTACTGCAACGCGTGTTCAACGAAACCGGCGAAGCCGCTGTGAACGGTTGGTTAGCGGTCAATCAGGCCTTGGGCAACACCCGCGTGAGTTGACCCATACAGTTAGCGAGCGCATTAACAGGTACAGTTTTCAGTTACGCCATAGCAGCAAAAACTGTACTGCTTATTGCTCGTTTGGCTGTATCGCACAGCTGCCGGCTGAGCCGCTTAGGCTGAGGGTCACTGCCGGAGCACGCCTATGAACACCCAACTGTTACTCGCCTTTGCCACCTTCGCCTTTGTGATGTCGGTTACCCCAGGACCAAACAATATGATGCTGCTGGCTTCCGGAGTGAACTTCGGCCTGCGTCGCAGCCTACCGCACCTGCTGGGTATCAGCTTGGGCTTAATGCTGATGGTCTGCGCCATGGGCTTTGGCCTCGGCCAGCTGCTCAAACTGTACCCACCATTGTTCGGCATCTTGCGCTACGTCGGCGGCGCCTACTTGTTGTACCTGAGCTGGCGGATCGCCACCGCCGCAGCGCCGCAGGTGAATGGCGCTGCAGACGCCAAGCCCTTCGGTTTGCTGCAAGCCGCTGCGTTCCAGTGGGTCAACCCTAAAGCGTGGATCATGGCCATCGCAGCCATCACCACTTACACCCCGAGCCAGCCGCTGTGGCATCAAGTGCTGCTGATTGCGGGGCTGTTTGGCCTGATAAACTACCCAACCTGCTCAGTCTGGGTACTGGCCGGCAGCCTGCTGCGCCGCACCTTGCAAGATCCACGGCGGCGCCGGCAGTTTAATGGCGCTATGGCGATCTTACTGGTGTTATCCCTGTATCCACTACTGTTACCCGCCACCGGAGTTGCTTGATGTCTGCCGTACCTGCGCCACGTTTTTTTGCCGACAGCTCGCTCAGTGCGCTAGTCGCCGGCTTTATTGCCATGCTTACCGGCCACACCAGTGGTCTAGTGCTGATCTTCCAAGCCGGCCAAGCAGCAGGTTTGAGCGACCTGCTAATTGCCTCGTGGATCTGGGCGCTGTCGCTCGGCATGGCGGTGTGCACCATCGGTTTGTCACTGTATTACCGCGCACCGATCGTGGTCGCTTGGTCGACGCCGGGCGCCGCGCTGCTGATTAGCAGCCTGCCGGGAGTCAGTTTCAGCGAAGCGATTGGGGCCTATCTGCTCTGCGCGACACTGTTAACTGTGGTGGGCTTGACCGGCACCTTTGAGCGCTTGATGCGCCACTTGCCGGCCTCTCTGGCAGCCGCCCTGCTGGCCGGGATTTTATTCCGTATCGCCAGCGCCATCTTCGGCGCCGCTGAGCAGCAAAGCACGTTGGTATTGAGCATGCTGGGCAGCTACCTGATATTTAAACGCTTGCAACCGCGCTATGCGGTGCTCGCCGCGTTAATCGTGGGCAGTGCGCTGGCCTATCAATTGGGCTTGCTTGACCTGTCAGCGGTGCCGCTCAGCGTGGCAGTCCCGGTGTGGACCACACCGACCTTCACCTTCAATGCGGCTATCAGCATTGGCCTGCCGTTGTTCGTGGTGGCCATGGCTTCGCAGAATATTCCAGGCCTGGCCGTACTGCGTGCCGATGGCTACAACGTACCGGCCTCGCCACTGCTCAGCGCGACAGGCATTGCCTCGTTTGTGCTGGCTCCGCTGGGCGCCCATGGCGTTAATCTAGCGGCCATCACTGCGGCCATTTGTACCGGCCCGCACGCCCATGAAGACCCGCGCAAGCGCTACACCGCCGCGATATTCTGCGGTTTGTTCTATGCGTTGGCGGGACTGTTTGGGGCCAGTTTGGTGGCACTGTTCGCCGCCCTGCCCAGCGCTTTACTGCTGTCGGTAGCCGCCATTGCCTTGCTTGGCTCGATTGGCAATGGCCTAAGCGTGGCCATGCACGCACCGAGCGAGCGCGAGGCCGCACTGCTGACCTTTATGGTTAGCGCCTCGGGCATCAGCTTTTTCGGCATCGGCTCGGCTTTTTGGGGCCTGGTCGCCGGCGTTGCGACCTTGCTGGTCGTCAACGTCGGCAAGCGTTACTAAGGCCAGCTCAGGCGCTGGCAGTCGCCAACTCGCGGCCATGGATGCGGTTCACCAGCCAGCCAAACAGCGCGGCGGTGAAGAACATGATGAAGCCATACAGCGCGGCCGGGATCGCCATCGTCGGGTTATTCAGCAGCGCTGGGCTCAGCGCCAAAGCAATCGCCAACGTACCGTTGTGGATGCCAATTTCCATGCCGATGGCAATCGACTGGCGCAAGCTCAGCTTCATCAACCTTGGCACCCAATAGCCCACGCCAAGGCTAATCAGATTAAACACCAGCGCCGCCAAGCCGACTTGTGGCGCGTAGGTGACCACCGTTTGCCAATCTTTAGCGATGGCTAAAACGATAATCAGCAGCAAGAACAAGGCCGACATGATCTTCACTGGCTTGTCCATTCGCGCGGCAAAGCTTGGCAGTTGCCGCTTAATCAGCATGCCGATGGCCACCGGCCCCAGCACAATGGCAAATACCTGCACCACCTTGGCGAACTGCAAGGGCAGCGTTTGATCCGCGGCCATAAAGTGATTCAGCGACAGGTTGACGATGATCGGCATGGTCAGAATGGCAATCACCGAGTTGACTGCCGTCAGGGTGATATTCAACGCCACGTCACCATGGGCCAAATGACTGTACAGGTTAGCGCTGGTGCCACCCGGCGACGCCGCCAACAACATCAGCCCCACCGCTAGTGCAGGCGCTAGCCCAAAGCCCTTGGCGATAAAAAAGCACACCACTGGCAACAGCACAATCTGGCACACCAGCCCAACCAACACCGGCTTAGGGAACTGCACCACCCGGGCAAAGTCAGCCAGGCTGAGCGACAAGCCAAGGCCGAGCATGATGATGCCCAAGGCTGCTGGGAGAAAAATAACTAACAGTGGATCGGCGGTCATTATTGTTATTCCTTTATTGATGACGGGCTCGATTGTGCAAGGCGCGCGGCCTAGACACTAGGCAACAGCTGCACGACTTTGCGGCAAACTGTGTCTGCATAAAAAAGGCGCCGCAGCGCCCTTTTCATCGCTGTTACGATTTACATTGCAGTAACGCCACCATCGATGGCCAAGGCTTGGCCAGTGGTGAAAGCCGCGTCATCGCTGCACAGATAGAGCACCGCCGCAGCCACCTCTTCAACCTTGCCGATACGCCCGACTGGATGCATGGCCGCTGCGAACTCACCCTTCTTCGGGTCAGCCTCATAGGCGCGGCGGAACATGTCGGTGTCGATCACGGCTGGGCACACGGCATTCACGCGCACCTTCTTCTTCGCAAACTCGATGGCCGCCGACTTGGTCAGACCGATCACCGCATGCTTGGAGGCGCAGTAGATGCTCATCTTCGGCGCAGCACCGAGGCCCGCCACCGACGCGGTGTTAACGATGGCGCCACCACCCTGGGCTAATAACAGCGGCAATTGATACTTCATACACAGCCATACGCCTTTGACGTTGACGCCCATGATGGCGTCGAACTCGGCTTCGCTGCCGTCATTGAGACGACCTTTTTCGATCTCAATCCCGGCATTGTTAAAGGCGTAATCCAGCCGACCATAAGCCTCGATTACGCTTGCCATCAGCGCTTGCACATCGGCGTCACGACTCACATCGCAGCGTACAAACAGTGCCTCGCCGCCGGCCTGTTGAATCAGCGCTACGGTTGCTTCACCGCCAGCCACATCAACATCTGACACCACCACCTGCAAACCTTCAGCGGCAAATGCTTGGGCAGTAGCGCGACCAATACCGTTAGCGGCACCAGTCACCACCGCGACTTGACCGGAGAAACGCATGCTCATGACTCAATCCTTTTGGCGAATAAACAGTGACGCCGAGTCTAGCCAGTCACCCCGCGTGCCGGCAGCACTATCAGGGACTGCGTTGCATGATTATGCAAAACGCTGATAAGACTACCGATGCATTCATCACCAAAATGGATCGAGCCACATTCCGCAGGTCGGCAAAACTTGCCCAACTGCGCCCAGAGGACTATCACAGCTAACGGCTTATCAGTGCCTAACTGCAAATAAGAGAGCTGCCATGACTGCCCACGTTAACCGTCAATTTTTGCTCGCCCAGCGTCCAACCGGCCTGCCTAGCCGCGAAACCTTTAGTTATGTCGAAACGCCTGTCGGTGAGCCCGGCACTGGGCAGATTCTGGTGCGCAATGAATACCTGTCGCTCGATCCGGCCATGCGCGGTTGGATGAACGATGCTAAATCCTATATCCCGCCGGTGGGTCTGGGTGAAGTCATGCGTGCGCTCGGCGTGGGCAAGGTTATCGCCTCACAAAACCCGGCATTCGCGGTCGGTGACTACGTCAACGGCGCGCTTGGCGTGCAGGATTACTTCCTTGGTGAACCCAAGGGTTTCTACAAGGTCGACCCTAAGCGTGCGCCGCTACCGCTGTACCTCTCAGCCCTGGGCATGACCGGCATGACCGCATACTTTGCGCTGCTAGATGTCGGCCAACCCAAAGCCGGTGAAACCGTGGTGATTTCCGGCGCCGCTGGCGCGGTGGGCAGCATTGCTGGGCAAATCGCCAAGCTCAAAGGCTGTCGCGTGGTCGGCATTGCCGGCGGTGCCGACAAGTGCAAGTTCCTCATCGATGAGCTGGGTTTTGATGGCACTATCGACTACAAAAATGAGGATGTGATTGCCGGCCTGAAGCGTGAGTGCCCAAAAGGCGTTGACGTGTACTTCGACAACGTCGGCGGCGACATTCTGGATGCGGTGCTTACCCGCCTCGCCTTCAGGGCACGCGTGGTGATCTGCGGCGCCATCAGTCAGTACAACAACAAGCAAGCGGTCAAAGGCCCTGCCAACTATCTAAACCTATTGGTCAACAGCGCGCGTATGGAAGGCATGGTGGTCATGACTTACGCCCCGCGCTTTGCTGAGGCTGCGCAAGAAATGGGCGGCTGGCTGGCCAGCGGCAAACTGAAGAGCAAGGAAGATATTGTCACGGGCCTGCAGACCTTCCCCGAAACCCTGCTGAAACTGTTTAGCGGCGAGAACTTCGGCAAGCTGGTACTGAAAGTCGATTGAAGCAGTCGTAAACCCTAGGGTGGGTTAAGCGCGTAGAGCGCAACCCACCCTAAGGTCTGAACCTCAGGCCAGCTCAGCCAGCATCGACGCCAAAGCTTGCTGCGGGTTAGCGGCCTGACTGATCGGCCGGCCAATCACTAAATAATCAGACCCCGCCTGCAAGGCCTGACGCGGGGTCAGGATACGGCGCTGATCATCCTCAGCACTGCCAGCCGGGCGAATCCCTGGAGTCACCAACTGCAGCGTCGGGTGAGCCACTTTCAGCACACCGGCTTCTTGCGCCGAACAAACCAAACCATCCATACCCGCTTGTTGTGCCAGCCCGGCAAGGCGCAGAACCTGTGCTTGCGGTTCAACATCCAGCCCCACACCGGCCAGGTCCTGCCGCTCCATGCTGGTGAGCACGGTCACGCCAATCAACAGCGGCTTAGCGCCGCTAATTTTGTCCAGCTCATTACGGCAGGCCGCCATCATGCGTAGGCCTCCGGAACAATGCACATTGACCATCCATACACCCATCTCGGCAGCCGCTTTTACCGCCATCGCCGTAGTGTTGGGGATGTCATGGAATTTCAGGTCGAGAAACACCTCAAAACCCTTAGCGTGTAAAGCCGCAACGATAGACGGCCCACAGCGGGTAAACAGCTCTTTGCCGACTTTGACCCGACATTGTGCAGGATCAAGCTGGGCCGCCAACGCAAGAGCGGCATCGGCGGTAGGGAAATCGAGGGCAACGATGATAGGGCTCAAGCAGGACATAACGGCTTCTCAGGCAAGTCAAAACGCGGCGCATTGTACCTCAGAGGCCGACATTGCGGCCCCGAAACGGGCAGTTAAAGCAGGTTGGTTAAGGCAAATGCGGTCATAAAGCCACTCAGGGTTATCAACCCAGTCAGCGCATGGGTTTCGGCAAAGGCCTCCGGAATCATGGTGTCTACCAGCATGCACAGCACCGCACCGGCGGAAAAGCCCAAGGCAAACGACAACCATATCGGCGATACATCGGCCATCAGTGCCGGCCCGGCCATTGCCGCAACGCCAGACAGCAGGACGATAACGCCCCACAACGCAAACACATATCCGGCGCTGCGCCCTTCACCTTTCAAGCCTGCGGCGCTGGCCAAGCCTTCCGGCAAGTTGGACAGAAAAATCGCCACCAGCATCACGGCACTGATACTCCCACCGTCGAGCAAGCCAAGGCCCAGACCAAGGGACTCTGGAATACCATCGAGAAAGGCCCCAGCGGCGATCAGCAACCCAACCAACGAACCCTTACCGGGTAAACCGTTGCGGTGATGTTGCTCCAAGCGATCCAGACATGCGTCCGCCAGCACAAACGTAGCACCACCGATCAGCAGGCCACTGAGGGTCGGCCATAACCCGCCCAAACGTTGGGCCTCGGGAATCTGCTCAAAACACAGCGCGGAAATCAGCACACCGCTGCCATAGGCCATTACCGTGGCCACCAGTTTGCGCGGCAAGTTCCAGTAAAAACCAATCAAAGCTCCAACCAGCAAACTACTGGCGGCTAACCAACCCCAAAGTCCGGCCTTGAAAACCATCGCCCAATCCATACCGCCTCCCTTCAAACGATCAAGGCTAACGGTTGCGAGTGCTACCTGTCTGCTCTAACGCACTGAAAGGCCGAACAAGTCATGAGGTAAGCTGGGCACAAGGAACCATCAGCCAACTGCAAGAGTGAACTCAGAGCATGGGACAAGTTGTGGCCGCCGCGGTGTATACCAAGGGCAAAAGAGTTGCTGATATTGCGCTGAATGAGTGCAGTAGCTGGGCGGCAAAGCCCGATCACTTCGTTTGGATCGGCCTACAGCAGCCCGATGCTGAGGTTCTACATACCTTGCAGCAACAATTTAATCTGCATGATCTGGCGGTCAGCGACGCGCTCGAACAGCACCATAGGCCCAAGTTAGAAACCTTCGGTGATGCGCTGTTTATGGTGCTCTACAATCCGATGCGCATCGACGGCAAACTGGAGTTCGTAGAAACCCACCTATTTGCCGGCAAGGGCTACATCATCAGCGCCCGCTACGGCGATTCATCACCCTACTCGCGGGTGCGCCAAAGCTGCGAAGCCCGCCCACTACTGCTAGCCAATGGCGAGGACTTTGTCCTCTACGCGCTACTCGACTTTATCGTCGATAATTACCGCCCGGTCACCGAGTTGATCCACAGCGAAATCGACGAACTCGAACAAAGCGTCCTCAGCCAATCCTTGCAGCAGAACGACATCGAGCGCATCCACAGCCTGCGTCGCGAACTCGTGCGTTTACGCCGCTATGTCGCCCCCATGGTCGAGATCAGCCAAGAACTACAAAGCCTGTCGTTCCCGTTTATCGACAAAAACATGCGCCCGTACTTTCGCGACGTAGCAACTCACGTTAACCGCTTGCTAGAAGACCTAACCGGACTGCGTGATATCGCCAGCCAAACCATCGAGATCGGCCTGCTGCTGGAATCGTCCAGGCAAAGCCTGGTGCAGCGCAAGTTTGCCGCCTGGGCCGCGATCCTCGCGTTCCCTACGGCTGTTGCAGGCATTTATGGGATGAACTTCCACAATATGCCCGAGCTGACTTGGCATTACGGCTACTACGCGGTGCTCGCAGTCATAGGGGTTGGCTGCGGCACCCTGTTTGCCAACTTCAAGCGCCTAAACTGGCTTTAGGCGTTTACGTTGAGAGCTAGAGCAGACGACAGGTTGCAACAGACGTCAGCGCATTAAGCTGACTGCGATCTGAGCCGTGGTTTGGCTAGAAGATTGCCAACGCACTGCGGACTTTCTTCGCCTGTTGGTGTGCGTAATCAGGCTTACTGACTGCGCCCTTGTGCCACGAAGCGCATCATCCATTCGGCCACCATATTGCCCTGATGTTGCAGCTCCAAGCTGTTGATGCCTTGCTGGTACACCTGCTCGCCATAAACATCATGACGAATGTTCAGGATCGAACGAGAGTAATCCGGCACAAACTCGGGATGGCCCTGAAAGCACAGCACTTGGTCGCCAATGTAGTAGGCCGCAATGGGGCAGAACGCACTGCTAGCCAGCAGCGTGGCATTGACTGGAGCTTCAGTCACTTGGTCTTGGTGACTGATGAGTAGCGATAACTGCTCGGCATGGGGCTGTAACCACTCAGGTTGCTCAATCACCTCGTATTGATGCACGCCTACGCCCCAGCCCTGCCATGCCCGCTCAGTCTTACCACCCAGCAACAATGCCAACAGTTGATGGCCGAAACAAATGCCCATCAGCTTGTCGCCCCGCTCATATCGGGCGAGTACATAGGTGCGCAGAGTTTTAATCCAAGCATCATCACCGAAAGAGTCATATTTACTGCCGGTGATCAAATAGGCATCGAAGTGCTGGGAGTCATCCGGGTAATGCCCCTGCACCACATTGAACACTTCGAACTCTGCGGCTATGGGCTGGCGCGCAAACAGCTGCTCAAACATCCAACCATAACCGCGGTATTGCTCAACCAACTCAGGCCGGATGTTGTCGGTTTCGAGGATGCAAATACTCAGGGTCATCAGGCTTCCTTAGGCAGTAGCAAGAGCAAACACGCGTGTGTTTTATTTAACACAAATGACTGAACAATTGAACAGCCACTCATTGGCTGGATGAACAACCACAGCATTGCGCGTAGCGACCTACAACAACTGCCTATTCAAGCCGCAGGGCTTACTCCGCCGACCCGTAGGCGACCCGCGCCAACCCCAACATAACCAACAGAAATCCGGCCAACAGCATTGTGTTTACGATAATCGAGGCTGCAAACAACATAGGAACCGTCCTTTCGCGCAAAGATAGAGAGCAATGACCGAGACGAATATGGCCGGTAGCAGCCGTAATGATCGTCGACAGGGAAACTGTATATCCATACAGCTTTTCAAATCAAGCGCTGCCTCACTATTTTTTGCGACCATAGAAAACGATTATTACTCGCCCAGAAAATCGATCCCAAAAGACACGGCGGCCATAAGGATGTAGACATAGAGCCGCGCCAAGGAGGATGTAAACAAATTTCAGGCACAAAAAAACCGGCTACGAGGGCCGGTTTGTCTGTGCTTCAGGTTAACTCGGGTGAACCCGGATTAACGATATTGGTGCCCCGAGCCGGAATCGAACCGGCAAGACCGCAAGGTCGGCAGATTTTAAGTCTGCTGTGTTTACCAATTTCACCATCGGGGCGCTTTGATGGCTTTAGCTGCTCGTTAAATAACTCAATAGCATGAACAGCGATGTGCAGGAATATATACAGCCAGCACAGCGCATGCAAGCCTGCTAGGCGAGTAATCGTCTTACTAATCACTCAAAAAAAATCCCCGTAGATCAAAGATTTACGGGGATTTCAGAATCTATATTGTCATCTTCAATTATGAGCAATACGTGTGAGCTTTGACTCGATAAAACTGACTATCTCACAACTGCATTTGAAATAATCTGGAGGCGCGACCCGGAGTCGAACCGGGCTAACTGGATTTGCAATCCAGGGCATAACCGCTTTGCTATCGCGCCTTAAAACAAACAGGCCGTATTAGCGGCCTGTTAAATTTGGAGCGGGAAACGAGACTCGAACTCGCGACCCCGACCTTGGCAAGGTCGTGCTCTACCAACTGAGCTATTCCCGCGTTTTGGTGTTTAAAACAAGTCGTCAAGCCCTTGATTCAAAAAAGCTTATTTCTTTTTTACGGTCACACTGAGGTGCGGCCAAGCAGCTCGTAAGTACTGAGTCATGGACCACAAGGTCAAGGCAGCAGACACAAACAACAGGCCATATCCAAAGCCGATCCAGAGGGAAAATTCTGGCGTGTGAGCCAACAGAATTACCAGTGCCAACATCTGTGCCGCAGTCTTCCATTTGCCGACATTCGACACTGCAACCTGAGCACGTGCACCGAGCTCTGCCATCCACTCACGCAACGCCGAAACGACGATTTCGCGACTAATAATCACGGCCGCAGGCAATGTCAGCCACAAACTGGCGTGCTCATCGACCAATAACACGAGGGCCACGGCAACTATTAGCTTGTCCGCCACTGGATCAAGAAAGGCACCAAAAGGTGTGCTCTGCTGCAGCCGACGCGCCAAGTAGCCATCAAGCCAGTCGGTAGCAGCGGCAAAGGCAAATACCGCACTGGCAGCAAAATGGCCCCAGGAAAACGGCAAATAAAACAGCAGTACAAAGACCGGTATCAGCAGGACACGCAGTACGGTTAGCAGGTTGGGGATGTTCATCGACACGTCAGGTCCGCAAATTGAAGGAGCATTCTACTCGCTGTGCAGGGTTGCATAAATCAACTCAGCAAGCTTTTTACTAATGCCAGGAGCCTTGGCGATTTCCTCGCTGCTGGCACGAGTCAATTCATGCAGCCCACCAAAGTGTTTGAGTAGTTCGCGCCGGCGTTTTGGGCCAACACCCGCCACATCTTCGAGACTAGAGGTGCGCCGCGCCTTGCCGCGTCGAGCGCGGTGGCCAGTAATCGCAAAGCGATGCGCTTCGTCACGTATCTGCTGGATCAAATGCAGGGCGGGCGAGTCGCCAGGCAAGGTAAATTCGTGGGCCGCATCGTTGAGATAAAGGGTTTCCAAGCCAGGCTTACGCGTTACCCCTTTGGCCACACCCAGCAGGATCAGCTGCGGCACGGCAAGTTCGCGCATTACTTCTTGGGCCATTTTCAGCTGCCCTTTGCCGCCATCTACTAGCAAGATATCCGGCAGTTTACCTTCGCCGTCTTTGGCTCGACTAAACCGCCGCGTCAGCGCTTGATGCATGGCTGCGTAATCATCGCCCGGCGTCACGCCTTCGATGTTGTAACGCCGGTAATCGGACTTCAGTGGTCCTTCTGGGCCAAACACCACACAGGAAGCCACCGTAGCCTCGCCACTGGAATGGCTGATATCAAAACACTCTAGGCGTTGCGGCAATTCATCTAAATTTAGCGCCTTGGCCAGCGCCGCAAAACGTGCAGCTAAGTGTTGGCGATTTGCTAAGCGTGAGATCAACGCTTGTTCGGCGTTGGTTACGGCCATTTGCTGCCAGCGCGCTCGGGTGCCGCGCACACGGTGAACGATACTTAGCTCGATCTGCCGCGACTCGCTGATGGCGTTGACCAGCAACGGCAAGTCCTCGTGCACACAATTGACGATCACTTCGCGCGGCATATCACGCTCTTGGTTGCCGAGGTAATACTGGGCGAGGAACGCAGACAACACCTCACTGCCCTCCTCCTCAATGGCGACCTGCGGGAAGAAATTCTTACTGCCTAACACTCGCCCACCGCGCACGCTGATCAGGTGTACGCAGGCGCCGCCGGGATTAACGATCGCAGCCACCACATCAACATCACCGCTGCCACCCTCCATGCTTTGCTGGTCTTGCACTCGTCGCAGCAAGGCCATTTGATCGCGCAGTTCGGCGGCGCGCTCGAATTCGAGCTTCTGCGCCGCGGCTTCCATAGCGCCCGACAGCTCGTCCGCCAGCGCATTACTGCGCCCTTCCAAGAACATCACTGAGCGGCGCACATCATCGGCGTACTCCGCAGGCTCCACCAGGCCAACGCACGGCCCTTTACAGCGCTTGATTTGATATTGCAGGCAGGGTCGGGTGCGGTTATTGAAATAACTGTCTTCGCACTGACGCACCATGAAGGTTTTCTGCAGCAGATTGAGACTCTCGCGAATTGCCCCAGCGCTGGGATAAGGCCCGAAATAGCGGCCTTTGGCCTTTTTTGCCCCACGGTGCAGGCTCAAGCGCGGGAAATCACCCTCGCTAAGAAATACATACGGATAGGATTTATCGTCGCGCAACAGGATGTTGTAGGGCGGACGCGAGGCCTTGATCAGCGTCTGCTCCAGCAGTAGCGCTTCCGTCTCGTTCGCCGTTACGGTGGTTTCGATCTGGGCTATTTTCGCCACGAGCGCCGCAGTTTTCGGCGCTAAGCCCGTTTTGCGAAAGTAACTGGACAGACGTTTTTTAAGATTCTTCGCCTTGCCCACGTAAAGCAGACGAGCCTCGGCATCGAACATCCGATAGACGCCCGGATGACTGCTGCACACCGCTAGGAATGCTGCCGCATCGATGCCAGGTGCAGGCTCAGTGAGTGGCATCTACCATGCCATGGCGCACCGCCAGCAAGGCCAGCTCGACATCGCTGGTGATCGAGAGTTTTTCAAAGATGCGATAGCGGTAGGTGTTCACCGTCTTGGGTGACAAACACAACTTGTCAGAAATGCTCTGCACCTTCTGACAATTGGCGATCATTAGCGCAATTTGCACTTCGCGCTCAGAGAGCAAATCGAATGGCGAGCCGTTGGTTTGCGGCTGGAAGGACTTCAGTGCCAGCTGTTGGGCAATTTGCGGGCTGATATAGCGCTGGCCGGCAAACACCATGCGAATGGCTTGGACCATTTCTTCCAGCGCCGCGCCTTTGGTCAGGTAACCGGCAGCTCCGGCCTGCAGCAACCAGGTCGGGAATGGATCTTCTTCACAGGCCGTCACTGCCAACACTTTCATGTCCTGATGGCTGCGCAATAGCTTGCGGGTGGCCTCAAGACCGCCAATGCCGGGCATTTTCACGTCCATCAGCACTACATCAGGCTTTAACTCGCGAGCTTTTTTCAGCGCTTCTTCGCCAGAGTCTGCCTGACCAACCACCTGCAGGCCACTGATATCGCCCAGCATCCGCGTGATTCCGGTGCGCACCAGATCGTGATCATCGACTACCAACACCCTAATCAAGCGACACCTCACAACATGGCGTGAACCACGACCAGCAGCGGGCTGGTTTATTGCCCGACACCTTAACAAATGCCCTTTACCAGACCTAGTGCTGCATGACGTCGCCGGCTAGAAACCACCAACATTTGCCGTTACACCGTCTGCCATGGATCACTCTGCGAGCGTTATCACTCGCCAGAAACGACAAACCCCCGAACTCGTGAGAGCTCGGGGGTTTGTTCTATATGGTGGAAGGCCAGGGATTCGAACCCTGGGAACGCTACTAACGTTCGACGGTTTTCAAGACCGTTGCATTCAA
>RCMZ01000502.1_pt1 | contig 19598 bp, 17 predicted proteins | sample 2041141 | NCBI WGS metagenome assembly RCMZ01 (sample SAMN09708263, study PRJNA481090) | Wastewater metagenome, whole genome shotgun sequencing project. | biome: sewage; isolation source: Davis station wastewater (DW) | place: Antarctica: Davis Station | collected 2010-03-01
ATGACGGTCCTGATGACGCCCGATATGGCCAACTTTTCCGGCAACGTGCACGGCGGCACCATCCTGAAATACCTCGACAGCGTCGCCTATGCCTGCGCCAGCCGCTATTCGGGCAGCTACGTGGTGACCCTGTCGGTGGACCAGGTGATGTTCCTGCAGCCTATCCACGTGGGCGAACTGGTGACGTTCCTGGCGTCGATCAATTACACGGGCACGACCTCGATGGAGGTGGGGATCCGCGTGGTGACGGAAAATATCCAGCAACGCCTGGTGCGCCACGCCAACAGCTGCTATTTCACGATGGTGGCCGTGGATGCCAACCGCAAGCCCGTGGCCGTGCCGCCGCTGGTGCTCGAGACGCCGGAGCAGCATGCGCGCTTCGAGCAGGCCAAGCTGCGCAAGCTGTCGCGCCAGAAGGTGTCGAAGAAGTAAATGCAATCGGCAATAAAAAAGGCTATGTCATCGATAAATAGGGGAACACCGGGAATCTGATGCCGCCGCTCTTGTCTGACTCTGTACACCAGGCAGACAGGGAGCCCAGCATGCAAACCGCGCAGTGGAAAACCTTCGTGACCCAATTCGCGCTATTGAGCGTGCGCCAGCGCCGCGCTGGCATGGCCTTGCTGCGCGGCATCGCGCCGCAGGAGGCGGTGGTCGCATTGCTGGAAAACGTGGCGCGGCAGCGCTTGGCCTGTCCCGCCTGTCATTCCGCGCACCTGCACCGGCATGGCCACGCGCACGGCTTGCAGCGCTACCGCTGCGTACCCTGTGGCCGCACCTTCAATGCCCTGACGGGCACGCCGCTGGCGCATTTGCGCCACAAAGCCATGTGGCTGGACTATGCCGATTGCCTGCTGGATTCCTGCTCGGTGCGCAAGGCGGCCAGCCAGCTCGGTGTGCACCGCAACACGACGTTTCGCTGGCGCCACCGCTTTCTCAGCCTGGCCACAACGGACCGGCCGCATTGCCTGCATGGCATTGCCGAGGCCGATGAACTGTATGTGCTGGCGTCGCAGAAGGGCGCACGCCACCTGACGCGTCCGGCGCGCCGCCGGGGTGGCCACGCGCGCCTGCGCGGCATTTGCAATGAGCACGAGTGCATCCTGGTGGCGCGCGACCGCACGGGGCAGACGCTCGCTTTCGTCACGGGCCGAGGGCAATTGACGAAAGCGCAGCTGCACCGTTGCTTGCGACCCGTGATGGATCAGGATGTGTTGCTGGTGACGGATGGCCATGCCGCCTATCCGCCCTTTGCCAAGGAGGCGGGCATCAGCCACCAGGCCGTCAACGTGCGCGCCGGCATCCGCGTGCGCGGCGCTGTCCACGTCCAGCATGTGAATGCCTACCACAGCCGATTGCGCGGCTGGCTGCAGCGCTTTCATGGTGTCGCCAGCCGCTATCTGCCGCACTACCTGGGGTGGCGCTGGATACTCGATGCGCGGCGCATCCGCTCGCCAGAAGCATTACTGAAAGCAACGCTGGGAGAATTCCCACACCTGACGGTGACATAGCCTAAAAAAACCACCGTGGCGGTGGCTGGGCGGAGCTTGTGGCCGGGACGCAAGCCGGATCGGCGTGGCAAACGCCACGCTAATCCGACAATATTGTTGGCTGCCACGGTGGTGGCGTGCAGGCGGGCTTGCTCAGGCAGGCGCCTTGTCCGCCGGCCTGGGCGTGGCAATGGCGATCGGGTCGCTGGCCGGAAAGCTTTCTTTCAATGCTTCATCGAGGGCTTCCTCGGCATGGCTTTCGCTGGCCGGCGTGGGCGAATCGCGCTCCGGTGGCGGGGCGGGTGCGGTGGCGGCGTTGGTGCTGGAATGCATGATGATCCCCTCGCAATAAGTAGGTCGGCAACGCCATGCTGCCGGGATGGCCATGGCGCGACGGCTGCTTCCAGCCTAGCACATCGCGCGAAAACAGCGCGCCCGCCGCGCCCGCAACGGCGCTGGCAGGGCGGCGTCTGCTACACTGCGCTCCACTTTGACCGACGGAACCGCCATGACTTCTCTCCCTTTGCCCTACCGCGCCACCGCCAACGAAGCCTGTGCCTGGCTGGCGGAACAGACGGGCACGCCGTGGACCCTGGCGCGCCTGCTGGAGCAGGGCGGCTTGCCCTATGTCTGGCTCGACTATAGCGAAGCGTGGGCCGAACTGTTCCACGACGGGTTAACGCGCTATGCGGCGCCCGTCGTGTTCATCGGCGACAAGCAGCACCTGGCCTCGGGCGCAGAGGAAGTGTGGCTGCGTTTCACGCGCGACTCGGGCAATCTGGCCATCGAACTCAAGGGGAATGGCTTGCGCGCGCCGCTGGACGGCTTGCATTTCCAGGAGCGCGACCTGTTGCGTCTACTCAAGGAACTGCGGCAGCCGCAGCCCGCGGAGTCCGATCTTGAGAAAGCCGCGCCCGTCGTCCTGCCCAGCGCCTTGAAGGGCCTGGGCCGCGAACAGATCCTGCTCGCCTTTGCCGGCGTGGGCAAGGTCGACCTGGACCAGGGGCTAGCCAGCGGCGTGGGCATCTTTGGCGACGATGGCGCCCGCGTGCGCAAGAATTCACGGGGCGGCAAGAACAGCCACCTGTGGCATCCCGTCACCTTGGCCTTCGGCCTGCATGACGTGCACCGCGTGCCGATGGCGCACCTGAAGAAAGCCTTCGCCACGCAACCGCTGTTGCGCGAGTGGAAGGCGGACTGGCTGGAATCGCTGCGCCTGCTGGGCGAGTGAGGGGCCAGGAACATTACAGCTCGATGGGCGCCACCTCGGTGCCGATATCGGGCGCCGCGTAATGCATGCTGAAGTACACGAAGGCGCCGATATTCAGGGCGACCGTGATCCAGAACACGATGCGGAACGAGCGCTTGCTCGACTTGTGGCGCAGCCATTGCTGGGCCAGCACGGCGCCAGGCCAGCCGCATAACAATCCCAGCAGCAGCAAGGTGCGTTCCGACGTGCGCCAGCGGCCCTGTTTGGCGGCGGACTTGTCGATCGCATAGGCCGCAAAGCAGCTCAGGCTCAGCACGCCATACACGAGGGCGACCAGGGCGGGAATGTGGAAAAAGAACGTGGCCAGCAAATACAGAACGATAAAGAACAGGATGACAAGGTAGGGCATAGGATGGGTTGGCTTGAGGGAAGGGCGAGAGTATCCCACAAGGGGCGCGATACCGCAGCCTAGAACAGGCAGCCCTGGGCCGTATCGATCTGCCTGGCGCGGCGCCGCGCGTGGCCCGTTTTCAGCGCTTCGCGGTCGCTGGAGAGGGAAATGCCTTCCAGCGCCAATAACGTTTCCTTGGCATGCAGGCCGCCCGCAAAGCCCGTCAACTCGCCTGTGGCGCCGATGACCCGGTGGCAGGGCGCGATGATGGATATGGGGTTCTTGCCGTTGGCGGCGCCGACGGCGCGCACGGCGGCGGGGCGTCCGATCTGGCGCGCGATCTCGCCATAGCTGCGCGTCTGGCCGTAGGGGATGGTCAGCAGCGCGCGCCAGACTTCCTGCTGGAATGGCGTGCCGGAAAAATCGAGCGGCACGTCAAAACTTTGCAAGGTGCCGGCGAAATAGGCGCGCAGCTGGCGCGCCGTTTCCTGCAGCACGGCGCAGCTGTCATCGACGCGCATATGGCCCAGGCGCACGCGGTTGGGCTTGTCGTTTTCCCACAAAATGGCGGCAAGGGCCGCGCCGCGCGCCACCAGGGTCAGCTCGCCGACAGGCGAGGGCACCACACTATATACGTATTCCATTGCCGTTCCTTGTGCACGCCGTGGACGATGAGATGGGCGCCAGTGTAGCAGGATGCCGGCATGTCGCCTATCGCGTGTAGGATAGCGTGTTTCGGCATGGAGAGCTGGCTGTGACAACAACAATCCCCACCTACGACGCCATCCGCGCGATTGCCGTGCGGCTGGTACAGGAACATTATCCCTCGGCTGTCGTGGCCATCATCGGTGGCTCGTTCGCCAGCGGCCGGCAGACGGCCAGTTCCGATATCGACTTGCTGCTGCTGTTCGACCACGTCGACTGCGCCTGGCGCGACACCCTCGTGGCCGAAGGGCGCACGGTGGAGCTGTTCGCGCACGACCTGGCCACGTTCACGTATTTTTGCGCTGACATCGATGCGCCCGACGGCAAGGTGCCGCTGGTGCGCATGGTGGTCGAAGGAGAAAACATCCTCGCGGCCGGCGAACCGTCTGCACGGCTGCATGCGCTGGCGCAGGCCATCGACGCCGCCGGCCCGCCCGTGCTCGACGTGGAGAATTTGCAGCGGCGCCGCTACGCCATCACCACCGCGCTGGAAGACCTGGTCGACAGCACGCAGCCGGGCGAGGCGCTGGCCGTCGCCTGCCAGCTGTATGAATGGCTGGCCGACCTGCATTTGCGCGCAGCGGGGCAGTGGAGCGGCAGCGGCAAGCACCTGTTCCGCCGCCTGCAGGCGTGGGACGCCGCCATCGCCACCCAGCTTGACGGGGCGTTGCGCCTGGTGGCCAGCGACTTGCCGGCCGGCCAGCAGGCGTTCGAGCAAGTGAGCGCCGCCGTGCTGGCGCCCGTGGGCGGTCCCTTGCTCGCAGGCTTCACCTTGCCGGCGCCCGCGCACTGGCGCAGCACGCCGGCATGATGCGTCGCTTTAGTACGTGCCGCGCACGGCCAGGCTGATGTTGCGCGGTTCGCCCCAGAAGACGCCGTCGAAGAAGCCCACGTTGCGGTAGTACTTCTTGTCCAGCAAGTTGTTCACGTTCAGTTGCACGCTGGCATGCTTGTTGAGCGCATATACCGCCATGGCGTTGTACAGCGCATAGCCCGCCTGCGGGATGTCGGTGATCGCGCCCGATGGCGGGCGGCCGTACCACGATTCGCTGTAGGTGGCGCTTTGCGCCGTCATGCTGCCGCCCACCTTCAGTCCCGCCAGCTGGCCGTCGAAACGGTAGCTGGTGGCCAGGCGCAGCAAATGGCGCGGCTGCGTGGTGGCGGCGCGGCGGCCATCGGCCTCGGCCGCATGCAGATAGGTGTAGCCGCCATTCGCTTCCCACGCTGGCGTGATCTGGCCGGCGACGTCGAATTCGATGCCCTTGGCCGTGATGCCGGCGCCGTTGGCCACCATGGCCTGGCCGCCGTCGGGCAGCAGGAAGCCGGGCGGTACCGTGCGGTCCAGTTCGGCCAGATTCTTTTTCTTCGTGTGGAACAGGGCCACCGACGCGTTCAGCTTGCCTTCATAGAATTCGCCCTTGACGCCCAGCTCGGCATTGTCGCCTGTTTCCGGCGGCAGGAACTTGTCATTGCGGTCCTTGCTCGTCTGCGGGTTGAATAGCTGCGTGAAACTGGCATACGCGGAATATTGTTTGTTGATATCGAAGACGGCGCCCACGTAGGGCGTCACTTCATTGCGCGTCTCGGCAAAGTCGCCGCTGCCCGTGTACACGCCCTGCGTATCGTAGTTGCGCGTCTCCGTGCGGTAGGTGCTGCTGCGCGCGCCGATGATCAGGTGCAGCGGATCGGCCAGGCTCAGGCGCGTGGCGACATAGCCGCCCGCCAGGCGCGTGACGGTTTCCGTGTGCGAGCCGTCAGGATGGAAGATGGGGCGGGGAATGCTGCCTGTCCAGCTGCGGTAGTCGGGCACGAAGCTGGGGTAGTCGATTTCCGCTTCGCCACCGAGCGAACGGGCGCGCTGGTTGCCGCCGTTCCAGCCGACGATGGCCGTGTGCTTGCGACCCAGCAAGGTAAATGGGCCGCTGGCGTACAGGTCGAAGTTGTCATTCGTGGTCTTGCCCGGGCCATAGGCACCCGTCCACAGCAGCATGCCCTCGCCGGTGGCCGGGTCGGGGTGGCCGCCCCCCGCATAGGCGACCGTGGTGCGGTTGGTGCTTTCCGTGCGCGCGTAGCCCAGGTGCATGTTCCAGTTGCCGGGCAGGCGCTGCTCCAGCGAGGTAAACACGGTGTGCTGCTTGTTGGCCCAGGTGCTCCACGGCGTCGTGAGACTGGTGTTGCGCGGCAAGTTCGCCAGGCTGCCATCCGCATTCCAGTAGGGCACGGCGCCCCAGGTGGCGCCCGTGGGCTGGTTGTCCTGGAAGTCGACGCCGGCCGTCAGCGTGCTGCCTGGGCGCACATCGGCCTCCAGGATGACCATGCCCACCGTCTTGCGCTCGTGATACATGTCCAGGTAGGAATCGCGTCTTTGCCAGGCCAGGGCGGCGCGGGCGCGCACGCTGCCTTCCGCGTTCAGCGGCGTGGAGATATCCGCTTCCAGGCGCTGGTCATCCCAGCGGCCCATGCTGAGGCCGGCGCTGGCCTGGAATGTCTTCGTCGGACGCTTGCGTATCATGTTGATGGTGGCCGACGGGTCGCCCTTGCCGCCCATCAGGCCGGTGGCGCCGCGCACGACTTCGATGCGGTCATACAGGATGGTGTCTTGCAGCGGCGCATTGCCGCCCCGCGCCATGCCATCGATCTGGAGATTGTCGATGCCGAAGCCGCGCGCATAAAAGCGCGTGCGTTCCGTATCGTTCTGGCCGACCTGGATGCCCGTCGCCTGCGCCAGCGCCTGGTCCAGGCGCACGGCGCCCAGGTCATCGAGCAGCTGGCGCGTGATGATGCTGACCGATTGCGGCGTCTCGCGCAGCGACAGGTCCATGCGCGTGGCGCTGCGCGCCTCGCCCGCCGTGTAGGAGCCCGTGCCTTGACTGGCCGTGGACTGGCCCAGTACGGTGACGGCGGGCATGGTCACGTCGGCTGCAACGGCCTCGGCCGCCTGGGCCGGCAGGGACAGGCAGGCGCCGGCCACGCCAGCGGCAAGGTTCAGCAGGGCAATGTGTAACAAGCGGGGCAGGGGGCGCAAGGTGGCTTGGCCGGCGAAGGGGCGTTCTGGAGTCGATTGCATTATTATCCTGAAATATTTTTAGTCGTGAGTATTCCTATCTCGTCTGGCGGATGGCGCAGTGGCTGGAGGGATGGCGTGCGGCTGGCCCGTGGTCTGGCTCGGATAGCAGTTCCACCGAGTTACCAGGATGGAAAAGTGGGGCGTGCGATTCCTGTCACGTCCTGATGCTGGCATCGTGAATAAGAATCATTATCAATATAAGGCGTCTTTGCCAATTTGGCAAGCGTGCGCACCAATTGAGTGCATGGGCCGGGGGCCAGGCCGGTCGCGGCGTTTTTTGCAGGCTTCTGCGATAATGCAGCTGATAAAATATTTTCCTAATTGAAAGAAATGCATGCGTACATGGATAGCCTGTGCAGGGTGGTGGTGTGTCGTCTCGCTGGGCCAGGCCCAGGAGCACGCGCCGCCGCCGGCTGTTCCCGCACCGCAGCACAGCGCCAGCGCACCGGCGGCGGCCACCGCCGCCCCGTCTGCCGTGGCAGCGTCCCCACAGGTTGCCGCGACCGATGCCACGCCGCCGCCCGCCGCCGCCACCTCCGTTCCTGCGCCGGCCCCCGCAGCGGAGCCGTTGCCGCCGCAAACGGTGACGATCACGGCGAATGCCGATGCGAAGCCGCCCCGCGTGCGCTTTACGGCCTATCGTGAAAGCTATCTGACGGCCAAGAAAGTCTGGCAAGTGTCGAGTGGCAGCGTGGTCATGGCCTTGCGCCTGATCCCTGCCAAGCTCAGCGCCACCATCGACGATGTGCGCGTGGCGCTGCAGGGCAATGGCGCGCCGATTCCCATCAAGGTATCGGAAGGGGGCGTCTTTGTCGTGCCGCTCAATGACGATATCGCCGCGCAGGATGGCACGTTCCTGGTGAACAAGGGCAAGGGCGAACTGACGGCGAATATCGTCATCCAGCCCGCCGTGGCGCGCGATGCGTGGAATGTCACGCGCGTGGGCCAGGTCTTGCGCGATGCGCGGCGCGCCGTGCGGGCCATCACGCCATGGTACAAGCGGCCTTTCGCCAACGAAGTGCAGTCGCTGGCTTTTTGCGCTGCGGAAACGGGGAGCGCGCTGCGCTTGATGGATGGCGAGCAATTGATCGCCACCCTGCCCATGAACGAGCCGGCCGTCAATGACATCAACCAGCCCGTGTTTTGCAAGATCTTCGATGGCGAAGACAAATACCCGGGCCACTACCGCGTGGTGCTGCCAGAGCAGGCCACCGTGCTGCTGCTGTAGTTGCGCTTGGCTGCGCTTAGTTGGGCTGGCGCTGCAGCATCTCCAGTGCCGCCGCCAGGGCCAGGTCCATGGTGGCCTGGTGGAACACCAGCCATTGCGGCAATAGCGACAGCGCGTGGCGTCCCTGTTCCAGGTCGCCTTCATCGACGGCGGCCCAGGCGTGGTGCAAACCGCTGAGCACGCGCGCATGCTGTTCGCGGTGGTTGGCCAAGGAGGGAAAACCGATTTCCTCCATCAACTCTTCCTCCTCGCGGAAATCGCGCTCGACGGCCGCGATCAGATCGCGGAAGCCCACGCTGAAATGCTGGTCGCTCAATTGCGACAGCCGCGCCAGTTCCAGAAACAGCGCCTCATGCGCCTCGTCGATGGCGGGCACCCCCAGCGCCATCTCCTCTTTCCAATATGAGTCATGCATACCGAACTCCCCGTTAAGCCCGCCCCGATGCGAAGCAGGCTGTTCCAGTGTGGGCGCAGCGAAGCGGTAAATCCATGATCTGGATCAAGAGTGTGGTGAAGAGGGGGAACGCTGCCTGGCTAATGTTGGCGGGGAAGTGATAAATAAGGGAACGGATTCCCTCCCGTCAAAAAACGGTTGTTACCCGATGCGGGCAGCTACCGGGCGCCGCTGACAAACGCCGCTGGCGAGGCGTCTTTGACGCAGACCGTATTCTGGTGCGGCAAGTCACAGCAAGGCCGCCCAGCGCTGCGCTTGTTCAACTGCCCTCAGCCGCGCGTATCAGTGCTTGGGCCAATGGGCCCACAGCGCCTGGCCGTCCACATTCGGCACTTGCAGCGTTTGTCCGGCCGACGTCTGCATGGCGTCGCGCAGGATCAGCGGGACGAGCAGCAGGGCCGAGAGGGCAAGGCAGGTCAGCACTTTGAGCGTCAACATGGTCGTCTCCTGATGAGCCGGTGGCGGCGCGGGGATGCGGCGCCTGCCGGTCACTCAATCACGTACACATATCTTTATTACCATGCTTGCAGTTTAGCCCACTTGTTTGAAATTTCAACTAGTTGCTGTGGTGCACTGCACCAGCGCGCCTTGCGGCATGGCCTTATTTGGCCTTCCTGCGCTTGCGCGGCTGGCCCGCCGCCGGCAGAAAGGAGTCGAACCAGACTTGCGTCAACTGCCGCGTATTTTTCGCCGCTTCGCGCTTGACGGCGGCCGTGGCGTGGCCGCGCGCCGTGTTGGCGATGCGGTTGGCGGCGCTCAGGTACATGCTCATCCAGGGGTTTTTCATGGGAAGCCTCGCAGTGTGTGAGTGGGATGGCGCGTTTGTCGCCATGTCCCCACTGTAAGCGCTTGGCTGTTGCTGACCGTTCGCCGCCGCACACAGGGCGGCGACATGCAAGACACTTTGATGTGTATCAATACACGTCGCGGCGATAGCGTCCCGCTGCCAGCAAGGCGTCGACGCCATCCTGGCCCAGCAATTCTTGCAGCACAGCATCGACGCCGGCCGCCATGCCGTGCAGGCTGCCGCACACATAGACGATGGCGCCCAGTTCCAGCCAGGCGCGCAGCTCGCCGGCACTGGCGCGCAGGCGATCCTGCACGTATTCGCGCTGGCCAGTTTCGCCATCGCGCGAAAAGACGCGGTCCAGGCGCGCCAGGTGGCCGGCGTCGAGCCAGCCTTGCAACTCCGCGTCGCAGACGCTGTCAAACGCTTGCTGGCGCTCGCCGAACAGCAGCCAGTTGCGGGCCAGTCCCGCCCGCTGGCGCGCGCGCAAGTGCGAACGCAGGCCGGCCAGGCCGGAACCGTTGCCGATATAAATGCAGGGCACGTCCCGCAGGGCGGGCGCGAAGGCGGGATTGGCTTGCAGGCGCAGACGGATGCTGCCGCCCAGCGGGGCGAAGCGCGTGAGCCAGCCGGAGCCGAGGCCATGGCCCTGATTCTCCACGCCCGCATGGCGCTCCTGGCGCACCAGCAATTGCAGCTCGCCATCGGACGGCAGCGAGGCGATCGAATAGCTGCGCGGCGCATGCTGGGCGCTGCCTGGGCTGCCACCCTCGCCATCGCTGCCATCGGCATTGCAGGGAATGATCTCGGCCAGCGCGCCCGCTTCCCACGTTGCGCCGGCGGGGCCGGCCAGGGTGATTTCATGCAGTTCGCCGCCCAGGCTGCCCGGATTGAGCAGCACGCGGCGCGTCAGGCGCCAGCTCTCATACGACGCGACTTCCTGCACGCCGATGGCGTCGATGGCGCTGCCGCTGCAGCGGGCCAGCGCCTGCGACCAGGCGGCCAGGGCGGCGGGATCGTGCTTGTCGACCTCGATCAGCGGGAACAGCGGCGTGGCGCCCAGCGCGCGCAGCTGGCGCTCCAGCGCATGGCCAAAGCCGCAAAACGCGCTGTAATGGCGGTCGCCCAGGGCCAGCATGCCGACTTCCAGGCCGGCCAGCGGCGTGCCCGGAGTCGCTTGCAGCAGGCGCGCGAAGCGGCGCGTGCCGTCCGGCGCCTCGCCTTCGCCAAAGGTGCTGGCGACGATCAGGGCCCGTTCATACTGGCGCAATTGCGCGGGGTCGAACTGGTCCAGCGACTGCACGTCGACGGCCACGCCCGCCTGCTGCAGGGCCCGCGCGCTTTCCAGCGCCAGGCGCTCGGCCTGGCCCGACTGGCTGGCGTAGGCCACCAGCGTCGGCAAGCCTGCATCCGTCGTGCCCGGCGCGCCGGCGCCCAGCATGGCCCGCTGCGCCATTACAGCGCGTTTCGCCTTGCGGCGGCCCAGGTACAGCATCCAGCCCGTGATGGCGAACAGGGGCAGGCCCAGGCTGGCCAGGGTGACGATGATGCGGCCTGGCAAGCCGAAATACGTGCCCATGTGCAGCGGATAAATGATGTTGACGAGGCGCGCACCGAGGCCCTGCTGGCTGTACGGGGCGTTTTCCGTGATGCTGCCGTCGGCCGGTGCGATCGACAGGCGGCTGCGCGCCCGTTCATGCGGCGCGTCGCTGGCCAGCCACGAGAATTGCACGGCTTCTCCGGGGCGCGTGGGCAGGCGCACGCTGGCCAGGGTCCAGCCGGGGGCGTGCTGCTGGAAGCTGCTCCAGGCCAGGCTGATGTCGACGGCCGGTGTGGCCTGTTTCTCCCTCGATGCGCCTTTCTTGCCGGGCGCCTGCGCCGTGCGCGGCGGCTTGCCGGCCCACGCGTCGATGTGGTCGCGCACCACGTCATAGCTCCAGTAAATCCCCGTCAGGGTCAGCGCCACGTACACCACCAGGCACCAGGTGCCGGCCACGGCGTGCAGGTTCCACAGGAAGGAGCGGCCTTTCAAGGCAGGATCAAAGGTCAGCCAGGTGCGCCAGTCCAGCGGGCGGCGCGGCCAGCGCAGGTACAGGCCGGACAATGCCAGGCCCAGCAGGCACAGGGCCAGCGCGCCCGCCACTTGCCGGCCCGGATCGCGGGGCAGCAGCAGCCAGCGGTGCAGCGACTCCGTCCACTCGAAAAATGCCGCGCCCGCCAATGCGGGCTGGGTGGCGCCCGTGTACGGGTGCATATAAATGGATACGCCGCGCCGCTCGCCTGCTGTTGGCGCGAAGAATAAACGGGGCGCCGCGCCCGCCTCGGCGTACACGGTGATGGAGGCGACGCGCTGGCCGTGCTCGGCCGCCGCGATGCCGGCCAGCTGGCCAGGCGTCAGCGGCGCGCGCGTTTCCACGGGCACATGGCGCACGCCGGGGTTCATGACGTCCAGCAATTCATCCTTGAAGGCCAGCGTGGCGCCGCTCAAGCCGATGATCACCAGCACCGTTCCGGCCGTGATGCCGATGAACCAGTGCAGCTGGAACCAGACTTGCTTCCAGCGCCAGTGCCAGCGCCGTGGCGTGGTGGCGCGCTGGCGTTGCTGATGGGGTGCCGATGCCTCGTCGGCGCTGGCGCGCAGGTGGGCTTGTGGAAGAGAGGAGATCGTCATGAATCGGCTTTCGAATGCGCCGCCATGCAGGCGCGTCAGGCATGGCGGGGAAGAGGGAAGGCTGACATAGTATCGCAAACGAGAATCATTCGCAAATGATGGGCGACCATCATTTGTTGCGCAAAATGGCCACGGAATTCAAAAATGATGCGCTTGATAATTTACATCGCAGTGAAATTGTGTGAAAATGAAAATCATTCTCATTCGTGATCCTGCGGTTTGATCATGCATGCTGGAACAAGAATCCTTGATCTATCCTGATACAGGCTGACCCACTTGGCAGGCAAGTTTGGCAGCCACTTTGCTCGTGTGCCCGTGTCCACCATTTCTCCCTCCCTTGACGTTTTCAGTGATCTATATAGCAGCCACCATGGCTGGCTGTACCACTGGCTGTGGCGCAAGCTGGGCTGCCGCGACGGCGCGGCGGACCTGGCGCAGGACACCTTCGTGCGCATGCTGGCCACGCAGTCGGCGGATAGCCTGCGCGAGCCGCGTGCCTACCTGAGCACGGTCGCCAATGGCTTGCTGGTCAATCACTGGCGCCGTCTGACGCTGGAGCGCACCTTTCTTGCCGCCCTGGCCAGCCGGCCCGAACTGACGGCGCCATCGCCGGAAGAGCGGGCGCTGGTGGTCGAAGCGTTGTGCCGCATCGACGCCATGCTCGATACCCTGTCGCCGCGCGCGCGCCAGGCCTTCCTGCTGGCGCAGATCGACGGCCTGACGTATGCGCAGATCGCCGGCCAGCTGGAGGTGTCCGAACGCATGGTGAAGAAATACATGGCGCAAGCGATGCTGCAATGCATGCTGTGCATGGATGATGCGGGCTGATCCAGCCATGCCGCAAGCGCAGCGTTCCGCCGACTACGCCATCTTGCAGGAGGCGGCCGAATGGTTCGCCGTGCTGCGCGGCGACGACGCGGGGCCTGCCGAGCAGCAGGCCTGGGAGCGCTGGCACGCCATGTCGCCCGCGCATCGCGCCGCCTGGCGCCGGGTGGAAGCCGTCAGCGCCGAATTCCGGCACTTGCCCGGCGAGCCTGCGCGCCAGGCGCTCGACGATGCGGGTCCGCGCCAGAGCGCCGCCGCGCGCCGCCGCCTCGTCAAGGGCTTGCTGGCGCTGTGCCTGACGAGCGGGTTGGGCGGCGCCGCGCTGCTGCGGCGCGACACGCGCAGCTGGGTCGCCGGCCTGCATGCCGCTGAAAAGACAGCGGTCGGCACGATACGCCAGATGGCGCTGGCCGACGGCTCGCAGCTGTGGCTGAACACGGCAACGGCCCTCGACATCGATTACAGCCTGTCCCTGCGCCGCATCGACCTGCACGGCGGCGAAATTTATATTGCCAGCGCGCCGGACAGCCAGCAGCCGGCGCGGCCCCTGGTGGTCGATACCGTGCACGGCCGCCTGCGCGCGCTGGGCACGCGTTTCAGCGTGCGGCCGCAGGGCGAGCGCACCTTGCTGGCCGTCTACGAGGGCAGGGTGGAAGTGGCGCCCCGCGACGGCGGCACGCCGCGCATCGTGCCTGCCGGGCAGCAGATCCGCTTTGGCGATGGCGACATCGGCGAGCCATTTGCCGCCGACCCGAACGGGGCCGCCTGGATAGACTACCGCTTGCAGCCCGAACAGATGCGGTTAGATGATTTCCTCGCGCAACTGTCGCGCTACCGGCGCGGCCACCTGGGCTGCGCGCCCGAAGTGGCCCATCTGCGCCTGGTGGGCAGCTATCCGCTGGCCGACACGGACCGCATCCTGGCGGCGCTGGAAGCGACCCTGCCCGTGAAAGTCCACCGCGTGCATGACTGGTGGGTGACGGTCGAAGCGCAGTCAAAACAGTAAATAAGAATTATTTCTCAAATCTGGTTCCCTTTTTGAAAAGTTGTTTGGCAAGGTAACAGTCAATGCTCAATACAACGAAGGAAGCCGTGCCGCTGTTCCCGATATCCCTGCCGTTTGCCCGCCGCCTGCTGCCATGCTGCCTGGCCGCGACGCTGCTGGCTGCGCCTGCCATGTATGCCATGGCAGCGGCGGCGGAAGGCGCGCCGCGCAGCTTCCGCATCGCCGCCGCCCCGCTGGGCCAGGCCTTGCGCCAGTTCGCGGGCCAGGCGGGGATCCTGCTGTCGGCCGAAGGCGGCTTGACGCAGGGCAAGCGCAGCGCCGGCTTGCATGCCACCGTGTCCACCAGCCAGGGCTTGCAGCAATTGTTGGCGGGCACGGGTCTGGTGGCCGTGCAGTTGCCCGACGGTAGTTATATCCTGCGCCTGGCGCCCGCGCCGCTGCGCGCCGATCTGAACGGAGTAGGGGCGGGCCTGCAAGTGCTGGCGCCCGTCACCGTGCGAGGCAGCGGCGACGATGGCTACCGCCGCAGCAGCTCGTCAGCAGCCAGTCGCAATGACACGGCCTTGCGCGACACGCCGCAGGCCGTCAGCGTCGTCAGCGGCGAACTGATACGCGACCAGGACATGCGCAGCCTGGCTGACGCCATGCGCTACATGCCGGGCGTGGGCACGGCCGCCGGCGAGGGCAACCGCGACACGGCCGTGATGCGCGGCAACAGTTCGACCTCGGATTTCTACCTGGACGGCATGCGCGACGACGTGCAGTACTACCGCGATTTCTACAATATCGAAAGAGTCGAGGCCATCAAGGGGCCGAACGCCATGGTCTTTGGCCGTGGCGGCGGCGGTGGCGTCATCAACCGCGCCACCAAGCAGCCTCAATGGAGCAGCGATGGCGAGCTCACGGCCAGCCTGGGCAGCTGGCGCAACCGGCGCGCCGCGCTCGACGTGCAGCAGCTGGTGGGCAGCGCGGTGGCCGTGCGCGTCAACGCCATGGCGGAAAACAGCGACTCTTTTCGCCAGGGCGTCAACGTGCGCCGCAGCGCCGTCAACCCCGTCGCCGCGTGGCGCCTCTCGCCGCGCACCATGGTGGTGGCCAGCTATGAACATTTTCGCGACGACCGGGTGACGGACCGGGGCCTGCCCTCCTACCAGGGGCGGCCGTTCGGGACGGCCCCGTCGACGTTCTTCGGCATCGCCGGCAGCAGCCCGTCGTGGGCGTATATCGACGCGCTGGGCGTGACGGTGGAACACGAGCTGGGCGGCGGCGCCAGCGTGCGCAACCGCACGCGCCTGGCCGATTACGACAAGCTGTACCAGAATGCCTTTCCCGGCCCCGTCAGCGCGGATGGCGCCAGCGTGACGGTGCTGGCGTATAACAGCGCCACCCAGCGGCGCAATCTGTTCAACCAGACGGATGTGGAGTGGAGCGTGATGGCTGGAGGCGTGCAGCACCGCTTGACGGCGGGAATGGAACTGGGGCGCCAGACGACGGATAATCTGCGCAACACGGGCTATTTCACTAGCCTGGGCGACAACGTCACCCATATCAGCCTGCCAACATCGCACCCCGTGACGGACTTGCCCGTGACGTTCCGTCCCAGTGCCACGGATGCGGACAACCATGGCGTGGCCGACACGGCCGCCCTGTACCTGCAGGACCAGCTGCGCTTCACTGCCCGTTGGCAGGCCGTGGCGGGCCTGCGCTACGAGCGTTTCGCCGTCGATTTCGTCAACCAGCGCAATGGCGCGCGCATAGCCCGCACGGATGCGCCGTGGTCGCCGCGCGTGGCCCTCCTTTACCAGCCCGTGGCGGCCCTGTCGCTGTATGCCAGTGTCAGCCAGTCCTTCCTGCCGCGCGCGGGCGAGCAGCTGGCGTCATTGACGCCCAGCAATGCCGTGTTCGCGCCCGAGCGTTTCCGCAACGTGGAGGCGGGCGCCAAGTGGGATGTCGCGCCGGGCCTGTCGGCCAGCGCGGCCGTGTACCGCCTGGAGCGCAGCCATGTCGCCGTCACCGATCCCGTCGACGCCACGCGGGCCATGCTGGTCGATGGCCAGCGCAGTGTCGGGCTGGAACTGGAACTCAATGGCAAGGTTCAAGCCGGCTGGAGCATTGCTGGCGGCTATGCCTGGCAAAAGGCCGTGCTGACGGCCGCGCAATCGGCCACGGCCCTGGCCGGCGCCACCGTGGCGCACGTGCCCCGGCACAGCCTGTCGCTGTGGAACCGCTACGATTTTTCGCCCGTCTGGGGCGCCGCGCTGGGCGTGATCGCCCGCAGCGCCGTGTACGCGTCCGTGTCGAATACGGTGGTGCTGCCGGGCTTTACCCGCTTCGACGGCGCCGTCTACTTCAAGCCGCAGCCCCGCTTCCAGCTGCAGCTGAATCTGGAAAACCTGTTGAACAGAAAATATTTCGCCTCCGCCCACAGCAACGACAACATTGCGCCCGGTTCGCCCCGGGCCTTGCGCATGACGGCGCTGTGGCGGTTCTAGTTTTGTCGTACCCCAAGTTTGTAGTACCAGCAATCAACGAGCCAGCCAACTGCCGGGGGGCAGTAGCCAGCCATATTAATCCATCCGATACAGTGAAAGATAGCGATGACATCGAAAGACAAAGCGGGCGTTACCATCCGCAGCCGCAAACACCAGACCACTTCCACGCCGCGCCTGCACGGCACGGCACTGGCCGCGTTCGCCACCCTGGCCATGCCGCTGACGCTGCACGCGCAAACGACGGACAAGCCGCAGCAGTTGCAGGAAGTTAAGGTCATTGGCACGGCCGAACGCCTGATCCAGGCGCCGATCAAGTCGGCGAACGACAAGCTGACGGCGCCGCTGCTGGACACGCCCAAGTCCGTCACCGTGATTCCTGCCGAAATCATTTCGCAAACGGGTGCCGTCTCGCTGACGGATGCGCTGCGCACCGTGCCGGGCATCACCATCGGCGCCGGCGAAGGCGGCAACCCCGTGGGAGACAATCTGTTTATCCGCGGCTACAACGCGCAAACGGATACCTATATCGACGGCATCCGCGACACGGGTTCGCAATCGCGTGAAATCTTTGCGCTGGAACAAATCGAAGTCGTCAAGGGCCCGAACTCGGCCTATGGCGGGCGCTCGTCCGCAGGCGGCGGCGTCAACCTGATCAGCAAGACGCCGAAAGCCGACAATTTCACCAACGCCACCGTGGGCCTGGGCAGCGCCAAGTACCGGCGCGCCACGGCTGACGTGAACCGCGTCATCAGCGACGACGTGGCCGTGCGCCTGAACGTGATGGCGCACGACGCCCACGTGGCCGGCCGCGACTTCATCAATGGCGACCGTTGGGGCATCGCACCGTCCATCACCTTCGGCCTGAAGTCGACCACGCAGGCGACCCTCAGCTACTACCACATGCAGTCGAGCGAATTGCCCGATACCGGCTTGCCGTTCAACAACCCGTTCTCGTCGGGCGCGAATGTCTCGAAAAACGGCAATGGCACGCCCGTCAACGTGCCGCGCGACACCTTCTATGGCCTGGTGAATCGCGACTTCCGCGATACGCAGAGCGATATCGGCACCATCGACGTGCGCCACGACTTCGGCAATAAACTGGTGCTGCGCAACGTGACCCGCTACGGCAAGACCAGCAACGACTACGTGTGGACCCAGCCCGACGATTCGAAGGGCAATACCATGCTGTACGGCACCGTCTGGCGCCGCGCCAACACGCGCACGACCGATACGGATGCGCTGGCCAATGCCACCAGCCTGGGCGGCGAATTCCTGGCCGGCGGCGTGAAGCACACCTACACCGTGGGCCTGGAAATCAGCCGCGAGGAAACGGATCGCAGCGCTTATCTGTTCAGCCCGGGGGCCAACAACCCGCTGGAAAAAGTCGGCTCCAACTGCCCGACCTATGGCGCGGCCACCCTGTACAACTGCGCCCCCTTGTTCAACCCGAACGCCAATGACCCATGGGTCTACACGCGCACGGTGTCGCCGGCCCGCACGAACATCGTCACGAACACGCGTTCCGTGTACGGTTTCGACACCATCGAGTTTTCGCCGCAATGGCTGCTGAACGTGGGCATCCGCTGGGATGACTACAAGAGTTCGCTGAACACGCCGCAATACACGCTCGACGGCAAGACCACCGCCGCCACCAGCGCCAATGTGCATGCCACGTTCGCCAGCTACCAGGCGGGCCTCGTGTACAAACCATCGACCAACAGCAGCGTATATGTGTCGTACGGCACCTCTTCCACGCCACCGGGCAATGACGGCGGCGACGGCATCGACGGCTTGACGGTCGCCATCCAGAACCTGAAGCCGCAAGAAAGCAAGAGCTTCGAACTGGGCACGAAATGGGAAGTGCTGCCGGGTGGCCGCCTGTCCGTGAGCGGTGCCTATTTCCAGAGCGACATGAGCAATGCGCGCGTGACGGCACCGGACGGCAGCACGCAAAACGTGGGCGACAAGCAAGTCAAGGGTATCGAACTGGGCGTGAGCGGCAATATCACCAAGGAATGGTCGGTGTTTGGCGGCTACACGCACCTGAACGCCATCGTGGAAAACAATGGCTACACCAATACGGGCACGACGGCTGTGCCCGTGTATGCGCCATCGCCGTACAACGGCAACCAGTTCCCGACGACGCCGAAAAACAGCGCCTCGCTGTGGACCTCCTACCTGCTCACGCCTGCCATCACGGTGGGCGGCGGTGTGAACTATGTCGACAAGGTCTACGCCAACGTGGCCAATAACAAATATGCCCCGGCCTACACGCGCTTCGACGCCATGGCCAGCTACGTGGTCAGCCGCAACGTGACCCTGCAGCTGAACATCCAGAACCTGACGAACAAGCTGTACTTCGACAAGGTTTCCTCGCCGCACTATGCTGGCGTGGCCCCTGGCCGCTCGGCCACCCTGACGGCCAACATGAAGTTCTGATGTTGTTCAGCTTGAGGTAGCGCAAGGCGCCGTTCCAGAGATGGAAACGGCGCTTTTTTTATTTTCCGGTTCCCTTTTGACGTTCTCGCTTGGCAAGGTTGATAGAGCAGAACGCAGAAGCGGAGAATTCCATGCAAGACATTCCATACCAGGGCGACGGCCGCGTGTTTGAGCGCTTGCGGGCCGCGCGCCTGCGTCCGACCAGTGCCCGCGTCTGCGTGCTGCAGGTGCTGGCCGGCACGTCGCGCCAGGCGATGAATGCGGAAGGCATTTATCAGCAACTGCTGCGGATCGGCATTGCCGTCAGCCTGGGCACCATCTACCGCGTGCTGAAGGAAATGGAACTGGCGGGCTTGCTGCTGCGCGAGCGCGAAGCGAGCGCCAGTGGCAACAAGGGGCGCTATCTGATCAAGCCGGAGCGGGTGGAAGCGGACAGCTGCTACCTCGTATGCCGCGTCTGCGAACGCAGCGTGCTGGTGCAGGATGCGCCGCTGGTGGAGCAGCTGCGCCAGGCGGCGGCGCTGCACGGCATGGAAATCGGCGCCAATGTGCTGTCCGTGCAGATGCGCTGCAGCCAGTGCGCCGGGGAAGCGCAGGCAGGGCGGGGCAGGCCGCTGCGGGCCGGCTGACGGCGCGGCCTTTTGATGCGGCGCAACAAGGGGCGCCGGCCCATCCGCCTCCTCGCCGGGCGGATTAGGCGCTACAATAGGGAATCTCTTTATTCTCCCAGACTCGTCTTCTGCTGCCATGACCACTTCCACACCGAATCTCGTCGTCACCCCGTCCGCCCACCCCTTGTCCGACGCCGAGCGCGCCGCGCGCATGGTCAATCC
>RCMZ01000503.1_pt1 | contig 19563 bp, 15 predicted proteins | sample 2041141 | NCBI WGS metagenome assembly RCMZ01 (sample SAMN09708263, study PRJNA481090) | Wastewater metagenome, whole genome shotgun sequencing project. | biome: sewage; isolation source: Davis station wastewater (DW) | place: Antarctica: Davis Station | collected 2010-03-01
GTGCGTGGGGTTAATGCTTAACGAGCTACCCCGTAAAGCGGCGCACTTTATAGCATAGAAGCGCAGCGCACGCTAGCCACCGAACACATCCAGCGTCATTCCCCGTTGCGTGTTGCGCTTATGGCCAGCGCCATGAAGCTGCTAATATACGAGCCTTTTCCGCCTGCAGCAGAGACCCCGCTATGACCGTCACGATCAAGACGCCCGCTGAAATCGAGAAAATGCGCGTTGCCGGCCGCTTGGCTGCCGAAGTGTTAGAAATGATCGGCGAGCACGTTAAGCCCGGCGTGACCACCGAAGAGCTGGACCGTATCTGCCACGACTACATCGTCAACGTGCAACAGGCCATTCCCGCCCCACTCAACTACAAAGGCTTCCCCAAGTCGATCTGCACCTCGATCAACCACGTGGTTTGCCACGGCATCCCCAATGAAAAACCGCTGAAAGATGGCGACGTGCTGAACATCGACATCACCGTAATCAAAGATGGTTACCACGGTGATACCAGCAAGATGTTCATGGTCGGCAAGGTTGCCGAGTGGGCCGAGAAGCTCGCACGCATCACCCAAGAGTGCATGTACAAGGGCATCGCCTTGGTACGTCCGGGCGCACGACTGGGTGACATTGGCGAAGTGATCCAAAAGCACGCCGAGAAAAATGGCTATTCCGTGGTCCGCGAATACTGCGGCCATGGCATCGGCGCCGTGTTCCACGAAGAGCCGCAAGTACTGCACTACGGCCGCGCCGGCACTGGCATGGAGCTCAAGGAAGGCATGACCTTCACCATCGAGCCCATGATCAACCAAGGCCGCGCAGAAACCCGCACCCTGGGCGACGGCTGGACCGCCATCACCAAAGACCGCAAGCTTTCCGCTCAGTGGGAGCACACTATTTTAGTAACCGCTGACGGCTACGAGATTTTCACCCTGCGCAGCGATGACACCCTGCCGCGCAGCGCCCCAGCCGGCCAATTGGTGTGATTGCTTTGCAATAAAGGAAGACTGTTATATGCCGCTGGTTGATCCCGAACTGTTTGACCGCGGCCAGTTTCAGGCTGAGCTAGCGCGCAAGCCCAGCCCGATTGCTGCCTTCAAAAAAGCCCTGCGGCAGATCAACGAAGTGCTCAATGCGCGCTTTCTGGGCAACCGTGATATTCGCCGCCTGATTGAAGATCGCGCCTGGTGCATCGACCAGATCCTGCGCGAAGCCTGGGATCGCTTCACCTGGAGCAAAGAGGCCGCTATCAGCCTGGTGGCAGTCGGCGGCTATGGCCGTGGTGAACTGCATCCGCACTCGGATATTGATCTGCTGATCCTGCTGGAAAACCAAGATCAGGAGTTATTCCGCGACTCGATCGAAGGCTTTCTTATGCTGCTCTGGGACATCGGCCTTGAGGTCGGCCAGAGCGTGCGCTCAATCGCCGAGTGTGCCGACGAAGCCCGCGCCGACTTGACCGTGATTACCAACCTGATGGAAAGCCGCACCATTGCCGGGCCTGAGTACCTGCGCCAGCGCATGCTAGCAGTCACCAGCACCGAGCAGATGTGGCCCAGCAAACACTTCTTTCTGGCCAAGCGCGATGAACAACACGCCCGTCACGCCAAATACAACGATACCGAATACAACCTAGAGCCCAACGTTAAAGGCTCGCCCGGCGGCCTGCGCGATATCCAAACCATTCTGTGGATCGCCCGCCGTCAGTTCGGCACGCTCAACCTCAACGCACTGGCGTCTCAGGGCTTTCTAATCGAAAGCGAATTCAGCCTACTGGCCGCCTCTCAGGACTTTCTCTGGAAGGTGCGCTACGCCCTGCATATGCTGGCCGGACGCAGCGAAGACCGCTTGCTGTTCGACCACCAACAAAAAATCGCCAGCCTACTGGGTTTGCGTGACGACAACGGCAAACTGGCCGTTGAGCGCCTAATGCAAAAGTACTACCGCGCGGTAATGGCGGTAGCCGAGCTGAATGATTTGATCATGCAGCACTTCGAAGAAGTGATCCTGCGTCACAGCGACAACCAACCTGCGCAGCCGCTCAACAGCCGCTTTCAGGTACGCAACGGCTTCCTCGAAGTTACCCACCCGAACGTCTTCAAGCGCACGCCGTTTGCCACTTTAGAAATCTTCGTGCTGCTGGCACAGCATCCCGAAGTGCGCGGCGTCCAGGCCGACACCATTCGCCGTCTGCGTGACAGCCGTGCACTGATCGACGACGACTTCCGTCGCGACATTCGCAACACCAGCCTGTTTATCGAACTGTTCAAGTGTGAAGAAGGCATTCACCGCAACCTACGCCGGATGAATCGCTACGGCATCCTCGGCCGCTACTTGCCAGAGTTCGGCCTGATAGTCGGGCAGATGCAGCACGACCTGTTCCACATCTACACGGTCGATGCGCACACCCTGAATCTGATCAAGCACCTGCGCAAATTAGGCAAACCTGGGGTCAGCGAGAAGTTCCCACTCGCCAGTCAATTGATGGCCGCGCTGCCCAAGCCCGAACTGATCTACCTGGCCGGTCTTTACCATGACATCGGCAAAGGCCGCGGCGGCGACCACTCGGAACTCGGCGCAGTGGATGCCGAGGCGTTCTGCCAACGCCACCAGCTGCCGGCATGGGACTCGCGCCTGATTGTCTGGCTGGTAAAGAACCATTTAGTGATGTCCACCACCGCGCAGCGCAAAGACCTCTCTGACCCGCAGGAAATCAACGATTTTGCCCGCTTAGTCGGCGATCAAACACGTCTCGATTACCTCTACGTGCTGACCGTGGCCGACATCAACGCCACCAACCCAACCCTGTGGAACTCTTGGCGTGCCAGCCTGCTGCGCCAGCTATATACCGAGACCAAGCGTGCTCTGCGCCGCGGCCTGGAAAACCCGTTAGACCGCGAAGAACAGATCCGCCAAACACAGTCGGCCGCCATCGACATTCTGGTGCGTAACGGCACCGAGCAGGACCATGCCGAACAGCTCTGGTCGCAACTCGGTGATGATTACTTTCTGCGCCACACCGCCAGCGATGTTGCCTGGCACGCCGAGGCGATCCTGCAGCACCCCGCCGACGCCGTGCCGCTGGTACTGATTAAAGAAACCGCCGAGCGTGAGTTCGAAGGCGCTACGCAGATTTTTATCTACGCCCCCGACCAACACGATTTCTTTGCGGTGACTGTGGCCGCCATGGACCAGCTCAACCTGAGCATCCATGACGCACGCATCATCACCTCGTCCAGCCAGTTCACCCTCGACACCTATATCGTTCTAGATGCCGACGGCGGCTCGATTGGCGACAACCCAGCGCGCATCCAGGAAATCCGCCAAGGCCTGATAGACGCCCTGAAGAACCCAGACGATTACCCAGCCATCATCCAGCGCCGAGTACCGCGTCAGCTCAAACACTTCGCCTTTGCTCCACAGGTGAGCATCCATAACGATGCACAGCGGCCAGTGACCGTACTGGAAATCATCGCACCCGACCGCCCCGGCCTGCTGGCACGGATCGGGCAGATCTTTCTCGACTTCGATCTGTCACTGCAAAACGCCAAAATCGCCACTCTGGGCGAGCGGGTCGAGGACGTGTTCTTTATCACCGACGCCAACAATCAGCCGTTGGCCGACCCTGAGCTGTGCGCCAACTTGCAGGCCACTATCGTGCGCAAGCTGTCGGCGCCCAGCGCTAACGAAACACCACCGTCACAGCACAGTTTTTAACTCGCCCGACACCTGAGGCCGGCACTCCTGCCTCAGGTGTTCAGTAGTTAAATGCGGAAGCTGTCCACCAACTGCTTGAGTCGACCGGCCTGTTGATCCAGCTCGGTACAGGCCCGCAGGCTGGCTTCTAGGTTGCGCACGCCATCTTGGTTCAATACGTTGATCTCGGTGATATCCATGTTGAGGTTTTCCACCACCGAGGTTTGCTCCTCGGTAGCAGTGGCCACGGACTGGTTCATGCCGTCGATCTCGCCAATACGTTGCGTGACACTTTGCAGATTTTCTCCCGCCTGCTTGCCAATGCGCACGCTGTCATCACTGAAGCGACGACTTTCGAGCATGGTGTTTACCGCCTGCTGCGCGCCTGTTTGCAGCTGCTCGATCATTTGCTGAATTTCTTGCGCTGAGCTCTGAGTGCGCTGCGCTAGGTTGCGCACTTCATCGGCCACCACGGCAAAACCCCGCCCTGCTTCGCCGGCGCGGGCCGCTTCAATGGCCGCGTTAAGCGCCAACAAGTTGGTCTGCTCGGAGATGCCTTTGATTACATCGAGAATCTGCCCGATATCATTGCTCTTCTGGCTCAGGGCTTCGATGTGCGAGCCCGCCACTTCGATCTTGCTCGACAGATCGCTCATTGCCTCGAGGGTTTTCTCAACCATTTGCTGGCTGTTTTCAGCCCCCTCACGGGCATCACTGGCTTGGGTCGAGGCATCCGCAGCGTTACGGGCAATTTCTTGAGCTGCCGCGCCCAGTTCGTTAATCGCCGCCGCCACACTGTCGGTGCGCGCCGCTTGTTCGCTGGAGTTCGTCATCGAGGCGTTAGACGCTGCCACTACAGTGCGCACGCGCTCATGCACAGCGCCGGTGGTGGACGCCACTTCGCGAATGGATTCGTGAATACGCTCAACAAAGCGGTTGAAGGCAACGGCCAACTCACCAAACTCATCCTTCGAGCCAACCTGCAGACGCTGGGTCAAATCGCCTTCGCCCTGGGCAATATCAGCCATGGTGTGCGTCATCACATGCAGTGGTTGCAACAAAATACGGATCAGCAGGCTAAGCAGCAGCAAAATCGCCACGACACCAATCACCATGACCATCAACGCCGACAGACGAAACTCCTGCAGCGCGGCATAGGCCTTACTCTTGTCTACCGACAGACCGACATACCAGCTCACGCCCTGCAAATCCTTAACCGGCACGAAGGTAACAATCCGCTCCGACCCATCCGCTGCCTGCACCTCTTGCAAGGTGTTGTTCAGCGCTGGCTGGCTGCCAGGAAACAGCTCACTCAACCCTTTGAGCACCTGCTCGCGGTCCGAATGCACCAGCACCGTGCCCTTGTCATCGACCAAAAAGGCATAGCCCAAGCCGCCGAGGTCCAGCGAGTTGAGGATATTGTTGATGGTTTCTAACTTCAGGTCGCCACCCACAACCCCCACCAACGCACCATCACGATGCACCGCTCGCGTGATAGTCATCAGCAGGCCATCGCGCGGATCGGCCGCCAGGTAGGGCGCCGTCAGCCCTACACCCGAGCCGCCCTGAGCCATTTTGTACCAAGGACGCTGACGCGGGTCATAGCCTGCTGGCAAGTCACTGGAGGGGTTTTGCGTATAGGTGCCGTCTGTTTCGCCAAGATAGGCGTACAGAAACGACGAAGAAATACTGCGATGCTGCAGGTTCTTATTCAACACAGCAGGATCGCTATTGTCCTCAATGGCTTCGCCGAGAGAGTCAAGCAGCAACATGCGGCCATTAAGCCAGTGCTGGATGTTGCCAGCAGAGACATTACCCATGTCACGCAAGTAGTTTTCTAGGTTGTTACGAATCGCAGTGCGCTGCATGTAATCGTTATAGAGGGCAAATGAGGCAAATGCCGCAATCACCACCAACGACGCCGCCAGCATGATCTTGTGACTGAATTTTAGGTTACGCATCGATACTCTCGCTTCGCGGGTCAGCGGTTCACGCCTGACTTATTGTCCGGGTAGTCAACTATCGGCCTATAAGCCATGAGCTTTAGGCACAGAGACAGCCAACTCTTGCTCCACAATCGCCATAGCAAGGTATAGCCTCATTTGGCTATATCAGCTGCGCAGACCTTGGCACCAGACGGCGGGGGATTAAGCCGCAAATCACCTCGGTCGAATTCTCTAAATGCGCCTTAACGTGCTAGTGTCGCGACCTTTTAAGCACTACAGCAGCGACTCGCCATGAATCACGCCCTCGCCCAGTTACAGCCTTACCCTTTTGAGAAATTGCGCGCCCTGATCGGTAGCATCGCAGCACCTGCCGACAAGAGCCCCATTGCTCTGTCGATTGGCGAGCCCAAGCACCGCTCACCGGCGTTTGTTGCCGAGACGCTGGCCGCCAACCTCGAACAGCTCGCGGTGTACCCAACCACGCTCGGCTTACCGGTGCTGCGTGAAGCAATCCGCGACTGGTGCCAACGACGTTTTGATTTGCCGGCTGGCTGGCTGGACGCGGCGCGCCATGTGTTGCCGGTCAACGGTACCCGCGAGGCACTGTTTGCCTTCACCCAAGCGGTGGTCGAGCGCCGCGATGATGCGTTGGTGGTCAGCCCCAATCCGTTCTATCAAATCTACGAAGGCGCAGCCTTGCTCGCCGGTGCCCAGTCGCATTACCTGCCGTGCCTGGTCGAGAATGGCTTCAACCCAGATTTCGACGCCGTCAGCGCCGAGACCTGGCAGCGTTGCCAGATTCTGTTTCTGTGCTCGCCCGGCAACCCGACCGGCGCACTGATCCCACTGCAGATGCTGAAAAAGCTCATTGCTCTGGCCGATCAATACGATTTCGTGATCGCTGCCGATGAATGCTACAGCGAGCTGTATTTCGACGAACAAAACCCGCCTGCTGGCCTGCTCAGCGCTTGCGTCAGCCTCGGCCGCAGCGATTTCAAACGCTGCGTGGTGTTCCACAGCCTATCCAAGCGCTCCAACCTACCCGGTCTGCGCTCCGGCTTTGTGGCTGGCGACGCCGACATCCTCAAGGGCTTTTTGCTCTACCGTACTTACCACGGCTGCGCCATGTCGGTGCCCACCCAACTGGCCAGCGTTGCCGCCTGGAACGACGAAGCGCATGTACGCGCCAACCGCGACCTGTACCGCGCCAAGTACGACGCGGTGCTGGAAATTCTCAGCCCGGTGCTGGACGTGCAGCGCCCGGACGGCGGTTTTTATCTATGGGCCAAAACCCCAGGCGACGATGCCGAATTCACCCGTGAGTTGTTCGCCCAGCAGCACGTGACGGTGGTGCCTGGCTCTTACCTGTCGCGTGAAGTGGACGGCTTCAACCCTGGCGCCGGGCGCATCCGTATGGCTCTGGTTGCTCCGCTGGCTGAATGCATCGAAGCCGCCCAGCGGATTCGCCAATTCATTCAGGAGCGCAGCGCATGAGCATCACCCTGTATGGCATCAAGGCCTGCGATACGATGAAAAAAGCCCGCACCTGGCTCGACGAGCACGGCCTGGCGTATGCTTTTCATGACTACAAAGCCAGCGGCATTGACAGCGTTAATCTGCACAAGTGGTGCGCCGAACATGGCTGGGACAAAGTCCTCAACCGTGCTGGCACCACCTTTCGCAAGCTGGATGACGCCGCCAAAACCGACCTCGACCAAGCCAAGGCCGTGGCCCTGATGCTGGCCCAGCCGTCGATGATCAAACGCCCGGTGCTAGACCTCGGCGACCGCACCCTGCTCGGCTTTAAGCCCGAGCTGTATCAACAGGCGCTGGCCTGAATTCAGCCAGCCACACCCAGAATTGACGCAATAAGGAAGCTAACCATGTCGCAACAACTGTTCAGCCTGGCCTTCGGGGTCGGCACACAAAACCGTCAAGACAACTGGCTGGAAGTGTTCTACGCCCAACCGCTACTCAAGCCATCGGTCGAGCTGCTGGCCGCCATCGCGCCGATTCTCGATTACACCGGCGGCAACCAAGCCATTGCCTTTAACAGCAACCAAGCCGAGAAGCTGGCCGAAGCCGTTAGGCCGCTGGACGCAGCGCAAGCAGCCCTGCTGACCCGCTTGGCCGAGAGCGACAAGCCACTGGTTGCCACGCTGCTGGCCGAAGATGACGCACTGACCTCCACGCCTGAGGCCTACCTCAAGCTGCATCTGCTGTCCCATCGTTTGGTCAAGCCACACGGCCTGAACCTGAGCGGTATTTTCCCGCTGCTGCCCAACGTGGCCTGGACCAGCGAAGGCGCCGTCGACCTCAGCGAACTGGCGCAACGGCAACTGGAAGCCCGCCTGCGCGGCAAGCTGCTGGAAGTATTCTCGGTCGACAAGTTCCCGAAAATGACCGACTACGTCGTGCCAAGCGGCGTGCGCATCGCCGACGCCTCACGTATTCGCCTTGGCGCCTATGTCGGCGAAGGCACTACGGTAATGCATGAAGGTTTTATCAACTTCAACGCCGGCACCGCAGGCCCTGGCATGATCGAAGGCCGTGTGTCGGCGGGCGTATTCGTCGGCAAAGGCTCTGATCTGGGCGGCGGCTGCTCGACCATGGGCACCCTCTCGGGTGGCGGCAGCATCGTCATCAGCGTCGGCGAAGGCTGCCTGATTGGCGCCAACGCGGGCATCGGCATTCCATTGGGCGATCGCAACACCGTGGAATCCGGCCTGTACATCACCGCTGGCACCAAAGTGGCGCTGCTAGATGCTGACAACCAACTGGTCAAAGTGGTTAAAGCCCGTGAACTTGCTGGCCAGACCGACCTGCTGTTCCGCCGCAACTCGCAGACTGGCGCCGTGGAGTGCAAAACCTTGAAAACTGCCATCGAGCTGAACCACGCCCTGCACGCCCACAACTAAGCCGCTCTTGTAGGATGGGTTGCCGCGCGTAGCGCTAATACCCATCACCACGGTGCTCTTATGGGTATCGCTTCGCGCAACTCATCCTACGGTTCCAACATGCCGCTTAATTCTCCCTGGCGCTGCGACTTCCCGGCCCTCGCCGCCTTCGCAGGCGAAGACCAAACCTACCTGGACAGCGCCGCCACTGCGCAAAAACCGCAGGTCATGATCGCTGCGCTAAGCCGCTATTACGCCAGCGGCGCGGCCAACGTACACCGCGCCCAACACCTACCCGGCGAACGCGCGACCACGGCCTTCGAGGGCGTGCGCGAGCAAGTGGCCGATTGGCTGAATGCGGCCAACGCCGAACAAATCGTGTTTACCCGCGGCACCACCGAAGCCATCAATTTGCTGGCGTATGGCCTTGAGTTGCAGTTGCAAGCCGGCGACGAGATCGTCATCAGCGCCCTCGAACATCACGCCAACCTGCTGCCCTGGCAGCAACTGGCCGAGCGTCGACAACTGAAACTGGTAGTGCTGCCGCTGAGTAGCGATGGCGATGTCGACCTCTGCGCCGCCGCTCAGCTGATCGGTTCACGCTGCAAGTTGTTGGCCGTCAGTCAGCTGTCCAACGTGCTCGGCCGCTGGTCGCCGTTGCCGCAACTACTGGCACTGGCCAAAGCCCAAGGCGCACTGACAGTAGTGGATGGTGCACAAGGTGCGGTGCATAACCGGCCCGACGTGCAGGCGCTGGATTGCGATTTTTATGCGTTTTCCGCCCACAAGCTCTACGGCCCGGACGGCGTCGGAGTGCTCTATGGTCGACCCGAGGCGTTAGCACGTCTGCGCCATTGGCAGTTTGGCGGCGAGATGGTGCAAAGCTGCGACTACCAGCAGGCGATTTTTCGCCCCGCGCCACTGGGCTTTGAAGCCGGCACCCCGCCGATTGCCGGGGTGCTCGGTCTAGGCGCCTGCCTTAACTACCTGAGCCACTTGGATGCCCGCGCCGTGGCCGCCCACGAGGCCGCTCTGCACCAGCAACTGCTGGCCGGTCTCAACGCCCGCGCCGGCATTCAGCTGTTGGGCAACCCGCAAGTAGCGCTGGCCTGCTTTAGTGTGGCTGGCGTACACCATCAGGATCTGGCGCAATTGTTGGCCGAGCAAGGCATCGCCGTGCGCGCCGGCCAACACTGTGCCATGCCGTTGCTGGCCGGGTTGGGTCTCAGCGGCGCAGTGCGCGTGTCGCTCGGGTTGTACAACGATGGCAGCGATCTTGCGCGCTTCTTCGCTGCACTCGATCAAGCGCTGGAGTTGTTGCGATGAGCCTGCCGGCAGCCGCCAGTGAGGCGCTCGCAGCCTTCGCCGCCTGTCCCGGCTGGGACCAGCGTGCGCGTTTGCAAATGCAATGGGGTGAGCGACTTGCGCCGTTGACCCGCGAACAATGCAGCATCGAGCACTTGGTGCAAGGCTGCGCCAGTCAGGTGTGGTTGCTCGCGCAGCCACACGATGGCTGCTGGCACTTTCAGGCCGCCAGCGACGCACGCCTGCTGCGCGGCTTGCTGGCGCTGCTGCTGGCACGAGTGAATGGCCTAACGACGGACGAGTTGGCGGCTGTCGATCCGCTCGACTGGTTTACTCAACTGGGCCTGAGCCGCCAGCTTTCGCCTTCGCGCAGCAATGGTCTGCATGCCGTGCTGCACCGTATGCGTGAACTAACCACCCACTAATCAGCTGGCTTGGCCTTGGCTCGCTCCGATGGTCGGCGCGTTCCTGCGACCAAGCGATCCACCGCTTTGGCAGCGGCAACCATGGCGAAGGTAGCGGTAACCATCATCACCGCGCCGATGCCGCCGGCACAGTCCAAGCGCACGCTTTGCCCGTCAAAGCGCTTTTGCAAACAGATGCTGCCGTCTTCCTTGGGGTAGCGCAGTTGCTCGCTGGAAAACACGCAGGTGATGCTGTAAGTGCGCCCCGGTGTGCGCGAGAAGCCGTAGTCGCGGCGCAATAGCGAGCGCACGGCCGAGGCCAGCGGGTCATTGAACACCTTGTTCAAATCAGCCACTTGGATCTGCGTCGGGTCGAGTTGGCCACCCGCGCCACCAGTGGCGATGATGCGAATTTTGCGCAGTTTGCACCACGAAATCAGCGCCGCCTTGGCCGCCACGCTGTCGATGCAATCAACCACTAGATCGAGTTCAGGAGTGATGTACTCGGCCATGGTCTCGCGGGTGACAAAGTCGGCCACCGCATGCACCACGCACGCCGGGTTAATGGCGCGAATGCGCTCGGCCATAACCTCGACCTTGGCCTTACCGACTGTCTCAGTCAGGGCCTGAACCTGCCGGTTAGTGTTGCTGATGCACACGTCGTCGAGGTCAAACAGGGAGATTTCGCCCACCCCCGAACGCGCCAGCGCCTCAGCCACCCACGAGCCCACACCGCCAATACCCACCACCGCCACATGGGCCGCCGCTAGCCGCTCGGCGCCTTCGCGACCATACAATCGAGCCACGCCGGCAAATCGCAATTCATCAATACTCATGCCGCACCTCGAAAATCAGCCGGCGATTATAAAGCCGAGCGGCCTGAATGACGCGACATAAGTCTGCACGGCTAGGCGTCAGGCTATAGTTGGCCGACGAGCGACCACGGAGCCCAGCATGCGCAATTTCAGTTTCTACAACCCGAGCAAAATCCATTTTGGTGAAGGCCAGATTGCCAAGCTCAGCAAGGAAATCCCGGCGGGCAGCCGCATCCTGGTCACCCATGGCGGCGGCAGCATCTTCAGTAACGGCGTTTGGGCTCAGGTCGAGCAAGCGCTGCAAGGCTTTAGCATCAGCCGTTTCGCTGGCATTGAAGCCAACCCGCAGTTTGAGACGCTATTGCGTGCTGCCGAACAAGCGCGAAGCGATAACTGCGACTTTATCCTGGCCATCGGTGGCGGCTCGGTGATCGACGGCAGCAAGTTTATTGCCGCCGTGCTCTGCTACGACGGCGACCCGCTCGACCTACTGACTGGCACCAAGATCAGCGCCGCGCTACCGCTGGGCTGCGTACTGACTCTGGCGGCCACCGGCTCAGAGAGTAATCCACACGGCGTGATCACCCACGCCGCGCGCCAAGAGAAGCTGCCGTTTTACAGCCCGTTGCTGTTCCCGCGCTTTGCCATTCTCGATCCGCGCTGCACCTTTAGCCTGCCACCACGACAGATCGGCAACGGCGTGGTGGATGCCTTCGTGCATACCATCGAGCAATACCTTACCTACCCGGCCGATGCCCCGCTGCAGGACCGCTACGCCGAAGGCCTGCTGCTGACCCTGATCGAGGAAGGGCCCAAAGCACTGGCCAACCCCGAGGACTACAACGTGCGCGCCAACCTGATGTGGTGCGCCACCCAAGCCCTGAATGGCCTGCTCGGCTGCGGCGTACCGCAGGACTGGGCCACGCATATGATCGGCCACCAACTCACCGCCCTGTTTCACCTCGATCATGCGCAGACCTTGGCGGTAATTTTGCCGGCGCTGCTGGCCGAACGCCGCGATGCCAAACACGCCAAGCTACTGCAATATGCCGAGCGGGTCTGGCAGCAACACGAAGGCAGCGAAGAGCTGCGCATCGACAACGCCTTGATTGCCACCCGCGAATTCTTCGAGCGCATGGGCGTGGCCACGCGCCTAAGTGCCTACCAACTGGATGGCGGGGTTATTGCGCAGGTACTGGCACAACTTAAACAGCACAACCTCACGCAATTAGGCGAACAGCGCGACATCGACTTGGACGTCAGTGCGCGCATTCTTCTGCGCGCCCTTTAGCGGGTTAATTTCAGCGCTTTTATGCGCTGTGCAGTACTGTGTACTGGCGAACTTAAGCACGCCCTGTCAGTCTGAGGCAGGCGTGTTTTACACCACGGTCATCTGGGCACCTGCAGACGCTATACAGCCACCAGAGGCCGGGGTAGGATGCGCGCCGACTGGCCTGTGGCCGGCATGTCCCCTCGTTCCACCCCTTGGAACCTAGAATCCCTATGTCATCGCGTAAACTTGGTCTCAACCTGGTGATTTTCGTCGCTATCGCGGCGCTCTTCACTGGCATCTGGGCGCTCTACAACCGGCCGGTCAGCGCACCGGAATGGCCAGAGCAGATTTCCGGTTTTTCTTTCTCGCCGTTCCGGCTCGACCAGAACCCGCAGAAGAACACCTACCCCACCGACGAGCAGATCCGTTCCGATCTGGAGTTGCTCAGCAGCCAGACGGACAACATCCGCACCTACTCGGTGGAAAACACCCTCGCTGACATTCCGCGTCTGGCTGAAGAGTTCGGTCTGCGTGTGACCCTGGGCATCTGGATCGGCACCGACCTCGAGCGTAACGAGCGGGAAATCACCAAGGCCATCGAACTGGCCAACAGCACTCGCAGCGTGGTGCGCGTGGTGGTCGGTAACGAAGCCCTGTTCCGTCAGGAAATCACCGCAGAAAACCTGATCGTCTACCTCGACCGTGTGCGCGCAGCCGTTAAGGTGCCGGTCACTACGTCCGAGCAGTGGCACGTGTGGAAAGAACACCCGGAACTGGCCAAGCACGTCGATCTAATTGCTGCGCACATCCTGCCGTACTGGGAGTTTGTGCCGATGGAAGACGCGACCGACTTCGTCCTCGAACGCGCCAAAGACCTGAAAAAACTCTTCCCGAAAAAGCCCCTGCTGCTCTCGGAAGTGGGCTGGCCGAGCAACGGTCGCATGCGCGGCGGTGCCGACGCCTCACAAGCTGACCAAGCCATCTACCTGCGCACCTTGGTCCATACCCTGAACGCCAAGGGCTACAACTACTTCGTCATCGAAGCCTTCGACCAGCCGTGGAAGGCCAGCGAAGAAGGCTCGGTGGGCGCGTATTGGGGCGTTTATAACGCCGCGCGCCAGCCAAAATTTGCCTTTGACGGGCCGATTGTGGCCATCCCGCAATGGCGCGTGCTGGCTATTGGCTCGGTAGTCATGGCCCTACTGGCCCTGGCTTTGCTGCTGATCGACGGTAGCTCGATGCGCCAACGCGGCCGCACCTTCCTCACCGTGGTGGCCTTTGCTGGCGGCTCGGCAATGGTCTGGATCGGTTACGACTACAGCCAGCAATACAGCACTTGGTTCAGCCTCACCGTTGGCGGGCTACTCGGTCTCGGTGCGCTCGGCGTGTTTATCGTGCTGCTCACCGAAGCGCACGAACTGGCTGAAACCGTTTGGCTGCAAGCACGCCGCCGGCCATTCCAGCCGGTGCTGGGCGACAGCACCTACCGTCCTAAGGTGTCGGTGCATGTGCCCTGCTACAACGAGCCACCGGAGATGGTCAAACAGACCCTCGACGCCCTGGCCGCGCTGGATTACTCCGATTTTGAAGTCATCATCATCGACAACAACACCAAGGACCCAGCGGTCTGGGAACCGGTTAAGGCTTACTGTGAGGAGCTGGGGCCACGCTTTCGCTTCTTCCACGTGGCACCGATTGCCGGCTTTAAGGGCGGCGCACTGAACTACATCCTGCCGCACACCGCGCCGGACGCCGAAGTGATCGCAGTGATCGACTCCGACTACTGCGTCGATCCTAACTGGCTCAAGTACATGGTGCCGCACTTCGCCGACCCGAAAATCGCGGTGGTGCAATCGCCACAAGATTACCGTGACGGCGATGAAAACCTGTTCAAGAAGCTCTGCTACGCCGAATACAAAGGTTTCTTCCACATCGGCATGGTCACCCGTAACGACCGTGACGCGATTATCCAGCACGGCACCATGACCATGATCCGCCGCACGGTGATGGACGAGCTGAAGTGGGCCGACTGGACCATCTGCGAAGACGCCGAGTTGGGTCTGCGCGTGTTCGAGAAAGGTTACTCCGCCGCCTATTCGCACCAGAGCTTTGGTCGCGGGCTAATGCCGGACACCTTTATCGACTACAAGAAGCAGCGTTTCCGCTGGGCTTACGGCGCCATTCAGATCATGAAAGGCCACGCCAGCAGCCTGTTTCGCGGCAAAGACTCGCAATTGACCCGTGGTCAGCGTTACCACTTCGTCGCGGGTTGGCTGCCGTGGATTGCCGATGGCCTGAACATCTTCTTCACCATCGGTGCACTGCTGTGGTCGGCGGCCATGATCATCGTGCCGCAACGCGTCGATCCGCCGCTGATGATCTTCGCCATTCCGCCTTTGGCGCTGTTCTTCTTCAAATTCGGCAAGATCCTGTTCCTCTACCGTCGCGCCTTAGGCGTGGGCTTGTGGCGTTCGATCCAGGCCGCAGTGGCCGGTTTGGCGCTGTCGCACACCATCGCCAAGGCGGTGTTGTACGGCGCCTTTACCGAGACCATTCCGTTCTTCCGCACGCCGAAGATGGCGTCTAACCACGGCATCATGGTGGCGCTGGCAGAAGCGCGCGAAGAGGTGTTTATCATGCTCTTGCTGTGGGGCGCGGCGCTGGGCATCGCTCTGGTGCAAGGCTTGCCGAGCGCCGACGTGAAGTTCTGGGTCGGTATGCTGCTGGTGCAGTCGTTGCCGTACCTGGCTGCACTGATCATGGCGTTGCTGTCATCCACGCCGCCGGCGAAAAACGACCCTGAGGCAACGCCTAGCTAAGCAGGCGCAACCCTACAAACGGCGGCCAATCGGCCGCCGTTTTGCTTTACCATGGCCGACTTTTTGCCATTGCTTACTGCGGAGTCGTCATGTCCACCCTCTCCCCCACCCTGGAATTGGCCTGCGATCTGATCAGTCGCCCCTCGGTCACCCCGCTGGATGCCGACTGCCAGGCGCTGATGATGGGCCGCCTGCAGGCCCTGGGCTTTGCCATCGAACCGATGCGCATCGAAGAGGTGGACAACTTCTGGGCCCTACACGGCACTGACGGCCCGGTCCTGTGCTTTGCCGGCCATACCGACGTGGTACCCACCGGCCCGCTCGACGCGTGGCAATATCAGCCGTTCGATGTGCGCATCGACGAACAGGGCATGCTCTGCGGCCGCGGTGCGGCTGACATGAAGGGCAGCTTGGCGTCGATGATCATCGCCGTTGAGCGTTTTGTCCGTGAGTACCCGAACCATAAGGGCAGCATCGCCTTTTTGATCACCAGCGACGAAGAAGGCCCGGCCCATCACGGCACCAAAGCGGTGGTCGAGCGCCTGAAAGCGCGCAATCAGCGCTTGGACTGGTGCATCGTCGGCGAGCCATCGAGCACCACCTTGGTCGGTGACATGGTCAAAAATGGTCGCCGCGGCTCCCTCGGCGCCACCCTCACAGTGCGCGGCCTACAGGGTCATGTGGCTTACCCGCAACTGGCGAAAAACCCCATTCACCTGGCTGCACCGGCACTGGCAGCACTGGCGGCTGAACATTGGGACGACGGCAACGCGTTCTTTCCGCCGACCAGCTTTCAGATTTCCAACCTCAACTCCGGCACCGGCGCCACCAACGTCATCCCGGGTGAGCTGAAAGCTATCTTCAACTTCCGCTTCTCCACCGAGTCGACGGTTGAAGGCCTGCAACAGCGCGTCGCTACCATCCTCGATCAGCACGGCCTGGACTGGCATATCGACTGGGCGCTGTCCGGTCTGCCGTTCCTCACCGAGCCCGGCGCCCTGCTGGATGCCGTGGCCAGCAGCATCAAGGCGGTCACTGGCCGCGACACCGTAGCCTCCACCAGCGGCGGCACCTCGGATGGCCGCTTTATCGCCACCATGGGCACCCAAGTGGTTGAACTGGGGCCGGTCAACGCCACCATTCACCAGGTTAACGAGCGGGTACTGGCCAGCGATCTCGAGGTGCTGACCGAGATTTACTATCAAACTCTCGTGCGGCTGTTGGCATAAGCATGCTGATTTGCCCGATCTGCTCGGCCCCGTTGCAGGCCGCAAATAACGCCGTGGTCTGCCCGGCCAACCACAGCTTCGACCGTGCGCGGCAGGGCTATCTGAACCTGTTGCCGGTGCAGCACAAAAACAGCCGCGAGCCGGGTGACAACTTGGCCATGGTCGAAGCCCGTCGGCGCTTTCTCGACGGCGGCCATTACGCGCCGCTGGCCAAGCGTCTGGCCGAACTGGCGGCCGGTTATGCGCCGGAGCGCTGGCTGGACATCGGCTGTGGCGAGGGTTATTACACCGCGCAAATCGCTGAGGCCCTGCCCGCCGCCGATGGCTATGCGCTGGATATCTCCCGCGAAGCCGTCAAACAAGCCTGCCGGCGTAGCAAGCAGCTGACCTGGCTGGTGGCGAGCATGGCGCGCGTGCCATTGGCCGACGCCAGCTGCCAGTTGCTGGCCAGCGTATTCAGCCCGCTGGACTGGCAAGAAGCCAAGCGTCTGCTGGCGCCCGGTGGCGGTTTGCTGCGCATGGGCCCGACCGGCGAGCACCTGATGGAGTTGCGCCAGAAGCTCTACGACGAAGTACGCGACTACGACGACGAAAAACACCTCAGCCTGGTGCCCGACGGCATGCAGCTGGCTCACAGCGAAACCCTGACATTCCTCCTCACGCTCGACACCGCCCAAGCCCGCGCTGACTTGCTGGCGATGACCCCGCACGGTTGGCGCGCCAGCGCCGAACGGCGCACGGCGGTCATCGACGCCGAGTTACACGTCACCGTATCGATCCGCTACGATTGGTTCCAACGCGCCAGTTGCTAACCCTCACGAGAACGCCCATGCGCCAGCCCGATATCGAGATTTACCTGAAGGACGCCGATCACACCGCCATTACCGGTTGGTTGAGCGAAGCCATCGGCCCTTGCAGCCCTTGGCAGCAGAAAGGCCAGACCTACAAGTGCCGCGCTGGTGACATCCCCGTCACTTGGCTGCCGAAAGCCGTGGGCAAGTGGCACAGCCTGTTGCTCGACAGCAATGCCACGCCGTGGGCCAATGACTTGGAGTGCGCCAATGCCGCCTTCGCCGCCCTGAATGTCGAAGTGCGCTGCGCACCCGGCAGCTGGGAAGAAGAAGAAAGCGTCGAGCAAGCCGACCGCTGGATGCGCATCAGCAGCGACGGCGTGGAAGAAATCACCTGGCACACCAGCTGATTGTTTCGCGCCAATAAAAAAGGCCGGTCATCTGACCGGCCTTTTTTATTGCACAGCTGCTTTAGCGTTTACGCCGACGCCAGAACCACAGCAGCAACACAGCCACGGTGAGCAGCAGCGGCATCAGGGCGATGTTGACCAGCTTCAGGCTGCGGCCCAGGGCGTCGATATCGGCATTCAGCTGGAAGCGCACATCGCGCAGCTGCTTACGAATCCGCACTTTCTCGGCCATAAACTGCTGCAGCGTGGTCTGTTGCTCAGGTGTCAGCTGCGGCGACTGCGCCGGGTCTTCGCTCTGCTGCAGGCTGGCCAATTGCTGCTCGGTGGCCGCCAGACGCTGCTGTAGCTCGGCCTCTTGCTCGCGGAACTTGACCTCAGCCGTACGCTGTAGAGCGTCCACCACCTCAAACGGACGGCTGAAACGGCCACGCGAGCGCACGCTAATCAACGCATCGGAGCCACTGAGGTTATCCAACGCATTGATCGCGAAGCTGGCGTTGTCGGCCCACGGCTGCGGCATGCGCTGACCAAAGTAGTCCTGCACATGCACCCACATGCGGTCGCTGAGCAGGTCGGTATCGGCCACCACGATGACGTTGATATTGTCGGCGTGCTTGAGGCCGTCCTTACGCCCCTCAATGCCATTGGCGAAGGCTGTTTCGGCCGGGCCACTGATGCGCGCCGCCATGGCGTAACGCTGACCGGTTGGCTGCAGCTCACGAATCAGCTCTTCCGGGTTTTGCAGCAGCGCCAGACGCTTAGTGTCCACCGGCATGGCGTACACTGAGCTTTGCAGCAGTGGCGTGAAGTGGCTCTTGGCGCCGGCCAGCGGCTGCAGAATCCCGGCACTGGCCAGGGTCAGATTTTCCAGTCCAGCCGTACTGACATCAGTTTGATCCAGCGCTGCGCGCGGCAAGCTGAGAAACGCCGCATGGCGCACCGCACGCTGGCCTTCGCCCATGCTCAGGGCCATGGCGTAGGCGCCATCGCTGACCACCTGATCGGGCAGCAGCTGCACGCCCCACGCCTTGAACAGTTGCGGCAGATCAGAGGTCTTGCTCGCGGCGCCGTCACCCGGCATCGGCATGCCGCTGTCGACTTCGCTGTAAGGGTCAACAAACGCTAGCAACTTGCCGCCGCGCAGGACGAACTGGTCGATGGCGTACAGGGTTTGCTCGGGCAGCTCTTTGGGGTGTACCAGCAGCAGCACCGAAACCTTCTCCGGGATCTGATCGATGCCGGCTTTCAGGCTCTCGATCTGAAACTGCTGCCGGATCTCCTCCATCACCATCCACGGCTGCGATGGCTGGCGAGTCTGCATGTCGAAGCCGCCATTCAGCGGCAGGCCGCTAAGCACGCCAACCACCGGCCGCTCAGGCTTGGCCAAACTCTGCACCAGGCGGCTGAGGTCGTATTCGAGAAACTCTTCCTGATCGAGAGAAAACACCGGGATCGCTTGCGGCACGCCATCGCCAACGCGCCCCGCTAGACCGAAGTACAGCTTGTCGCCACTGGCATTCAGCGGAATCGCCTGCAGGCCAAACTCGGTTGCTTGGTCTTCTTCCGCCGAGAACGGCTGCGGATCGACAATATGCAGCTTGAGCTTGCCATCTGCGGCACGCTCATAGGCCTTGAGCATTTCCTCGATGCGCTTGGCGTAGTTACGCAGCGACGGCAGGTCTTTGCTGGCCTGATCGGAGTAGAAGAAGTACAGCTCCACTGGCTGTTCGATCTCAGCCAGCACCTTCTCGGTGCCGGCGGAGATGGTGTAGAGCTTCTGCTCGGTGAGGTCTAGGCGCCAATCACTCAGACCGACTCGCGCAAGCATGTTGAAGGCCAAAAAGGCCAGAGCAATAACCAGCAGCCCGGCGCTGGAATACATCAGCTTTTTCATCTCAGTCAGCCTTCTTCAGGTCGAGCACCACCGCAGTCGCCGCCAGCCAGGCAGCAATCAGGGTGACGAAATACAGCAGGTCGCGCAGGT
>RCMZ01000504.1_pt1 | contig 19561 bp, 14 predicted proteins | sample 2041141 | NCBI WGS metagenome assembly RCMZ01 (sample SAMN09708263, study PRJNA481090) | Wastewater metagenome, whole genome shotgun sequencing project. | biome: sewage; isolation source: Davis station wastewater (DW) | place: Antarctica: Davis Station | collected 2010-03-01
TTTGGTCTTGTTTTCATACTGTCACCTAATTGCTTCCTGGTGCATAGTAGCACCTCTAATTAGGTGGCCAAATTCACTATGCCACTACAAGCTGACTCTTTTAACGCAAACGTCATATTTTTCTACAGCACGCTTTCGTTCTCTCAGAGCAGTGATGACTCAGCCACGCTAAAACGCTTGAGTCTTGCCGAATAAAGCCACCACAGTTATTGATAATGATTATCGATAACTGTTAGAGTCGGCGTCCTCTATTCATGGCTGTGCAAGTCAGCACAATCTATGCTCAGGTAGCTAACTGTATGGCGGATGAAAAACTCCAGCTTTATCTGACTCATCGCGCATCATTGCTGGACTATGCGACACCCATCGTTGGCTGCCGAGCCCGAGCTGAAGATGTGGTACAGGAAGCGTGGCTGCGCTTCAGCAGCCAAGATACACAAACTGATATACGCCACCCCACTAGCTATCTGTATCGTATTGTGCGCAATCTAGCATTGGATTTAACACGACGTACCGCCACCGAGAGAATTCAACCCGATGCCGATGAGTTATTGGCAGAACTGCCCTCGAACACAGCTTCACCCGAGCGAGAAGTCAGCAGCCAAAATGAGCTGGAAAGCATTTCAATCGCCCTAAATCAACTGCCCGAGCGCACGCGTCAAGCCTTTGAAATGCATCGATTGGGTGGCTACACCTTGCAGCAAGTGGCCAGCGCACTAAGCATATCCACTACACTGGCTCACCAATTAGTTCACGATGCCTTGCGCCACTGCCTAGATTGTTTGGAGGAGCGGGACGATGACTGAAAGACAACACTCTCGTCTGAAAAAAAATACTTTGAGCACGTCTTATCTAACGACAGCGAAAACAAAAGAAACAGATCTAAGCATTTTTGCAACCGCTGAGGCTTCGCACATGCCCATTGAACATTGCCCCAACGCCTGCCGTGATCAAGCACTGGATTGGTTGCTTCGTTTACAGCAGTCACCGCTTGATCAGGAGTTATGCGCGCAATTTAGGCAATGGTACGAGACCGACAGCGCCAATGCGCAAGCCTATAATAAAGCTAAACGCCTGTGGCATTTAACCGGTCAATTAGCGCCCACCACAACAAAGAACTGGCTGTCGCCACCCCTTGCACCAGTCCTAAAGCGCCCTGCTGCTCGCCAACGCAGATGGGTCAGTGCGGCAGTTGCCGCTTGCTTGTTAGTTGCGCTAGCACCGCAAATCGCTCTACGCTGGCAAGCCGATTACCGCACGAGGGTTGGGGAGATACGCGATATCACTCTCAGTGACGGTAGCACGGTATTACTGGACAGCAACTCAGCAATAGCGCTGAACTTTACTAATGGCCAACGCGATGTACAGTTACTGAAAGGGCAAGCTTTTTTCAAGGTCATGCCAGACCAGAGCAAACCTTTTCATGTGCGCGCCGATACTATACAAGTTACCGTCACCGGCACCTCATTCAACGTTGATTTGAATAATAATGAAATGGCTGTGGCTGTGCAGCATGGCTCAGTCAATGTTGACGATTGGCAAGCAAGGAAAGCATTAGCCAGCCTAGTACCTGGCCAGCAATTAAAATACCTCGCTGGCCAGACTCAGATCTCGACATTTATCCCGACTCAAGCCGCAGCATGGCGCCAAAGGCAATTGATCGCTGATGACACACCTATCGCCGAGGTTATTGCGCGGATCCAACCCTATACCACTGGCCTCATCATACTTAATGATGCACAGCTTGGTCATCAGCGAGTCACTGGTGTTTATGATTTACGTAACCCAAAAGCAGCTTTACAGGCGTTAGTGCAACCCTACGGCGGCAAAGTTAGCTCGTACGGTCCTTGGATGATGGTCTTGCATAAACAATAAACATTGAACATCTCAGATACGGCTTCCTTCTGCAGTGAGCTGACTCAATACACTCCTTTTAAAATATTTCATTTTTTCCTGAAAATTCTCCGAGCTGCCCCGTCTTCTATTCTGCGAACTGCAATTGAGATGCATTCGTATTAATTATTGACCGGATTTTACCTTACGGGGATTTTCATGAATCAAAGCCTTGTTCACTTCTCTAGCAATTCAAGCCCATGGCGGCTGTACCTGAAAACAGTTGCTGTAGGCGGATTACTGAGCATGTGCTGTGCACTGGCTCCGCATTCGATAGTATTCGCACAACCACAATCTATTGATGCGTCAACTGCCGTACACGATTTCAATATCCCCGCTCAGAGCTTGGCGGACGCTTTAATCTCTTTCGGTCAACAAAGCGGCTTGCAAATCAGTGTTAATCCACAGTTATTAGTAGGTTTAAGATCGGCTGGGGTTAACGGTCAGTTGAGTGCTGATATTGCTCTGTCTAATCTACTGCAAGACACGGGTATCAGCTGGAAGCTTCAAGACAATACCTTGGTGTTCCATCGCCTGCCAAAACTGCAGACTGGTGCAGAACAACCGTTAAAACTAAACAACACTGTCGTGCTGGGCTTCACCGAAGAAAATTCTTATCAAGGTGCAACTGTCATCGACCGTAAGGCAATCCAAGCTTTCCCAGGCGCTAATGGTGACATAACCACATTGTTGCAGATGCATCCCAGTGTGCAGTTCAGTTCCTCACAGCAGAAATCCACCACACCAGGAGAAATTGATCCCGCCGACATCAGTATCAATGGAGCCAAGTTCTATCAAAATAACTTCATGATCGATGGCCTCTCGATTAACAATGACTTAGACCCTGGCGCTCACGGATATAGTCAAACCCGCCAGTTTGACGCAGCGCCAAGCCGATCCCACGGTATTGCTTTAGATGCTGACCTGCTGCAAGAGGTCAAGGTGTACGACAGTAACGTGCCAGCAGAATACGGCGGTTTCAACGGCGGTGTGGTAGATGCTATTACACGTCGCCCGAGTCAAGCGCTGCACGGTAAACTGTCATATTCGATGAGTCGCTCTGCGTGGACTAAATACCACATCAGCGAACATGAGCAGGAAGGTTTTGATACCGCATCCAACGAGCAGTATCAGCCAGAATTTGAGAAAACCACCCTTCGTGGCATGCTCGAAGGGCATTTAACCGAAAACTTCGGTGCCATTCTGAGCTTCTCACAAAAGCGCTCGACCATTCCCTTAAACCTCTATACCGGGGGCTACACCAGTCCCGACCACGACAGTAGCAAAGATCAAACCCGTAAACTCGACAACTACATGCTCAAGACGTACTGGGACGTCAATGATCGTTTAATGCTCAAAGCCTCCTTTATCAAATCACCTCAGGAAAACACCTATTTCCGCGAGAACTACAAAAACGCTGACTTTACTAATAGCAGCGGCGGCTGGCAGGGCTCATTCAAAGCGGTGTGGGATGGTGATTTGGCACGCTGGTCGCAAACCTTGGCGTTAAAGGATCTCAACAGTTCACGTCAATCAGAGGCCAACGATACAATTACTTGGTACTACTCCGACGTAAAGAACTGGGGTCGACCTGAAACTAATAATTCACGCAGTGGCGAAGGCTCCTTCGGAAACTTAGATCAAACCCAACGCAGCATCGACTACAAGCTCAAGACCGAATGGCAAGGGTTCAACTGGGCCGGCACCGAACACAATATGAGCTCTGGGCTAGAGCTGACTCGCAACCAAGCCATCTGGGAGCGAGACAGCATGGCCACCTCCGCGGCGATGAACAAGCGCGACAATATCGCCACCTGCACCAATAACGACAGTCTCTGCTCAATCGGTCAACTGCTCAATGGCAAAACTCGTCAATGGGCTGGTACACGCATGGAGTACGGTGCTGGCAAGCTGGAGCTGACAGAACACAAATACGCGCTATACATCACAGACAACATCCAATTCGGCAAGTTGGGACTGCGCCCAGGCTTGCGTCTAGAAGGTGATGACTATATGGAGAAAAAGAATCTAGCGCCGCGTTTCGCCGGTGATTACGATGTGTTCAGCGACCGCAGCACCGTGTTGGTGTTTGGGGCCAACCGCTATTACGGACGTAATATTTTTAAGTATCGTTTGAACGAAGGCCGTCAAGGCTTTAACACAATGTTCACCCGAACCACCCAAGACGGTGATTGGCGTGCGACTCAAGTAAAAAACACCAACAAGTTCTCTGACCTCAAAGTACCTTACGACGATGAGTGGACTCTGGGTCTTGACCAACGCTGGCTCAACACTGACTTCCGCCTGAAATATGTGCACCGGGACGGCAAAGATAAGGTCGTGCGGGCGTCTTCTAGAGTTCAAGGTCTAGGTCCAGAAGCAGGCTTTGAGAATATTTATTACACCTATACCAATATGGGTTCCAGTGAGAGTGACAACATCACTCTCAGCATCACCCCATTACAAGACTTTCAGTGGCTGGGCACCCGAACCAGCTTACAAATGGCATTTGACTGGTCTCAAAGCAAAGATGCCTACGGCACCTACGACTCAGGAATCAATGCTGACCAGTACGACGATGCCGATGTATTCTACGACGGTAAACGCATAGCCTACAGCGAACTCCCCGCCAGCGATTTCAGCCGTCCGTGGACGGCGCGATTAACTACCATCACGGAAATTCCTCAGTGGAGCCTCACCGTTAGTAACTTCCTGCGTTATCGCGGTGCATATGACCAATTGATCGATACGGGTGACATCACTAGCGTCAACGGTAGTGATCTTGCGGTGTATGACATCGCCAAGGTTAAAGCTGCGCCATCGTGGGATATGCGTGTGAGTTGGGACATTCCCACCGGCCAAGAGCAGGCGCTGTTCGTCGCCGTTGATGTCACCAATGTCACCGACCAAGTCAACGAGATTGTCAGCAGTAGCAGTACTGCTCGAACTTCTTATGAAATAGGTCGCCAATACTGGCTCGAAGTCGGCTACCGCTTCTAACTTAAATACATGCTTACTCGGAACATCCTAATGAAAAATTTTCTTGCATGCCTACTCGTCATGCTGATACTCGGCGGTTGCGCTGCCTTCACTCCAGAGCAACAGATATCTCTGCCTTGGTCCACAAAAATAGTTCGCGGACAGTTAACAAATGGACTGGAATACCGCCTAGTGTGCGATGACTCGCAAGCTGGACGCTTGGATCTGCGTCTAACCGTGCGTGCGGGCTCGGTCGATGAAAACGATGATCAAGTCGGCGTGGCACATATGTTGGAGCATCTGACTTTTCACAGCCGTGCTGGACAATCTGAGTCTCTACGTCGTCAAATGAATGCTCTGGGATGGGTACAGGGCAGCAACTACAATGCCATGACCAGTTACGACCGAACTCAATATCTACTCAGCCCCACATCGGGCTCGACACAAGCATCCACGGCTTTAGAAAAACTCGCGCAATTGGTATTTTCAACCGACTACACTGCAGCAGATCTTGAGCTTGAACGTCCTATCGTCATTGAAGAATGGCGCGGGGGTCTTGGTGTGGCACAGCGCATGAACGATCAGCGCACAGCTACCCAACGAATTGGCTCACGTTACCCAGAACACCGCACTATCGGTAATGAGGCAGCGATTCGTGCGGTATCCTTGACCGCTTTGCAAAACTTCCAACAGCGCTGGTACGTGCCCAACAACATGATACTGTCGATCGTTGGCGACTTTGATCCAAAGCAACTTATAACCCAAATCGAGCATGCTTTTGGTGCGCCACCTGCGCAACCGTTACCCTCGCGTGAGCATCGCGAACTAACCCTGGATCAGCAACTAAAAATATTTCGCTTACAAGACCCACAAACCGGTAGTAATCAGGTGTCCTTGTTGTTTCGTCTATACGAACCTGATAGCCGTGGTTCGACGCCAGCAGCCATTCGCGAGCGCCTGATCGACCGTTTAACTTTATCAGCATTGGTTACGCAACTACGACGCCAAACATTACAACCTGGAGTGCGCAGCTTAACAGCGCAAAAAACCTTAATCGGTGAACAATCGACCGTTCTTGGCGTTGCCGCAACTGTTGAAGGCTCTCATCATCATGATGCTTTAAAGCAACTACTTACCGAGCTTGAGCGGCTGCGTCAGCATGGTTTCAGTCAAGCAGACGTGATACGCGAACACGCTAAAATTCGTAAGATAGCGAACAATATGCTCGCCAAGGATGAGTCGCGTTCCTTCGAGCAATGGGTTAATGCACTTAATGATTCTGCGGTACAAAACCGTCCCGTCGCAGCGCCTCATCAAATTGCTCAACGTTATTTACAGGTGCTTAACAGTGTCGATCGCACCGCACTCAATGCCAGATTACAGCACTGGCTGAACAGCCCTGATCAAGTTTTGCAGTTCACCGCCCCCAGTCGCAACAGCGTACGCTTGCCACAGGTTGCCGAAGTGCAACAGTTGCGCCAGTCCATCGCGCAATCGTCGCTATTGGCGCCACTCGCAGAAGCAGCCGAACTTGATCAACAACCCATTGACCCATTCACTCCATCGGCTGCGCCTGTTCCTGGCTCTATCACTTCAAAACGAGCCTTTGCCGCTGAAAAAGTTGAACATTGGACGCTCAGCAACGGTGATCGTCTGGTCTGGTTACGAGGCAACGCTGAAGACGGTAAATGGCGCCTGCAAGCAGAATCGACGGCCGGTTACAATCGCACAGACACGCCCGCCTGGCGCCTGCAAATGGCCGCACAACTGGGTCATCAGAGTGGCCCAACAGGCGTTTCAACTGAAGCATTAGACGCTTGGCGAAAAGAGCAGAACAGCAATCTAAGCCTAGAACAAACGGCCACACGCTTGCAATTAAGTGCCACTAGCCAACCATCCGTCAATGCACTGAGCACCTTATTGCAAAGTTACCGACAAAGTCAGATAGCGGCTGTTATTGATGAGCAATTGTTCAGCTCTTCTCGTGACGATTTACTGCAGCGTCTACAGGCCCGCCCCGATGATATACGCAGCCGTCAAGCAACTGCGCAACGTCAATTGATGTATGGCAAAGATTACTGGCAAGAACCTACAGAGAATGCTTTGCGAGCATTATCTGCAGCAACCCTAACTCAGGATTGGCAACAGTTAGCACGCGCTCAAGTAACCTATTATCTTATGGCGGACATCGATCCTGACTTGCTAGCAACACTTCTACGCCAGCAGCTGGCTAATATTCCTCGCAGCAACACTGCAGTTGGGCAACCGGCCAAACAAAAGCCTGGTCAGCGCCGAGCAGACTTGGCCATTGCTTTCGAACCACGCGTCGTAATCACCGCTAGCAGCTTCAGCGAACAACCCTGGTCACCCCAAGTTGCAGTCCGCGTAGCGGCCTTGCGAGACCTCGCCAACCAAGAGCTCAAGCAACGTTTGCGTGGCGAAGCAGCGGGAATCTATCGTTTACGTTTTGACAGCGAACTGAATCCCGACACCCAACGTATCGAAAGCCAGTTGAGCTTTAGTTGTGATCCGCAAAGGGCTGACGAGCTCTGGTCGTTAGCGCAAGACACATTGGCGCAGTTGAGTAGCGCTATCAACACAGCTTGGGTCGCTAAGCAAAGAGCCGAATTGCGCAGCAAGGAAATAAAGCGCAGAGCTGACCCTACCACTCAGTGGCGGCGATTATTGCTCAGCGAACAACAATGGCAAGACCCGCGCTACCTTAGTAGTCAAACGACATTAGTTGACGGTCTAGGCATCGAACAGCTCAAGCACTTCGCCGACAAGCTATTCCCACCCACTAACCAAGTACAGCTGCGCTTACTGCCTCGCTCTACCGAGAAGGCCGCATCCTTGTGAAGAGCTTGCGTACCTTTTATAAGTTGGCTGCACCATTCTGGCGACAAAGCCACCAGTGGCTTGGCTGGCTGATGCTGATCAGCATCATTGGCATGGGGCTGCTGATTGTGCAGATCAATGTGCTGATCAATGCTTGGAGTAAAGTTTTCTACGATACTCTAGGCGAATTCGATACCACTGCCTTGTATAACCTAATGGGACGCTACGTTTTATACCTAAGTGCTTATGTACTGATTGTTGTGGCTTTAGATTGGGTGCGCAAGGCATTGGTACTGCGCTGGCGTCAGTCCATGACCACGGCATTTACCCAAGCTTGGCTGGCAGATCAAGCATTCTATCGCTTGGGCCTTGCCGGTGAACCGGACAACCCCGACCAGCGTATTGCAGAAGACGTGGATATCGTCGCCGATCTCAGTGTCGAGTTGGTGGCCTCATTCATCATCAACATGGCTCAGGTTGGCGCGTTTATGAGCATTCTCTGGCAGCTGTCAGGGATTCAAACGTTCAGCATCGCTGGATACAGCATCACTGTTTCCGGATATTTGGTGTGGACTGTCGTGCTTTATACTTTGCTAGGCAGCCTTATCACCCACTGGGTTGGTCGACCGTTACACCGCCTAAACGTGAACCGCCAACATTACGAGGCTGACTTTCGTGCATCGCTATTGCGCAAGCGCGAACATGCCGAGCAAATTGCGCTATATCGCGGCGAAGCATTCGAGAGCAAACATCTGGCTGAACACTTTCAAGCAATTGCACGCAACTGGTGGCAGTTAATGGGCCGCGAACGTAACTTAAGTTTATTTACCGTGAGTTACGAGCGTGTCAGTCTGATTATTCCGGTGTTTGCCGCCCTCCCAGCGTTCTTGGCTAAGACCATCACGCTCGGTGGATTGATGCAGATCCGCAGTGCATTTGGTGCAGTACAGGGATCGCTGAGCTGGTTTATTAAGCTGTACCCGAAATTGATGCGCTGGAGCGCTGCAGTGGAACGGCTCAGTCAGTTCGAACAAGCGATCAACTGCAGCCGCACCCAAGTGAAAAAAACAGAAATAGGAGATAGCCTAAGTGTCAATAAACTGGACGTGTTACGCCCCGATGGCAGCTTGCTACTGGCTGCTGTGTCACTTCAGGTGGAGCCAGAGCAATGGTTGCTCATTGCCGGACCTAGTGGCATTGGTAAATCAACCTTGCTGCGCACTTTGCACGGTATTTGGCCATATTTTCGAGGGCAATGGCAGTTACCGCCGGGACGCAGTCTTTTATTACCACAAAAACCGTATTTAACCAGCGTAACACTACGTCATCTGTTGGCATATCCAGCAGTGGAATTACCTTGTGATGAGCACCTTAAGGCTGCACTGTATGATGTTGGATTGCCAGCGCTGATGGAACGGCTCGGCGAGCAATCCGAGTGGGCGCGCGAATTGTCCGGTGGCGAGCAACAGCGTATTGGGCTCGCACGAGCGTTACTGTCCAAGCCAGATACACTTTATCTTGATGAAGCAACCAATCAGCTAGACGAAGCCGGTGCGTATTTGCTACTGACGCGCCTTCGTAAACAATTGCCGACCTGCACAGTAATTTGTATCAGTCACCAGACGGCTTTGACGGCTTTATTTGACCGCACTTGGACTCTAAGTCAGCTTGATACCATTTGAGAAGCGTCAGTGTTTGCATAAGTACCTACTGGCGGAGAATCTCTTAGGTTCTTTAGCAATTTATCCAACTCCTTTCGATAAGGCGCGTATTTAGCGCAATACCCTTTTGGATGCAAGTCCAGAAGGGACTAACACTTTGCTCATTATAATACTGCGCTCTTTCGCCAGTTCTAACCGCTGCTCTGTTACAACTTTGCCTGCCTCACTCACAGCGTTTAACTTGCAAAACATGTCACATCATTAAAAGCATTTAAAATGCTGTGACTCACTATTAAACCGATAGGTAATCATAAAAATCAAGCCAAATGATTACCATTAACATACGAGTCAGGCAAAATGCTCTACAGGTGTCGGCACAGCACAATGTCATGCACAAAAATCACAGAGAAAACCATGCCCTATTACAAGATTCTTATATTTAGCATGTATTTTATGATGCAGGGTACGGCGCTCGCCGCACCGGATTTAACCCAAAAAGTTGGCACAACCCTAGTTGAGCAAGGATCACAATATTATCGCTTTCAACAGCTGGCGTTAACATCAAATGACCAACAAAGATGCTATCAAATCACCCTTGCTATTCCTAAAGCCGCTGCACCAGAGAATGGCTACCCAGTGCTGTATATGCTTGATGGTAACGCAGCCTTGGCCGCCTTAAATGAGCAACGCTTGAGCCGTTTACAAGGCGCTGATTGGCCGGTGATCGTGACGATAGGCTATGACACTGATCTTTATTTTGACGTTATCGCGCGAGCTTATGATTACACCCCAGCGTTAGCTCCTAAAGTGCAACAGCAAGAGGCTCGCCAATACGGCGGCGCTGAGCTGTTTTGGCAATTGATTGAGCAACAGGTAAAGCCACACGTGGCACAACGTGCACAGATAAATAGAGATCGACAAGCTTTGTGGGGACACTCCTTTGCTGGTTTATTTGTTTTGCATACCTTATTTAATCATCCAGAAAGTTTTCAAACCTATATCGCTGCTGATCCTTCGTTATGGTGGCAACAAGGTTTAATCCTCAATGCAGAAAAGCCCTATCAGCAGCGCACACAACGTCCACCGGCACAACTGTTAATCCAACGCAGCGCATCACGGCGCAAAGGCGACAGCTTGCCGAATGATGCAGTTCTGCGTTTAGCTGAACGTTTAAGCCAATTACCCGAGGTCGAAGTGCAATACCATGAGTATTTTCAGCACACCCACGGCAGCTTATTAGCCGCATCGATACCGACCGCACTGCGGATGGCACAAGGTGCTATTGATGAATAAAAGGTTCAAGTACTGGCTGTTAAATGCTGGATCAAATTAGTTTTGAGAGACGCTCCTTAACTGTTACGTCTAATAACCCCGGCTAACAATAAACTGCCATTGTATGGATCTTCCATAATATGGCAGTCAACCCCATACAGTTGGCGGATCAAGTCAGGCGTAATGATGTCTTTAGGTGCGCCCGCAGCAAGCACCACCCCGTTTTGTAATGCCACGATGTGCTCAGCATAGCGACAGGCTGACATAAGGTCATGCACCACCATCACGATGGTTTTGCCGGCCTTAGCCAACTGCTGAATAATCTCGAACACTTCGATTTGATGGCCTAAGTCTAAAGCCGAGGTTGGTTCATCCAAAAGTAATAACGGTGTGCTCTGTGCCACAGTCATCGCCAGCCACGCCCTTTGCCGCTGCCCACCCGAGATTGAATTTAACGGGCGATGGGCTAAAGATTGTAAATTGGCCAAGCGTATCGCATCTTGCACAATGGCCTCATCGTCATCTCGCCACTGCTGTAACAAGCTTTGATGCGGCTGCCGACCAAAACGCACCAACTCGGTCACCGTCAAGCCATCTGGAGCATGGGTTTCTTGCGGCAACAAAGCTAACAACTGCGCCACCTTACGACTGGCTTGCTGGTGAATTGAGCGGCCATTAAGCAGCACTTGACCTGCTCTAGGTTTAAGTACGCGAGCTAAACCTGCTAACAAAGTGGACTTACCACAGCCATTAGGGCCGATAATTGCAGTAATTTTTTGCTCAGGAATCACTAACGATAGCCGATCAATAATCAGTTGTTCGCCATAGCCTAAACTCAACTGTTCTGCAGCTAAGGAGGCTGTCGTTAGGGTTTGCGCTAAACTCGAATTAAAAAAAGTCATAATGTGCTTTGCTGTGGTTGTCGCAAAAGAATCCAGATGAGATAAGGCCCGCCGACAATCGCGGTAATTAAGCCGACCGGCACTTCGATGGGTGTAAACGCGTGTTGGCCGACCGTATCGGCTAAGAGCATCAAGCAACTTCCCACTAGCGCTGCTGGCACAATCGGTACTCGATTAGCCGGACTCATACTGCGCGCGGCTTCCGGTGCGGCTAAGGCAATAATGCCAATCGGCCCGGCTAAGGCGACGGAAAACCCAGTGAGTAAGACCGTCACGAATAAAGTCAGCCAACGAGTACGTTGAATGGAAGTACCTAAACCGATTGCCACCGCATCTGACAGGCGCATGGTATTTAAGCTGCGCGCTAAATACACAGCTAACGGCACAGCTACAATTAATGCGCAGCCCAACCAATACATCGCTTGTTCTGGGCGTGCATTTAAACTGCCAACGGTCCATGGGTAGGCGCTATTGGCGCTGTCCATATCGGTGCGCGCCAACATGAAATTAGTCAGCGCACCAAATACAGCACCGACGCCAATCCCCATGATAATAAAACGGTAACCGCGTGCACCAGCACCTGCGCTTAAGCCAAAGGCCAGCGCCGCCGCAGTCGCCGCCCCCGTTAAAGCGAGCACCGGCGCGGCCAAACTGAGCGGAACCGCCACAATCGATGCAACGGCAAAAGCGGTTGCGCCATTGTCTAAGCCAATCACATTCGGCGTAGCTAAGCGGTTACGCGCCAAAGTTTGCAGCAAACAGCCAGCCACAGCTAAAGCCGCACCACTTAACAGCGCGGCGATCATCCGTGGCAAACGCAGCTCTTGAATCAAAAACAAAGAAAACGCATCACCCTGCCCAAACACTGCCGCGACACTTTGCGCCATACTTAAATCGGTTTCACCAATTGTTAAAGCCAATACGAGCAAACCGAGCAGGACCATTAGCAGCACAGCCAGCACCTGCCAACTTGACGGCTTTGTAGGCTTGTTACTCATCAACCACACCACTCATAGCGTTGCTAAGCGGCGCTGACGCACCACTAAAATCAAAATTGGCGCACCGACAAAAGCGGTAACCACCCCCACTGGCAACTCATACGGCGGCACCAATAAGCGCGATAAAATATCGGCTAGCAGCAGCACGCACGGGCCTAAGAACAGTGCAATAACAAACACACGACGAATATCCGGCCCCACTAGCGCGCGGGCAATGAAAGGCACCACCAAGCCTATAAACGCAATAGGCCCCGCCGCTGCCGTTGCCGCACCGACCAAAATAGCCACGGCAAACAGGCTGATCAATTGCACAACCAGTGGCTTATGCCCTAAACCACTGGCAATGCGCTCACCTAAGGCTAGCGCCGATAATGCACGTAAATTAAGCAGTACCAAGAGCAAGCCCAGCACGACCGTGATACCGCTGATCAACACCGCTTCTTGCGGGCGTCCAGCTAATGCTCCAATCAGCCAAAACCGCATCTCGTCGGCGGTACGTTGATCTTGCAATAACACCACGCTGCTAATGGCTAACAGTAGGCTGGAAAATGCTGCGCCAGCTAATATCAGGCGTACTGGATCACTCTTCGCGCCCTGCATATGACTGGCCGCTAACACTAGGCCACAACCAACTAAAGCGCCTACGATAGCCACCCAAATATTTAGCGTCGCGGCACTGGCGCCTAAATAAATCGCTGCCACCACAGCAAACGAAGCACCAGCACTGACGCCCAGCAAACCAGGCTCCGCCAAGCTGTTACGGGTCACCGCCTGCAACACCGCGCCAGATATCGCTAAAGCAGCGCCGACTATGATCGCCAAAACAGTACGTGGTCCGCGCAGCTCAAATAACACAAAGCGAGTTGCATCATGCTCAACGGTCGTAGTTGACCATAAAACCGCCAAACTTTGCTGCCAGCCAATCGGCCCAGCACCCAGTAAAAGACTCAACACCACTAAAATAATTAAGCTTAAACCGCCACCCAGCACAGCTGTATATAAACGACGCTGTTGCTGCAACTTACTCAACATTGATTTGAATGCGCTTTAAATCATTTAAGACAATATTAGCAGCCAAGGGTCCAGAACCACTGCTCCACACTTGACCATCGACAACCAGCACGCGATTGTTTTTTACCGCCGATAAACGTTGAAAAGCAGGCTGTTGCTTTGCCTGTTCAAGCGCCTTTGCACCATCCTCATTCAAGGTGGCCAGCAATAACCAGTCGCCATCCGCTTGCACTAGATTCTCTAAACTAAGCGTATCGCTGTGTGGTTTTTTTTCAATTTCATAGGCCAAGGTAATGCTGTTAAGACCTGCTTGCTGAAGCATTTGTCCCGCAAACAACTTGCTCGACATGACAATCGGTCCTTGTGGATTCCAACGCACAATGGATATATGCAATGGCGTCTTGACCTGCTTACGGTAAGCGATCAGTTGCTGATCAATTAGACTGAGCTTTTCTTCCAGAGCTGCTGTTTTATTTAACGCCGCGGCGTAAGTGCGCGATATATTTTGCCAATCAGTACTGAGAATGTTGCCTTGCGGTTGAATAGTCGGAGCGATTTTTGACAATTTTTGATAAAACTCCTCAGATAAAGTTGTCGGCGCCAAGATCAAGTCGGGCCTTAAACGCAAAATAGCTTCTAGATTGGGCTCTCTAGGACTGCCAAGCAAAGCAATTTCACCTTGCAAATGCACTTGTAAGTACGGCGCAACATCCGTTCCACCCCGCGTTGCTACGGTTCCGACGGGCTGCACACCGACACTCAAAGCCACGTCCAGTGCTGTTTCATCCAAGGTAATAACGCGCTGTACATCACCTGTAATTGCAATCGGCCCATGCACTGTATCTACCGTGCGTGTCGCTGCTTGTACTGGTCCAGCCAAAGCCACACAGGCCAAAGCAACCATAGCTGTCAGTGATTTAAAATTTCGTCCAACTCGTGCAAACATAACCCGCCTCTCCGCAATCAAAATGCCAGTCTCTTGCAACCTTTGTCGCAATCAATAATAATATTGATTATCATTATCAAACGAATATCAACATCTATCAAGGAGTTTCCATGCTAATTAGTACCTCTCTGGTCACCGTAGAAAACCCCAGCCGCTATATCAACCGCCTGTGCAAACACTGGGCTCATAAATTCACCGTTGAACAGTCAGAGCAAAAAGGCAGCATCGATTTTGGTCACTCGCTTTGCACCCTCACCGCCACAGATGATCAATTAAACCTACATCTGAGCAGCAGCCAACCTGAAGATTTAGCTAAAATGCAGCAAGTGGTTGCCAACCATTTAATCGGCATGAGCAATAAAATCATTGCCGCGGTGGATTGGGAGTAGTTCAGGCGTCACTCACAATATTTATGGAAACACTCTCCATGCCAGCTAAACTCAGTACGCAACCGCTATTAAATCAGCAGGAAATATCCCAGCGTTCCAGCCCTCTTATTCTAGACCACCAATGTCTCCAGCCGATTCAGAGGCATTTGGACAAGCCACTGATAACCGGCTGCTTCCAAGTGACTGCTTTGCGACCTGGACTGATCCTACATACCGCCAATGTGCACAATCTGCACCGTATGACCACTCAAGCCACGCTACTGCCAAGTATCAAGCTGGCGATTGTGGTCGACGGACAAGCCGATATCTCTTTTGGTGAGCAACGTTTTGTCTTGGGCAGCAGCGCCAGCCAACCGGGTAATACCGCGTCACTGATTAGCCTAATCCGCCCTACCCGTTTTGAACGCCGCGGCCTAGCACATGCACATGAAAAAACCGTCAGTATTTCTTTTAGCCGCGAATGGGTATTAGAAAGCCTCCCTAGCGCACCCCAACAATTACTAGCGTTCTTTGAGCAGCATCTCAGCTCTCACCTGTGGCACCCGTCAAAAAAAGCTCTGGCAATTGCTCAGCAAATCTTAACCACGCCACCTGTGCTGTTTGGCATGCATCAGCTGTTTTTAGAAAGCCGCTGCATTGAGTTGATTAGCGAAGCACTGTTTAGCTTGCTCAAACTGACGCCGCCTTGTGCAAGCGAAATCACCTCGATTGATCAGCGACTGATGCAGGCCAAGTCGCTGCTGGACAGTCCGCAGTTCAGCCATCTATCCACCGATGATATTGCGCAACAAATCGGCATGAGCACCAGCAGCCTGCAACGGCATTTTCGCCGTAGTTTTCATCTCAGCGTGACTCAATACCATCGCCAACAGCGCCTTAGACGCGCCCTGCACTCATTGCAAAAAGACCAAATCAACATCAGTCAAGCCGCTGAACTGGCGGGATATAGCAACACAGCCAATTTTGCTACTGCGGTTAAAAAAGAATTCGGAGTCACCCCAAAACAATTTCAAAACAAGTTCTGAAGCAGCCATTTAGCCTGCTTCAGAAGCTCGTTAAGAGTTAAAAGCTAAAGGTTGCCGAGGTGTAAAAGCTGCGACCTGGCTCGTTATAGGTTGCCGCACCAGCACCATAAATGGTACGCGGATCGCCGACGCCAACACCATTACCACGTCGGTATAAACGCTTGTTAAACAGATTATCAACCCCTGCGGTAAAGGCCAGTTGCTCAGATAAAGCGTAGCGGCCACCCAAGCCTACTAAGGCGTAAGGTGATAATTGCTGCTGCTCTTCACCACTCATGCGCTTACCCTGGTAATCGTATTTGTTCGGTGCTTGCTTGCCGTACCAAGTCACGTTGGTATGCAAACCCAACTGATCGGTAACTTGCCAGTCTAAACGCGAGTTCACAGTAAACTCTGGGATCACGGACAGCGACTCACCGGTGGCTTTATTTTCACTTTGCAACATATAAGTGAAGTTATTCGACCAATCCAGCGTCGGGGTCAGGCCAATATTAAAGGTACCCTCAAGCCCTTCCACCACAGCCTTGGGTACGTTATCCCACATAAAGATATCGGGATTAGCAAACGCACCAGCACCGCCAACCGCATTACCCACGGGCTGCAAGCCGGCCTCAACCTTATTGCGGTAACTGTTGTGGAAATAGGTTATCCCAGCCACCACATCACCTTGCACAAACTCAATGCCCAACTCTTTATTGACACTGGTTTCAGCTTTTAGATTTTTATTACCCTGTAAATAACAAGCACCGCCGGCACCCCAGCAACCAATCCCACGACTATAGAGTAAGTAGTTTGGGTTGCTTTGATACAGGTTCGGCGCTTTATAAGCTCGAGCAATACCGGCCTTGAGTGTCCAAACATCATCAAAGTGATGCGAGATATTCAGCGCAGGGCTCCAATTGCCACCGGTGACGCTGTGCTTGTCATAACGCAAACCCGGAGTCAGCAGCGTTTTGTCAGTCAGTTCAATATTACTCTCAATAAATGCAGAGCTAATATGATCTTTAGCTTGAGCATTGCGCTGCGTCGCCGAGAGATTGCCGACTTGGCCGAAACTGCCGGTATCTTGCCCCGTGGAGTTGTTATCTGTCAGTTTACTCTGTGTCCATTCAGCACCAAAGGTCAGGACTTGATTGAGCCCCAGTAACTCGGTGGGCATATCAAATTCAGAGTGTGCGGTATATTGGTGTAGCACTGAAGTGCTTTTACGGTCATCAGAAAACAAGCCTTCAGTACCACCGGCTAAGCCTTCATTGATCCGGCGGTTGCGAGTTTTCTCATACTGCACATAACTGAGCGACTTGCCGAGATCAAACTCACCACGATGGGTTAGCGCGTAGTTTTCGCGATACATCGTATTGGTTTCGTGGCCAAGATTGCGCTCCACTTTATCAGAAGTCGGAACTAGCTGACCCGCCGCATTGGTGGTGTAGTTATTGGTGTTTTGCGTATCACCGGTATAGATATTACCTTGACGACTGAAACTCGCATCCAAGTCAATTTGGTGATCATCCACGGGCTGAAAGCTTAGGCGTGCGGCCAAATCTTTATTGCGCACCCCCTCCCGTCCTGCAGGGTAGGTACCACGATAATCAGCAGTGACAGCACCCGCACCATTTACCGCAACACCACGGGTCGATTGATGTCCGAGGTTAATATCACGCGCATCAGAATCGGTTTTTGCGACATTGCCGGTGAGACGCAGGCCAACTTTATCGGACAATGGACCGGCCAACATAAAGTTGATGCGCTCACTGGCACCGTCTTTCGAAGATTGCGGCTGATTGGTGTAAGCAGTCACCGAACCTTGCAATTTATCTGGCACGCCTTTAGTGATGATATTAACCACACCACCCGCCGCACCGCTGCCGTAGCGTGCCGCCGCTGGACCACGTAGCACTTCAATGCGCTCCACTGCTTCGGCAGGCACCCAGTTGGTGTCACCGCGTGAATCGCGCTCACCACGCCAGCCATAACGCACCGACTGGCGGCTACTGGCAGGTTTACCATCAATTAAGATCAGGGTGTTTTCTGGCCCCATGCCACGAATATCAATCTGACGATTATTACCGCGCTGACCACTGGTGCTGTTACCGGTTAAGTTCACCCCAGGCATGGTCCGAATCACTTCAGACAGGTCATTATTAACCGGACGCTTAGACAGATCATCAGCGGTAATAATCGACACACCTGGCGCCTGCTTGAGAGTTTCCTCTGCAGTACCCAGCACCACCGTTGCACCTAAATCATACTGTTCAGCATTGGGCTCATTCGCCTGTGCTGCCACAGCAAAAGCCAAGCCACTGAGCAGCCATAAAGTTTTCTGCATGTTCTCCACACCTTTAAAGTTAACAATTCTCATTCGCGAAAGAGTATGTCACAAGCTAAAAGGTATAAATTGTGCAAAAACCGCAGATTTGTTTGCTAAGAAGTCATAAACCACATGAGCAGATACCCTGAAAAACAGCTTAACGCCTGTAAATAAGAGGCCACTCACAACCTTAAAAACCATCCATATAGACGGAAACTTCACAGGGAATTATTTTAGATTCCCGTGCAAGGGTTGACCGACTTGGATATACATCAGAATAACGCCAAGGCATCTGCAAGAAAATCACAGCCCCTTAACCGATAGACAACCCGATGTGCAAACTGAGCTTGTGTTTTCCACACAACACAATACAATTGAAAATCATTCGCATTTATGAAATATCATCATGGAGGCTATCAATGCGACCTGTACGCTTCTTCTCAACTCAAAACACAAAAGCCTATGTCGGCAAAAGCTTACGTAATCTTGCGGTCATCTGCGTGGGTATCAGCTTAGCGGGCATCACTCTTTTTAGAGAAACAACCGAACTCAATACCATTGCTGCACTGATCATCTTGGCTGCCGCTTGCTGGCTACCCGGTGTTGTGCTTACAGACGCCTCAAGTCATACAGAAGCCGGCTAGCCTACAAAAGCGAATTGATGCGCTTCTACCTCTATAGGGCAGTCCAATACGAACAAGATAAAAATGGAAGTCTGCACTCATCAGATAGAGCAACGCCCTTGTCTTTGAGCGCTTGCTAGCACTGATTCCCAGCTCACACCGCAGCCCCCACTGACAATCAGTCTGGCAATAACCTAATTGTTCCACTCGAGAAGCGAATGAACGATAAGAAACACTCACAGCAGTCCATAGGTGTTTTAATTTTCTCTAACAGCCACGCCGCATGGTAATCCCTCTAAAAATAACATTACTCACAAGCAGAAATTTACGTGCAGCAATCAAAATCTCTTCTCGCTAAGGAATTAATGTAGCTATTTTTAAAAATAGATGCGCGGTAATGACTAGCGGTGCGCAGTGACTGGCCACCCAACCTTTAAGTATCTCGATCACAACCTCAATTAATTTAAAGCAGCCCTGAACCCGCTCAAAAACAATCATAAAAGAGCTTTTTAACTTCAAGTTTGAATAAAATCAATCACAGAAGATGCATAGATAATCACTAAATCGGTCACAGCAAGAATGCGCTTGGATAACTCATGAAAAGGACAGGGTTTTCGCTACCCTGAAACGAAAAAACCCGTTAAGTATCAACTACTTAACGGGTTTTCGTAATATGGCGCAGTGGACGGGACTCGAACCCGCGACCCCCGGCG
>RCMZ01000506.1_pt1 | contig 19528 bp, 15 predicted proteins | sample 2041141 | NCBI WGS metagenome assembly RCMZ01 (sample SAMN09708263, study PRJNA481090) | Wastewater metagenome, whole genome shotgun sequencing project. | biome: sewage; isolation source: Davis station wastewater (DW) | place: Antarctica: Davis Station | collected 2010-03-01
CCGCGCGCGCCACCTGGGCAATGGCGGCATCGCGCTGCTCCGATGTGGCGCTGGACTCTGTCAGGTAGCACGTTACGAGCCATGGCGCACCGCCACCGGGGGGCCACATCACGCCGATGTCATTGGATGTCCCCCTGTTGGTGGTGCCCGTCTTGTCACCCACCTTCCAGCCCGAGAAGCCTGCGCGCAGGCGCTTGTCGCCCGTGCTCGTCTCCACCAGCCAGCGCTGCAGCAAGGCGCGTGAAGGGGGCGTCAACACATCGCCCAACACCAGTTTGTGCTGGGTCTGCAGCATCGCCTGCGGCGTCGTGGTGTCACGGGGGTCGCCCACCTTGGCTTCGTTGAGCGCAGGTTCGTTGCGGTCCAGGCGCGTGGTGAGGTCGCCCAGCGACCGCACAAATGCCGTCAGTCCGGAAGGCCCGCCATGCCGCGCCAGCAGCACATTGGCGGCAGTGTTGTCGCTCAGGCTCACGGTGGCGGCGCAGAGTTCAGCCACGGTCAGGCCGCCACCGTCACCCGCACGCGGGCCGCTGACGGGCGAGTAGTCCACCACGGCATCACGGCCATACACGGCCCGCGCATCCAGGCGCTCTTTGCCCTGGTCCACCAGCGCCAGCATCCAACCCGCCAGCACCAGCTTGAAGGTGCTGGCCATGGCAAAACGCTCATCCTGCCGCCAACCCAATGCCAGTCCTGAGCCCGTGTCGAGCACCGACACCCCCAAGCGGCCCTGGGCAGTGCGTTCGATGCCGGCCAAGGTTTGGCTCCATTGCCGCAAGGTTCTGTCGCGGCTTGGGGTGTTGCCCATGGCGGCAGCGGCCCAGAGGGACATGCCGGCGCCCGCCATCAAGCCCAAGGAAAATTGACGTCTTTGCATAAAAATTTTTGTGAAATTGAAAGAAGTCCTGGACGATAAGGACAAGCGAATCTTTTTACCAATGGCAATAATTGCCACAAGCCCCAAGAAAAACTTATGAATATCTATGCACTTGCCGCTGAATGCCCTGCGTGCCTTTGAGGCCTCGGCCCGCCACCTGAACCTGACCCGGGCCGCCGCCGAGCTGCATGTCACGCAAACTGCGGTAAGCCAGCACATTCGCAACCTGGAAGTGCGCCTGGGCAAGCCCCTGTTTCGGCGCCTACCGCGTGGGCTGGCGCTGACCGACGAGGGCCAGGCGCTGTTGCCCGCCTTGAGTGATGCGTTTGCCCGCATGGCAGCGGCGATGGAGCAGATTCAAGACAGCCGCCCGCGCGAGGTGCTGACGGTGGGCGCCGTGGGCACGTTTGCCGTGGGCTGGCTGCTGCCCCGGCTGCGCGACTTTCAGCAGGCCTGCCCGTTTGTGGACCTGCGCCTGCTCACCCACAACAACCGGGTGGACATGGCGGGGGAAGGGCTGGACTACGCCATCCGCTTTGGCGACGGCGCCTGGCACGGCACCCATGCAGAGCACATCATGGCGGCCCCCTTGTCCGTGATGTGCACTCCGGCACTGGCCCATGGCCTGCGCAGCACCTCCGACCTGGCGCGCCTTCCATTGCTGCGCAGCTACCGCGTGGACGAATGGTCCGACTGGTTTACGGCGGCAGGCCTGCCCTGCCCTGTGTTGCGTGGAGCGGTGTTCGATTCGTCCCTCACGCTGGCTGAAGCGGCCGCCCAAGGCGCCGGGGTGGCACTGCTGCCGGTGCGCCTGTTCACGCGCGAACTGCAACAGGGCCGGTTGGTCCAGCCTTTTGCGCTGGAGCTGCAGCGGGGCGCCTATTGGCTCACGCGCCTGCAGTCGCGCAGCCCATCACCGGCCATGCAGGCGTTTCAGCAGTGGCTGCAGGCCCAGGCCAAACACCCCCCCGCAGCGCCCGTCAGTTCAGCAGTCATCCAAGATGAAGTTTTGAGTCAAATCAGGCTCTAGCGCTTGATGAATAATCGCTTGCAGCTTCTCTTTTGATAGCAAATATCAAGGAAATAGAGCGGTGCGCGCAGGTCAATACTGCGGCAGACCGGCCAGGAGCGCCTGCACCGCCTGCGTGCCCACGGCGGTAAGCCCAAAAGCGGCAGGCTGCCGCAGCCACTGCTGCATGAGCCCGTCCACCAGGGCAAACAAACCCAGCGCGGCGGCTTCGGGATCTGCCTTGGCACTGCGCAACGGGGCGCCCCGCACGCACGCGCCATGGGCCTGTGCGCCTTCTCTTTTTGGGCGTTGGCGCATCGCCCCGCTCGCGACCGCATGCCTCAGCGCGGTTTGCAGGCACTGCAGCCCAGCGTCGCGGCCCGCATCAAGCCGCGAACGCAGCACGGTGCAGCCGTCGGGGGCGTTCATCTGCCCCAGGATGCAAAGCAATTGCTGCGCAGGCACCGAGCCCTCCAGCCTCACCAGGGGGGCCACCGCCATGCGGGTCAATGCCAGCCACTGCTGCGCCGCAGGGGCGTGCGCCGCCACAGGCTCTGGCGGTGATATCAACACCTGCCAGGGCAGTGGCGTCATGCCCAGCAGCGCGTCCAGCAGGTCCAGCCGGTCCCGAAAATGCCAATACACCGCACCCCGGGTCACCCCTGCGCGGTCTGCCACATGCTGCATGGCGCTGCGGTGATAACCACGCTCCAAAAAGACCTGCACCGCCGCCTCAAGAATGCTCTGGCGGGTGGCCTGGACCTGTTGTGGCGTTCCGCGTGCCATGGCCTGTCGTCGCCCCTTAATTTATGACTGAGGGGCCGACCAACCACCGCCCAGCGCCTTGTATAGCGTCACCCCATTGGTCAGGCGGGCCAGGCGGGTGGCGATGAGCGTCTGGCGCGCGCTGTACCACGAGCGCTGGGCGTCCAGCACATCGAGGTAGCTGTCCACGCCCCGGTCAAACCGGGCTTGCGACATTTGCAGCACCTCGCCGCTGGCTTGCACCAGGGCGTTTTGCGCCTGCAGTTGGTCGCCCACGGCGCTGCGCTGGGCCAACGCGTCGGCCACTTCGCGGAAGGCCGTCTGGATGGCTTTTTCGTACTGCGCCACCGCAATGCCCTGGGCTGCTTTGGCGCTGTCCAGGTTGGCCTGGTTGGCGCCACCATCAAAAATGGGCAGGCTGATTTGTGGGATGAAGCTCCAGCTGCCCGAGCCTGCCTTGAACAGACCCGACAAATCCGCACTGCTGCTACCCGCTGTGGCAGTCAGGCTGATGCGCGGGTAAAACGCCGCGCGCGCCACACCGATGTTGGCCGTGGCGGCCTTGAGCTGGTGTTCGGACTGCAGCAGGTCGGGCCTGCGCAGCAGCAGGTCTGACGGCACACCGGCAGGCAGATCGGGCAAGGCGTTCAGCGCATCACCCAAGGCATCGGGCGCCAAAGCATCGGGCACCTGGGTGCCCAGCAGCAGTGCCAGGGCATTGCGATCTTGGGCGACCTGCCCCGTGTAACGGGCCACGTCCACCCGGGCGCTCTCCACACTGGTTTGCAGCTGGCGCAGCGTCAAGGCCGACGCGGCACCCAGCTGGTAGCGCGTTTGTGTGAGTTGGTAAGACTCGCTTTGGCTGCGCAGGGTCTCGCGGGCGAGAGCCAGTCGCTCCAGATCAGCCGCCCAGGTGAGGTAGCCCGAGGTGACCTCTGCCACCAGGCTGATTTGTGTGGTGCGGCGGGCCTGCTCGGTGGCCAGAAACTGCTCCAACGCCTGGCTGCTGAGGTTGCGCACGCGGCCGAACAAGTCCAGCTCATAGGCACTCACACCCAGGTTGGCACTGTATTGGTGGCTGGTGACGGCCGTGCCGGTACTCGACAGGCTGGCCGGCGTGCGCGCAGCGGTGCCGCTGCCCGTGGCGTTTACGGTGGGCAGGGTTTGCGCGTCTTGCACACGGTATTGGGCGCGGGCCTGCTCGATGTTGAGGATGGCAACCCGCAGGTCGCGGTTGTTGTCCAAAGCCAACGCGATCAGGCTGCGCAACTTGCCGTCTGCGAAGAAAGTGCGCCAGTCGATATCGGTGGCCGCAGCCCCATCGGCAGCCGCACCGGGGTAGGCTGCGGGCACTGGAGTGGCCGGGCGTTCATAGGCGGGCGCCAGGTTGGCGCAGCCCGTCAACACCAAGGCGGCGGCGAGCAAAGACAAGGTCAGGGAACGAGGCATTTCAGTGGCCCTCCGACAAAACAGGGGTGGCCGCATCTGCGGCAGTACCAGGCGCTGGCTTCTTGCGCCCAAACATCTTTTGCACGATCACGAAGAACAGCGGTACGAAGAAGATGGCCAGCACCGTGCCACTCACCATGCCGCCCACCACCGCCGTACCCAGGGCGTTTTGCGCACCGGCGCCAGCCCCCTTGCTCAGCATCAAGGGCAACACGCCCAAGATGAACGCCAGCGACGTCATCAAGATAGGCCGCAGCCGCATCCGTGCCGCCGTGATGGCCGAGTCCACCAGCGAGTGGCCCTGCGCATACAGCTCCTTGGCAAACTCCACGATCAAGATGGCGTTCTTCGACGCAAGTCCTACGGTGGTCAGCAGACCGACCTGGAAGTACACGTCGTTCATCTTCCATGTCAGCACCGCGCCGGCCAACGTGCCCAGCACGCCCAAAGGCACGACCAACAACACCGAGAATGGAATCGACCAGCTCTCATACAGCGCGGCCAAGCACAGGAACACCACCAGGATGGACACGGCATACAGCAGCATGGCCTGGCCGCCCGCCTCGCGCTCCTGGCGTGACACGCCCGTCCACTCAAAGCCAATGCCGGCAGGCAGATCGGCCGCGTGGCGCTCCACCAGATCCAGTGCCTGGCCGCTGGACAGCGTGCCCGGCAGCGCCATGCCCAGGACTTCCACCGAAGGCACGCCGTTGTAGCGCTCCAGGCGCGGCGAACCGGTGATCCACCGCGAGGTAGAGAACGCACTGAACGGAACCATGGTGCCGCTGCTGTTGCGCACAAACCATTTGTTGATGTCCTCGGGCACCATGCGGTGCGGCGCATCGGCCTGCAAAAAGACCTTCTTCACCCGGCCCTTGTCCAGAAAGTCGTTCACATAGCTGCTGCCCCACGCCACGGAGAACGTGTTGTTGATGTCGGACATCGTCAGGCCCAGCGCACCCGCCTTGTGCTCATCAATCTCCAGGCGGAACTCGGGCGCGTCTTCCATGCCGTTGGGGCGCACCGCCACCAGGCCCTTCTCCTTCATCAGCGCGCCCAGCAACTGGTTGCGTGCGGCCATCAGGGCGTCGTGCCCCAGGTTGGCGCGGTCTTGCAGCATCAGGTCAAACCCGCTGGCATTGCCCAGCTCGGAAACCGCAGGCGGCGCAAACGCAAACACCGAGGCATTGCGGATTTTCGACAGCGCACCCATGGCCTTGTTGGCCACGGCCTGGGCCTTCAGACCCGGCGCCGTGCGATCACCCCAGGGCTTGAGCTTGACGAAGGCAAAGCCCGTGTTCTGCCCGCTACCTGCAAAGCTGAAACCCGCCACGGTGAAGATCGAGTCCACAGCGTCTTTTTGCTCTTCCAGAAAGTGGTGCTGCACTTGGTCCAGCACCTTCTCGGTGTTGCTTTGTGTGGCGCCGGGTGGCAACTGCACGATGGCAAACAGCGTGCCCTGGTCTTCGTCCGGCAAAAAGCCAGCAGGAATCTTGCTGAATACAACGCCCACAACCACCAGCAAAATGGCATAGCCCACCATCCAGCGCCCGCTGCGTTTGAGCATGCGCTGCACCAGGCTCTGGTAGCCCCGGTTGCTGCGGTCAAAAGCACGGTTGAAGGCGCCAAAAAACCCCTTGGTCGCCAGCACGTGCCCCATGGGCACGGGCTTGAGCAGCGTGGCACACAAAGCGGGCGTAAGAACCATGGCCACGAGCACCGACAGCGTCATCGCTGAGACGATGGTGACGGTGAACTGGCGGTAAATGACGCCCGTAGAGCCACCAAAGAAGGCCATGGGCACAAACACCGCCGCCAACACCAGGGCCACACCCACCAGCGCGCCGGTGATCTGGCCCATGGATTTGCGCGTGGCCTCCAGCGGCGACAAGCCCTCTTCGCTCATCACCCGCTCCACGTTTTCGACCACCACAATGGCGTCGTCCACCAGCAGGCCAATGGCCAACACCATGGCCAGCATGGTCAGCGTATTGAGCGAGTATCCAAACGCCGCCAGCACGCCAAACGTGCCCAGCAGCACCACCGGCACCGCAATGGTGGGGATGAGCGTGGCGCGGAAGTTCTGCAAGAACAGGTACATCACCACAAACACCAGCACCACGGCCTCAACCAAGGTCTTGACCACTTCCTCGATCGAGATGCGCACGAAGGGGGTGGTGTCGTAGGGCTTGATGACCTTCACGCCCGGGGGGAAAAACTTGCCCAGTTCGGCCAGCTTGGCATCCACGGCTTTGACGGTGTTGAGCGCGTTGGCGCCGGTGGCCAGCTTGATGGCCAGGCCTGCAGCGGGCATGCCGTTGAAACGGGCCACGGTGGAATAGCTCTCCCCCCCCAGCTCGATGCGCGCCACGTCGCTCAGGCGCACTGCGGCGCCGTTGGTCTGCGTGCGCAGCAAGATGCCGGCAAACTCTTCGGCCGTCTTCATGCGCGTTTGCGCGGTGATGGTGGCATTGAGTTGCTGGTTGTCGGTGGATGGCAGGCCGCCCAGTTGCCCGGCAGACACCTGCGCGTTCTGCGCCTGAATGGCGGTTTTCACATCCAGCGGCGTGAGGTTGAAGCTATTGAGCTTGCTCGGGTCCAGCCAGATGCGCATGGCGTATTGCGAGCCGAACAGCGTCGTGTCGCCCACGCCTTCCACACGGCTGATGGGGTCTTGCACGTTGGCCGCCACGTAGTCGGACAGGTCCGAGCCGTTGAGCTTGCCGTCTTCGGACACAAACGCCAGCACGTTCAGGAAGTTGTTGGCCGACTTGGTCACGCGCACACCTTGCTGCTGCACTTCTTGCGGCAAGAGCGGCGTGGCCAGGGCCAGCTTGTTTTGCACCTGCACCTGGGCGGTGTCGGGGTCGGTGCCGTTCTCAAAGGTCAGGGTGATGGTCACGCTGCCCGAGGACTCGCTGGTCGAGGCGATGTACGAGAGCTTGTCCAGCCCTTTCATCTTCTGCTCGATGACCTGGGTGACGGAGTCTTCCAGCGTTTTGGAAGAGGCCCCCGGGTAGGTGGCCGAGATGGCGATGGCAGGCGGCGCAATGGTGGGGTATTGGGCGATCGGCAGTGTCAGCACTGCCATCACGCCCGCCAGCATCGTGATGATGGCAAGCACCCATGCAAAGATGGGGCGATCTATGAAAAAACGGGCCATGAGAATCTCTCGCTGGGGGACTTATTGGTTTTTGCTTGTGGTGCTGGCGCCAGAGGACTGCGTGCCGCTCACTGCGGCCATCTTCTGGGCTGCGGGGGCCTTCTGCGCAGCGGGCGCGTAAGGCTGGGCCTGCACTGCTTGGCCGGCCCGCGCTTTTTGTTGACCTTCCACCACCACCACGTCACCGGCTTTGAGGCCATCGCTCACCAGCCACTGGTCGCCCACGGCGCGCTCCGTGGTCAAGCTGCGCTGCTGCAGTTTGCCGTCGCTGTCGACCACAAAGGCGTAAGGCTTGCCGGTGGTGTCGCGGCCCACGGCGGGCTGCGGCACCAGCAGGGCTTGCTCCAGCACCCCCTCTTCCAGCACCGCACGGGCATACATGCCAGGCAGCAAGTCGGCACGGGGATTGGGGAACTGGGCGCGCAGCGTCACGGCACCAGTGCTTTGGTCCACCGTCACGTCAGAAAACTGCAGCTTGCCTGACTGCGCATACACGCTGCCATCCTCCAGCACCAGGCGCACTTTGGCAGTGCCACTTTTGAGCGAGCCTGCATCCAGCGAGCGCTTGAGCGCCAGCAACGTACTGGTGGACTGCGTTACGTCCACATAGATCGGGTCGAGCTGCTGCACCGTAGCCATGGCACTGGCCTGGTTGGCCGTGACCAGCGCGCCGGGGGTGACGCTGGAGCGCCCAATGCGCCCACTGATGGGCGATGTGATGCGGGTGTAGTCGAGATTAATGCGCTGGGTCTGGAGCGCAGCGCGGGCGGCGCTGACCTCGGCCTCGGCTTGCAGCAACGACGCGGCTGCGTCGTCGGCATCCTGCTGGCTCACGGCCTTGATGGCCGACAGCTCCTTGAATCGCCCCGCCTTCAAGCGCACGGACACGAGGCTCGCCTCGGCCTTGGCCAGGGTGGCCTGGGCGCTGTCCACATTGGCGCGGTAGGTGGCAGGGTCGATCTGGTAGAGCACATCGCCCGCCTTCACGTCGCCGCCTTCTTTGAAGCGGCGCTGCAGCACCAGCCCGGTGATCTGTGGGCGCACCTCGGCGATCAACGCGGGGGCTACACGGCCCGGCAACTCGGTGGTCAACGGCAAGCGCTGGGGCTGCACGGTGATGACGCTGACTTGGGGCACGCCCCCGCCGCCCGTGGCGGGGGGCTGTGGAGCATCACCACATCCGGCCAGGGCCAAAGCTGAAACAGCGGCCAATGCGGCCACGGGTCGATGAAAAGCGGAATGCAGGCGCATGGACAAGGCTCCTAGGCCGGGGTGTCACGCGGTCACCCTGGCAAACGATGGAAGGATTTAAGTGGACTTAAAAATGTACCGTACAGTACGGTATTGACGATTATCAGGTTGACACTTTCCCTTTGTCAAGCAAAAATGGACTGATCAGTACAGTTAAGGAGACGCCGTGAAAGTTCGCACCGTGGCCCGCCGTGAAGCCATCCTGGAAGTGGCTTCTCAGGTTTTTTTGGAATTCGGGTTCAAGAGCGCGTCCATGACCGAAATCGTCCGACGCATCGGGGGCTCCAAATCCACGATCTATGGTTACTACCCCTCCAAGGAGGCTCTTTTCCAGGCGGTAACGACGGCCGCAGGTGAAAAGCAAATCCAGACGGCGTTTGATGAACTCGCAGCGCCGAATGCCACCGACCCCGTCGAAGCGGTATTGGCGAAGTTTGGTGAAAAGCTGGCGGTGTTCTTATGCCGCGCGGACATGATGGCGACGCACCGCATGGTGCTGGCGGAAGCGGGTCACTCGAACGTGGGAGAGCTGTTCTACGAGGCAGGCCCCAAACGCGGAGTCTCCAACATGAGCGCGTATTTCCGCCGCGTGATGGACGGCGGCTTGTTGCGCAACGACGACCCCACCGTCGCCGCCCTGCAGTTTTTTGCGTTGCTACAGGCAGAAATACAGCTACGGTGGTACTACCAAGCCCCCCCCGCCTTGAGCGATGAGCAGATCAAGGACATCGCGCAGCGGGCCGTCGCCACGTTTTGGAGAGCCTATGCCGCGCAGCCCGTGAACTCGGGCCACGAAAAGAGCCACGGGGAGGACCCATGCTCAGCCACTTCAGACCCTGGCCCGTCGGATCCGAGCGAATCGCAGCAGCTGCCTTAAAGCCTGCTTGCGATCGCCGAGCAGCGCATCGGCCCCCTGGCGGGATAGGCGGCCTGCAGCGGGCACGGCAGCACGCCTGCGAAAAGGTGGGCGGCGCCAAACACAACGCCAGCGCCGAAAAGGCGCCCTCCCTGCAGCGCTCAAAGATCCTGCTGGGCGGGCTCCAGAAATTCCCGCCCATAACGCATAGGCACCCCCTCGCGCACAAACACATCGAACAGATCGGGGTCGATGTGCCCGTTGTCGCGCATCCGCTCCATGATCGCCAGCGCCTGCGACAGGGTCATGCCGCTTTTGTAGGGGCGGTCCGCCGCTGTGAGCGCTTCGAAGATGTCGGCAACACCCATCATGCGGGCCTGCAGTGACATCTGTTCGCGCGTGAGGCCTCGCGGGTAGCCCTTGCCGTCCATGCGCTCATGGTGGCCGCCCGCGTATTCAGGCACGTTCTTGAGGTGGCGCGGCCAGGGCAGCGTCTCCAGCATCTTGATGGTGGCGACGATGTGGTAATTGATGGTGTCCCGCTCGGCCTGGTTCAGAGTGCCTGAGCGAATGGTGAGGTTCTCGACTTCTTCAGCACTCAAAAAACCCGTCTGCACACCCTGCGGGTTGCGCCATTGGCGCATGGCGGCGATGTCGCGCACGCGCTGCTGGTCTTCGGGCCGCATGGCCTCTGTGCCCGCGTTGCTGCGGCGCAAAAACTCCCGGTCGTCGTGCAACGACTCGATCTCCTGGTGCAGGCCCTGCAACACGTGCCCCTCGGCCCGTGCATCCACCACCGGCCGTAGCGCCAACTGGCGCCGCAGTGAAGCCAATTCGGCATCGCGCTTGAGCACTTCGAACCGGGTGTCCACCAGACCAATGCGGTCAAAAATGGTCTGCAACTTGGTGGCCTTGTCCACCACATGCACGGGTGTTGTGATCTTGCCACAGTCGTGCAACAGGCCAGCCATCTTGAGCTCGTGGCGGTCACGATCCGTCATGCGAAAACTGGCGAGCGGCCCCTGCTCGACGGAATGGGCCGCCTCCGCAAGCATCATCGTGAGCGCAGGAACACGCTGGCAATGCCCGCCGGTATAGGGTGATTTTTCGTCAATGGCCAGATTGATGAGGTTCACGAATGATTCGAACAGACGTTCGAGTTGTGTGATCAGCAACCGGTTGGTAAGCGCGATGGCCGCCTGCGATGCCAACGACTCCGCAAGACTCTGGTCAGCTTCTGAGAAGACGGTGACCTCGCCTGTTTCGGGATCACAGGCGTTGATGAGCTGCAACACCCCAATCAACTCGTGGTCGTGGTTCCTCATTGGCACCGTGAGGAAGGATTGCGAGCGGTAGCCACTGCGCAGGTCAAAAGCCCGCGTGCCAGAAAAGTCAAACCCCTCGGCGCAATATGCGTCTGCAATGTTCACCGTGCGGTCATGGATGGCCGCGTGGGCAGCCACCAGCGAGTCATTGGGCGTTCCGTCGGGATGGCGCAGCGGCAGGTTCGGAAAATCTACGGGCTTGCCCGTGGTGCCGCCCAGCCGGATCCCGAGTGAGTCGGTGCGCAGAATCTCGAACTTGAGCGCCGACTGGTCTTCCGTCACGCTATAGAGCGTGCCTCCGTCCGCCCCCGTGATGGCCTTGGCCGCCTCCAGGATGTTCTCCAGCAGCCGGTCAATGTCGCGCTCCCGCGAGAGCGCCGCACCAATGCCATTGAGCTGCTCCAGCCGGCGAAACAAATTGAGAGTGGATTCCTTGCTCATACGACCACCTTGGATACAACGTTGGCGACCCCGCATCGTAACGAAAGGTGACCGCTATCATTCTTCCTTTACTCGATGCAACCAGTTGACATAGAACCCTGCGGTTTGAACCTGTCGTAGCCAGCGCCCGCCTCGGCAAAATCCAGCGGCGGGCCCAGAGCGAACAAGCCAACTGACGCATTGCCCTTTGCTCTCCACTCGCCTTTTTCGTGAACCCGGTCCCTCCCCGCTTCCTCACCGCAGCTCTCTACCAGTTCGTCGACTTGCCCGACTTTTCCGCCCTGCAAGCACCGCTGCAACAGCAATGCGAGGCCCACGGCGTGCGCGGCATGCTGCTGCTGGCACACGAGGGCATCAACGGCACCATCGCAGGCACGCCGCAGGGCGTGCACGCAGTGCTGACTTGGCTGGGCAGCGACCGCCGGTTTGCCGCCCTGCAGCACAAAGAGGCGCCCGCCAACACCCTGCCCTTCTACCGCATGCGTGTGCGGCTGAAAAAAGAGATCGTCACGCTGGGCGTGCCGGGCCTGAACCCGGCACGCAATGCGGGAACCTATGTCAAACCCAGCGACTGGAATGCCCTCATCGACGACCCGGCGGTGGTGGTCATCGACACGCGCAATGACTACGAAGTGGGCATCGGCACCTTCGAGCGCGCCATCAACCCCCACACCCAAAGCTTTGCCGAGTTTCCCGCCTGGGTGGCGCAGCAGTCCCAACCCGGCGGCGTGCTGGCCGGCAACCCCAAGGTCGCGATGTTTTGCACCGGCGGCATCCGCTGCGAAAAATCCACTGCGTTCCTCAAATCGCAAGGCTTTGACGAGGTGTATCACCTCGAAGGCGGCATCCTCAAATACCTGGAAACCGTGCCCGAGGAGGCCACCCGCTGGCAAGGTGACTGCTTTGTGTTTGACGAGCGCGTCTCCGTCGGCCACGGCCTGGTGCGTGGCCCGCACCAGTTGTGCCGCTCGTGCCGCATGCCACTGGGCGAGGCTGAACTGGCACACCCACACTATGTGCAAGGCGTGAGCTGCCCCTACTGCCACGGCACCCGCACACCCGAGCAAGAACGCGCCCTGGCCGAGCGCGAGCGGCAAATGCAACTGGCCGCCCAACGCGGCCAGGAACACATTGGCGCACGCCAGCCCGGCAGCCCGGCGCGGCCCAAAACCCAAGACACCCAAAACGCCCAAGACGGCAAAGTCGATGCAGGCCACGCAGGAGATGCCGCATGACCGCCCTGCCCGTTCTCTACTCCTTTCGCCGCTGCCCCTACGCCATGCGTGCGCGGCTGGCCCTCGCTGTCAGCGGACAGGCGTGCGAGTTGCGCGAGGTGGTGCTCAGGAACAAGCCCGAGGGCCTGCTGCAAGCCTCCCCCAAAGGCACCGTGCCCGTGCTCGTGTTGCCCGATGGCGCGGTGCTGGATCAAAGCCTGGACATCATGCTCTGGGCCCTGGCTCAACACGACCCCCAAGCCTGGCTGGCCCCCACTGAAGGCACGCTCACCGACATGCAGGCGCTGATTGCCGAATGCGACGGCCCCTTCAAACAGGCGCTGGACCGCTGCAAATACCCCAACCGCTACCCCGGTGCAGACACTGCCGCAGAGCGAGCAAGCGCAGTGGCCTGGCTGGGCGCACTGAACACGCGCCTGGCCACGCGTCAACATCTGTTCGGCCACCACACCACCCTGGCCGACATGGCCACCGCTCCCTTTGTGCGCCAGTTTGCAGGCATTGATGCAGAGTGGTGGCAGGCGCAACCTTGGCCCCACCTGCAGGCTTGGCTGGCGCAATGGCAGGCCAGCGGCTTGCTAGCCAACGTGATGCAAAAACTTGCAGCATGGGCCGATGGTACGCAGGGGGTCTTGTTCTCCCCAACTGCCACTGCTTTTGCGCCCAGCGACAGCGCCGGACGCCATCACCGATAGGGGCCCTGTCGATGGTTGCGTACGTTCTTGTGGGCATGCTGTGTGCACACCTGCTGTGCTTCTCTGTCATGTTTTTGCTCATCAGCAAACGCTTGCACGGCAAAAAGATGGGCATGGATTTTTTTGCCATGGGCAACTTCCTGTTGGGACTGGCCTATGTACTCCAACTGGTGGAAGGAGGCCCCGCATGGAGCGTGATGAGTGTGCTCAACCACACGCTCACATTGGCCGCACCCATCGCCTACGGGCTTGGGGTGATGCGGTTTTTTGGCTATCCGGCGCCCTTATGGCGGCCGCTGATCGCATTTGCTGCTTTCTACACCACCCTGCAAGTGCTGGTGCAATGGAGCCTGGGGCCTGTCGCACGCTACGCCTTGTTGTCAGGGATGTCAGCGCTGCTGTTCCTGATGATGGCCCTTACCGCCATTTACGGCGTTCGCACATTTGCCAAACATTTGTATTGGGAGATGGCGTTTTTTTCGATCCTGATCGGCGGAATCTGTGCACTCAACGCGATCAAGCTCGTGAAGATTCTGGATGGAGGCCTGGACGCGCTCCACATGGGCAGCCATTTTCAGATGGTGTTCTACATCTACATGTCGTCGCTGGCCACCGTGGTGCCGCCTTCCATCATCTGGTTGGTACTTCGCCGCCTGACCGATGATTTGAGTCGGATGGCAGCGCGCGATCCCATGACGCAGCTCCTCAACCGCCGAGGGCTTTCAGAGTCGCTGAACCGTTATTTCCATCTCCGCAATGCTGCCCCGGCATCCTTGATGCTGTTGGACATCGACCATTTCAAACGCATCAACGATACCTATGGCCACCAGATCGGAGATTCCGTGCTGTGCCACGTCGCAGAAGTGCTGCGCACCACGGTGCGCCGCGGCGATCTGACGGGCCGTGTCGGCGGAGAAGAGTTTGTAGCCATCTGCCTGGAGAGCGACGACGCGGGTGTCATGCAGTTGGCAGAGCGTGTGCGCGAAGCGGTTGAAAATCAAACCATCGAAGCCAGCGGCACAGACAAACCGCTGCGCTGCACAGTCACGATCGGGGTTTCACGCCACTTCGCCAGCCTCCCAGCCCTGGAGGGCGCTATGCGGGCCGCCGATGCTGCGCTTTACCGGGGCAAGGCTGCTGGGCGCAACCGGGTCGAATGGGCTGGAGCTCCTGACGCAACCTCATAGCCCCGGGCATGGGCTCAAACACTGCGGGCCAGATGGAGAAGTGACGGACTGGCCCAAACCCGCCACAGTTGCACACTCGAAGCATGTGCTGCGCCTGTCTCTACCGCCGCCGCCAGCACAACATGCCCTCATGGATCGGCGAGAACTGCACGCCAGGACAAATTGCCTCAACGGAGTCGCGCATTCCAGTATCGGGGCAGCCCATCAAGGAATGCGCTGCCCGGCATCAAGGCAGTAGGAGGCACCTCCGCAATCCCACGCTTCAAGCCCAGCCAACGTTTTCAAAGGCACGAGCAACCTTATCCCGCAGTTCTGGAAAGCTTCTGAGGTGGCGCCTCCCCGTTCAATTCGGGCTTGCCAATGCGCCAATGTGCACAAACAAAAGGCGCTCCGCAGAGCGCCTTTATTTCAAACCAATCCCTGCCACAGATCTCAAGCCGCCGAATACCCCACACCAGGGCGGCTACCGCCCTTGAAGCCGCGCACCAGCAAGGCCAGCAGCACCAGCCCAAAGCCCACAAAGCACACGAACGACCAGTTGGCAATGGAGCCCCCCAGGAACGTCCAGTCAATGGCGGTGCAGTCGCCCGAGCCCCGGAAGATCATCGGGATGGCACGGCTGATGGGGTAGTTTTCGATCATCCCGTAGAAGTCGCGGCCGCAGGTGGCAAATTCTGGGGGATACCACTGCAGCCAGCTTTGGCGGGCGGCCACGAAGGCGCCGAAGCCCGATGCCAACAGCGCCAGCACACTCCAGCCCATCCACCAGCCTTTTTGCCCTCTAGCGCTTGATAGCCCTGTGAAGACAGCTATCAAAATAAGAGCATACCGCTGCACGATGCACATGGGGCAAGGCTCCAGGCCCACCACGTGCTGCAAATACATGCCAAAAGCCAGCATGGCCACGCAGGCCACGCTGATGAGCGCGAGCACGCGGCGCGGGGCCTGATCGATCCAGTTCAACACCATCATTCTTATCCCTTATCCAATTGCCATTGCCCAAGGTGCAGAACACGAAACCGGCGCGGTCCATGTCAATGCACCCCGTGGATCTGGCTCCGCAAATCCACCGGCTGCATCCCCCTCAAGGAGAAGACGCGCAGCGGCACAGGGGAAGTCAAATTCCTGCGGCATGATCCAGAAAAACCCGGGCGCGGCGCGGTGTGACCACCAGCGTTTCGCCCTCCCTGAAGCCCATTTCCTTGAATTGCTGCGCAGGGATCTGCGCCTCGATCAAGTGGTCTGTGGACGTATTGTCCGCTGGTTGGTGATCGTGCACCGCAATAAGTTCCAGCCGCGCAATCGGCCCCACCACAATGGCGCGGGTGAGCTGGGCCACGATGCCGCGGGGGCGACCCTGGGCATCCTGGTCCGCCCCTGGCGAATAGCGCTCCACCTCCAGATCGTGCGGACGCACATAGGCAAAGGCTTTGGCGTTTTGTGCCTGGCTGTGCTCGGGCGAATCGATCTGCATGCCTTCGACGTGCACCTGCCCTTCGTGCGCTCGGCCGTGGAACAGATTCACATCGCCCAGGAAGCCATACACAAACGGGCTGGCTGGATGGTCCCACACCTGCTGGGGTGAGCCACTTTGTTCAATGCGCCCCTGGTTGATGACCACCACGCGGTCAGCCACTTCGAGCGCCTCTTCCTGGTCGTGGGTCACGAAGATACTGGTTACGTGCAGTTCATCGTGCAGGCGACGCAGCCAACGGCGCAGTTCCTTGCGCACCTTGGCATCCAGCGCGCCAAAGGGCTCGTCGAGCAGCAGCACCTTGGGCTCGACAGCCAGGGCGCGGGCCAGGGCAATGCGCTGGCGCTGGCCACCCGACAGCTGGGCGGGGTGACGCTCTGCCAACCAATCGAGCTGCACCAGCTTGAGCAGGTCCATCACCTTTTGCTTGATCTGCGCCTCGCTCGGGCGCTCGTTGCGGGGTTTCACACGCAGGCCAAAGGCGACGTTCTCGAACACCGTCATATGGCGAAACAACGCATAGTGCTGGAACACAAAGCCCACGCCACGGTCGCGCACATGCACGTCGGTCGTGTCCTCGCCACTGAAATGGATCGTGCCCACATCGGCCGTCTCCAGGCCCGCAATGATGCGCAGCAGCGTGGTTTTGCCGCACCCCGAGGGGCCCAGCAGCGCAATCAACTCGCCCGAGGCGATGTCAAGATTGACGTCACGCAGCGCGTGGAAGTCTCCAAACTGCTTGCTGACGTTGCGAATTTCGATGCTCATGGTGGTTTGTTCCTTCAGCGCACGGGCGTTGACGCGGTGGGTGCGGGGCGCTCGGGGGGCAATGCGGCTGCGGCCTTCATTTCCTGTTCGTTGCGCCACTCGGCGATGGACTTGATGACCAAGGTGACCAGCGCCAGCAAGGCCAGCAGCGACGCCGCTGCAAATGCCGCCACCGACTGGTACTCGTTGTAGAGAATCTCCACGTGCAGCGGAATGGTGTTGGTCTGGCCCCGAATGTGGCCCGACACCACCGACACCGCACCAAACTCGCCCATGGCCCGCGCGTTACAAAGGATCACGCCATACAACAGGCCCCACTTGATGTTGGGCAAGGTGACGTGCCAGAAGGTCTGCCAGCCCGTGGCACCCAGCACGATGGCGGCCTGCTCCTCGTCATTGCCCTGGGCCTGCATCAGCGGGATCAGCTCGCGCGCGATGAACGGGAAGGTCACGAACACGGTGGCCAGCACGATACCCGGCACGGCAAAAATGATCTTGATGTCGTGCGCCTGCAACCAGGGGCCGATCCAGCCGTTGGCTCCAAACATCAGCACATACACCAAACCCGCCACCACGGGCGATACAGAGAACGGCAAATCCACCAGCGTCGTCAAAAACGCCTTGCCACGAAACTCATACTTGGCAATACACCACGCCGCTGCCACACCAAACACCAAATTCAGCGGAACGGCAATCACGGCGGTAATCACCGTGAGCTGGATGGCAGACCACGCATCGGGCTCGCGCAGGCCCTCCAGGTACGCGCCAAAGCCCTTGCGCAGCGCCTCGGCAAAAACGGCGGCCAGCGGAAGCACCAGAAACAACACCATGAAGGCCAGGGCGATGGCGATCAATGTGTAGCGCACCCACGGCGCCTCTGTCGTACCCGACCGCGCACGGCGGATGGTTCGAGCGTTATGCCCACTCATGACGAAGCTCCTGCGTGACGGCGCTGCCAGGCTTGCAGCGCGTTGATGACCAGCAGCAGCATGAACGAGATCATCAACATGACCACGGCCACGGCGGTGGCGCCCGCGTAGTCGTACTGCTCCAACTTGCCGATGATGATGAGCGGCGTGATTTCGGACACCATGGGCATATTGCCCGCGATGAAGATGACCGAGCCATATTCGCCCACCGCGCGCGCAAACGCCATGGCGAAGCCGGTGAGCAGCGCCGGCGTAATGGAGGGCAGGATGACCTTGGTGAAGGTTTGCCAGCGTGTGGCGCCCAGGCAGGTAGCTGCTTCTTCCAGCTCTTTTTCAGCGTCTTCAAGCACGGGCTGCACGGTGCGCACCACAAACGGCAGGCCGATGAAAATCAGCGCGATCACAATGCCTGCGGGCTTGAAGGCAAGCTGGATACCCAGCGGCTCCAGGTACTGGCCAATCCAGCCATTGCCTGCCAGCAACGCCGTCAGCGAGATGCCGGCCACGGCCGTGGGCAGGGCAAAGGGCAGGTCCACCAACGCGTCCATGATCTTCTTGCCGGGAAATTTGTAGCGCACAAGCACCCACGCGATCAGCAGACCAAACACCAGGTTGACCAGTGCCGCCAGGAACGATGCCCCAAAAGTGAGGCGGTATGAGGCCAGCACACGCGGGGCGCTGATGGCGGCCCAGAACTGATCCCAGGTCAGCGTGAACGTCTTGAAGACCAGCGCCGACAACGGGATCAGGACAATGATGCTCAAGTAAAAGAGCGTGTAGCCCAGCGTCAGCCCGAAGCCGGGCAGCACCCTCTTCGCGCTCTTATTTCGATTCATAGCAAACTATTTTTCTGGGTAACGCTAAAAACGGACGCGGCCCAGGCCAGGGCCACCGTGCAAGGGGCGCCCCGCCGCTCGGGTGGCGTCCCCCTTCCCGAATTGCGCAGCAATTCGACAGAAAGGGGAAGGCGCGCAGCGCCTCACGGGGTTGTTCACTATTACTTGGCGCCAGGCGTGTAGAGCTTGTCGAATTGGCCGCCATCATTGAAGTGCACTTTCTGAGCGTCGGTCAGCGAGCCGAAATACTTGGCCACTGTGAACTGCTTGAGCGGCTTGAAGGTGGCTTCGTACTTCTTGAGCACCTTCTCCGAGCGGGGGCGGATGGCGTGCTTGGCTGCAATCTCCTGCGCTTCGTCAGAGTACAGGTAGTCCAGATACGCCTTGGCCAATGAGGCGGTGCCTTTTTTGGCCACGGTGCGCTCCACCACGGCCACGGGGTTCTCGGCCACCACGCTCACCGAGGGGTAAATGGCATCGACCTTGCCAGCGCCAAATTCGCGGTCAATGGAGACCACTTCGGATTCGAACGTGATCAACACATCGCCCTGGTTGCGCTGCAGGAACGTGGCCGTCGCATCGCGCCCGCCCTTGGCCAGCACAGGCACATTTTTGTAGAGTTTGCCGACGAACTCGGCCGCCTGCGCATCGGTGCCGCCCTTTTCGCGCACGGCGCCCCAGGCCGCCAGATAGGCGTATCGGCCGTTGCCGCCGGTCTTGGGGTTCACCACGATCACTTGCACGCCGGGTTTGATGAGGTCATCCCAGTCCTTGATGCCCTTGGGGTTGCCATTGCGCACCAGGAACAGCATGGTCGATGTGGTGGGCGATGCGTCGTTGGGGAACTTCTTGGCCCAGTCTTTGGCCACCACGCCGTTGTCTGCGAGGAACTGCACATCGGTGGTGGTGTTCATGGTGACCACGTCGGCAGCCAGGCCGTCGTTGACCGCACGCGCCTGGGCGCTGGAGCCCGCATGCGATTGGTCGATCTTGATGTCCTGACCAGTGGTCTTCTTGTAGTGCGCGACAAAGGCGGTGTTGTAGTCCTTGTAGAACTCACGCGCCACGTCGTAAGACACATTCAACAGCGAGTTTTGCGCAGCCGCCATGCCGCTGGCGGCGAGGGCCAATGAGGCCAAAAGGGTCTTGAGTTTCAAAGCGTGCATGGTGGCGGGTCTCACATCGGAAAAGGACAGAAAAGGGGCCAAAGGTGCTGCATTGTGTGCAGCGCACCCTTAAAACTCAAAAGAATATATTCTTGTTAAATA
>RCMZ01000507.1_pt1 | contig 19517 bp, 18 predicted proteins | sample 2041141 | NCBI WGS metagenome assembly RCMZ01 (sample SAMN09708263, study PRJNA481090) | Wastewater metagenome, whole genome shotgun sequencing project. | biome: sewage; isolation source: Davis station wastewater (DW) | place: Antarctica: Davis Station | collected 2010-03-01
AGCAGCGCGCCAATGCGTCGCGCTTCGGTCTCAGCGGAGCCCGGCAAATCCGCGTGTGCCTTATGGTGGAAGGCTTTCAGACTCTGTTCGCGGATGTTTTCTTTGTACGACTTGAGATCGACCAGAATCTTGGGCGTATTCCGAGCAATACACAGCGAGGTGCTGGTCACCAAGAAAGCCAGGATGAGCAAGAACCACCACGCGCTGTACACCGCGTTCAGGTGAATGGCCCCAAAAACCTCGGCCCAAAACGGCCCGAACTGGTTGACGTAATTGACCGCCGGTTCGTGTTGCTTGAGCACCGTGCCAATCACCGACGCGATACAGATGACCGAAAGCAGCGAGATGGCGAATCGCATCGAAGACAGCAATTCGATCGTGGCGCGCACGGGCTGCGAGCCAGACTGGATGCGAAGGCCCTGGGTGGTGTCAGACATGGGGAAGAGTTGATAGGGCGCGAAAGGAAAAAGGGCGGGACCATCTGTGCGATGGACCCGCCCTTTTTGGGATTGTTATTGGCGGTTGGTTCCGTGTCACCCGTGGACCCGGGTGACGGGTTTGACAAAAATCAACGAAGCCCGGCAATGTAGTCGGCGACGGCCTTGATTTCCTTGTCGTTCAGCTTGGCTGCCACCTGGGTCATCTGGATGCTGTTGGAGCGAGAGCCATCGCGGAAGGTATTGAGCTGAGCCACCGTGTAGTCGGCGTGCTGCCCCGACAGACGCGGGTACTGCGCCGGAATGCCGGCACCGTTGGGGCTGTGGCAACCTGCACATGCCGCGATCTGGCGATCGGCAATGCCACCTCGGTAGATGCGCTCGCCCATGGCGACCAGATCCTTGTCCTTGGAAAATCCGGACTTGGCAGGCTTGGAGGCCAGCCAATAGGCCACGTTGCGCATGTCGTCATCCGACAGAGCGCTGGCAAACCCCTTCATGATGGCGTTGTTGCGTTTGCCAGACTTGAATTCCTGCAATTGCTTGACCAAGTATTCGGGGTGCTGCTGCGCCAACTTGGGGTTGGCAACGATGGACGAATTGCCATCGGCGTTGTGGCAGGCTGCACACACCGCAGTGAACGTAGCCTCGCCTTTGACGAGGTCCGGCTTGGCCGATTTGGGGGCATCACCCGCCGCAAAGGCCGAAAAAACAGGTGCTGCCAGTGCGGCAGCCGTCAGTAAAGAGGCGAGCAACTTCATATCGAGGGTGTGTATTTATGTCCGCAAAACCCCGCGATTCTACAATGAGGCTCCATCGCACCCCAATTTCCAATGACGACCTCCCCTATCGCGCCAGTTGCTGGCTCCCTTCCGCCCGCACCTGACGCCAAGATCGCCATGGGTTGGATGCACACGGCAAAGTTTCTGACCACGGCCGCACAGCTGCACCACCTGCCGCCCATTGAGGTGCCCGAGATCGCTTTCGTCGGTCGATCCAACGCGGGGAAATCCACCTGCATCAACACGCTCACGCAGCAAAAACAGCTGGCGTTTGCCTCCAAAAAACCCGGCCGCACCCAACACATCAATTTGTTCTCGTTGGGCAAACAGGGCGTGACGGATGCCGTGCTGGCCGACCTTCCCGGGTATGGCTATGCCGCGGTGTCACGCTCGGACAAAGTGCGCTGGCAGCAGGTGATGGTCAATTACCTGGTCAGCCGCCCAGGCCTGACAGGCATCGTGCTGTTGTGTGACCCCCGCCTGGGGCTGACCGAGCTGGACGAAGCACTGCTCGAAGTGGTGCGCCCCCGTGTCGAGGAAGGCCTGAAGTTCCTGATCGTGCTGACCAAAGCCGACAAGCTCACACGCGCCGAACAAGCCAAGATCCTGTCGATTACGCGACTGCACGCCGGCGGCGGTGAGGTGAAGATGTTCTCGGCCCTCAAGAAACAAGGCGTGGACGAAGTGGCACAACTGCTCTGGCAATGGGCGCACCCTGTGTTGCCTGCGGCGGACCCAGCGCCAGATGCGGGCACTACAGGCGCCGCCGCCACCGATGCCCCTACACCGGCGGATTCCGAGGATATTCAACAAAGCTAGGCCCTAGCGCTTATCTATCAAGCGCTACCAGCTATTAAATGCGTAGCGCCATGATTCAAACCTGCTCTGTTCCCCTTCCCCACGGAACCACCCTGAACTGCCGTGTGAGCGGCGCGGCGGGACGACCGGTGCTGTTGTTTCTGCACGGGTTCCCCGAGGGTGCCTTCATCTGGGACGCGCTGCTGACGCACTTTTCCCGGCCCGAAAACGGGGGCTACCGCTGTGTGGCACCGTATCTGCGCGGCTTTGGCCCGTCCAGCAGCCCGACCGAGGTGGAAGCCTATCGTGCCAAACACCTGGTGCAGGACCTGGTGGCACTGATCGCCGCCGAATGCCCCGGCGGCGCACTGGAATGCCTGGTGGCCCACGACTGGGGTGGCGCAGTGGCCTGGAACCTGGCCAACCAACAACCGCAGTTGATGAAGCGGCTGGCCATCATCAACTCCCCACACCCCGGCGCCTTCTTGCGCGAACTGCTACACAACCCCGCCCAGCAGGCAGGCAGCCAGTACATGCACTTCCTGTGCAGGCCCGATGCCGAGGCGCTATTGTCCGAAGACGATTTCCGCCGCCTGTTTGCCTTTTTCAACGCGCCGGACGGCAGCTCCCCCCCATGGCTGACCGACAACGTGCGCGCCCAGTACCGGGCGTTGTGGCAACAGGGCCTGACCGGTGCCTGCAACTACTACCGCGCCAGCCCCATTCGCCCGCCGCGCCAGCAGCACCCGCAGCACGATGAGGCGCCTGCAGTCCAAACGATCACCTTGCCAGAATCCATGCTGACAGTGTCCGTACCCACACTGGTGATCTGGGGCATGGACGACCCCGCGCTGCTGCCAGGCCTCCTCGACGGCCTGCCGGGCTGGGTGCCGCAGTTGCAGCTGCGCCAGGTGGAAAAGGCATCGCATTGGATCGTTCACGAGCAACCCGACCTTGTGACCATGGAGTTGCAACGATTTTTACTATCGAAACTGATAGCATCTACCGCTTTATAGATAAGCGCCAGAGCCAAATTTCACTCTATTTTTTGAACACCAGCGGAAGGCAGCGAACCGTCAATACACCGACGCCTCGCCCTGCGGCCGGGTCTTGAAGCGTTTGTGGACCCAGTAGTACTGGCCGGGGGACTCGTCGATGTAGCCCTGCAGATGGGCATTCATAAGCGCGGTGTCCGCTTGCACGTCTTCAGAGGGGTAACCAGGCCAACTGGCCGTGATCTCGGCGCAGTAGCCGTCGGGCGTGAGGCGCGTGACCATTGCGATGACCTTGGCGCGCCCCAAGCGCGCAAACCGCGATAAGGAGGGCACCGTGGCGGCCTGCACGCCATAAAACGGGACGAACAGCGAATCGTTGCGCCCGAAATCCATGTCGGGCAGCAGATACAGCAGCCCGCCCTTGCGCAGGTTGGAAATAATGGGCTTGACCCCGTCGTTGCGATTGAGCATGCGCACATCGCCAAACCGCTGGCGCCCCTCGCGAAACCACGCATCCACCGCCGGGTCGGGGTGGGTGGAAAAAATCGAGGTGAATGCCCGGGATGTGTGCAGCGTCAGCGCAGAACCGCCTGCATCCATGCCATAGAAATGGGGCGCAAAGATGATGGTGGGCGTGTCGCCCTCCAGCTCATTCAACGCGCCAGTGAGCTTCACGCGCGCAAGCACCACCTCGCGCGGTGCAAACCACAGCCAGCTGCGGTCCAGCCAGGACTGGCAGAACACGACAAAGGTCTCTTGGGCCCACACTCTGCGCTGCTGGGCCGGCACATCGGGATAACACAATGCCAGGTTGCGCAATGCCACGCGACGGCGGGGTGCCGCCAGCACAAAAAGGACGCGGCCAATCAGCCAGCCAAGACCGCGCAGCACACGCAGCGGCAGCAGTGCCAACACCCGCATGAACCACACCCCGAGGCGGCCCATCATGCCGACGCCCCTTGGGCGGGCAGCGCCTCAGCACGCGGCTGCTTGTAGCGGGCGTAGCCCCAAAGGTACTGCTCGGGGCACTGGCGAATGAGGTGTTCCATGGCTTGGTTGATCTGCAAGACGGCAACTTCCAGTTGGTCGGACAAAGGCTGCGCCAACGGCTCGAAATGGGTGACATAGCCCCGCCCCCAAGGCAAGCGCTCACAGCGCGCCAGCACAATGGCGGCGCCGGTTTGCTGGGCCAGTCGCACCGCCAGCGTCATGGTGTAGGCATCGCGGCCAAAAAAAGGCGCCCAATGCCCCTGCCCAGCCGGCGGCACCTGGTCTGGCAGCAGGCCCACGGCCTCGCCACGGCGCAGGGCTTTGATCATTTGCCGCACCCCCGCCAAGGTGGTGGGCACCGCGAGCATGCCGGGCCGATTGCGCGCGGTTTCCATCACTTTGGCCAGCCAGGCCTGCCGAGCAGGCCGGTACAACACGGTGATCGGCCCCCGTTCGGCGCTCCAGCGCCGCGCGGCCGCCTGCGCGGACAGCTCAAAGCACCCCTGGTGCGGCGTCAGGTAAAGAATGCCCCGCCCCGCAGCGTAGGCCTGCTCCACACACGCCTCACCTTCAAGGCGGCAAGGCAGCGGAGCGCCCAGCCACAAACGCGGCAACTCAGCCACCATGCGGCCCGCATGGGCCACCGCCGCGCGCACAGCGCCAAACGAATACCGGGCCAGCGCCGCGTTCGCCAAAAACCGGCGCCGGTATGTGGGCGACGCTGCAAACGCCACCCAACCCATGGCCGCCCCTATGACATGGAGCAACCACAGTGGAAACACGGAAAAGAATCGAAAGACGACTGGCATTAAAATAACGGGGTCGCTGAGTTAAATGAGCAACTTGCAGGGCGACGTAAAAAAAATCTGCTAAAGCGTTCGCCAAAGCTCCTTCGGGGTGAGGGCAACGCCCCAAATGCCGGAACACAGGAGTTTATTCAAATGGCGAACGACTTTCTTTTTACCTCGGAATCTGTCTCCGAAGGCCATCCAGACAAAGTGGCCGATCAGATCTCGGACGCGATCCTTGATGCAATTTTCAAGGAAGACCCGCGCAGCCGGGTCGCCGCAGAAACGCTGACCAATACCGGCCTTGTGGTGCTGGCCGGCGAGATCACCACCAATGCCCATGTGGACTACATCCAGGTGGCGCGCGACACCATCAAGCGCATTGGCTACGACAACACCGACTACGGCATCGACTACAAGGGCTGCGCGGTCTTGGTGGCCTATGACAAGCAGAGCAACGACATCGCCCAGGGCGTGGACCACGCGAGCGATGACCACCTGAACACCGGTGCGGGCGACCAGGGCCTGATGTTTGGCTATGCCTGCGACGAAACGCCCGAGCTGATGCCCGCGCCCATCTACTACGCACACCGACTGGTCGAGCGCCAGGCGCAGCTGCGCAAAGACGGCCGCCTGCCTTTCCTGCGCCCTGATGCCAAGTCGCAAGTGACGATGCGCTACGTGGATGGCAAGCCGCACAGCATCGACACCGTGGTGCTGTCTACCCAGCACCACCCCGACCAGAGCGAAACACAAACCAAGATGAAGGCCTCGTTCACCGAAGCCATCATCGAAGAGATCATCAAGCCCGTGCTGCCCAAGGAATGGCTGCAGAACACACGCTATCTGATCAACCCCACGGGCCGCTTCGTCATCGGCGGCCCGCAAGGTGACTGTGGCCTGACCGGCCGCAAGATCATCGTGGACACCTACGGTGGCGCCTGCCCCCATGGTGGTGGCGCGTTCAGCGGCAAAGACCCAACAAAGGTGGACCGCTCGGCCGCCTACGCCGCGCGCTACGTGGCCAAGAATATCGTGGCCGCCGGCCTGGCCCGCCAGTGCCAGATCCAGGTGGCCTATGCCATCGGCGTGGCCGAGCCCATGAACATCACGGTGTACACCGAAGGCACGGGGGTGGTGTCCGACGAGCGCCTGGCCGCACTGGTGCGCGAACATTTCGACCTGCGCCCCAAGGGCATCATCCAGATGCTCGACCTGCTGCGCCCCATCTACGAAAAGACGGCTGCATATGGGCACTTTGGGCGAGAAGAGCCCGAGTTCACCTGGGAAAAAACAGACAAGGCCCAAGCGCTGCGCGCGGCGGCCGGGCTGTAAGCCCTGGCTCGGCCCGCGCCTGTGTCGCATCCAGCCATGACCCCGGGCACCGCCATGTGGCGGTGCCTGATCGTGGAAGACGATGTCCACAACGCGCGCTATATCGCCGACGGCTTTCGCGAGATGGGCCACGTGGCCGTCATCTGCCACGAAGGCCCCGAGGCCCTGACACGCAGCACCTCTGAGGCGTGGGACCTGATCATCCTGGACCGCATGCTGCCCAACGACGTGGATGGGCTGTCCATCCTGGCCACACTGCGTGGGTTGGGCAAAAAAACCCCGGTCATTGTGCTCAGCGCTCTGAGCGCGCTGGATGAGCGGGTGCGCGGGCTGAAGGCGGGAGGCGACGACTACCTGGCCAAACCTTTCGCGTTCTCAGAGCTGGCCGCACGCGCGGAAGCTCTGGTGCGCAGGGCACGCCCCGGCCCTGAAATCCGCGTGCTGCAGTTTGCTGATTTGCAACTGGATTTGGCACGGCGGCACGTCGAACGCGGAGGGCGCCCGGTTGCGCTGCAACCCCGCGAGTTCCGGCTGCTGGCGTACTTCATGATGCACCCGACGCAAATCCTCACACGGGCCATGCTGCTCGAAGCGGTGTGGGACTACCGGTTTGACCCGCAGACGAATGTGATCGACGTCCAGGTGAGCCGGTTGCGCGCCAAGCTGACCATCGAAGGGGCACCCCAACTCATCCACACGGTGCGTGGCATGGGCTACCAACTGGGGCTGACAGACGCGATGGAGCACCCTGCACAGGCCAACACCACCGCCAACGACAGCGCATCGACACCTTCCGCGCCATAGACATGGGGGCGTCACTGCGCACGCTGTGGGCATCAGCCGGATTCCGGTTGGCGTGTTATGTGGGACTGCTCGTCGCCATGACCCTGATCGCCACCCTGTCCATCGTGTATCTGCAGACGGTGGGCGTGATGCAGCAGCGCATGGTGCAATCGCTCTCCTCGCAGATGCAGGAGCTGGAGCAAACCTTTCAAGAGGGCGGCCTCTACGCCGTGGCCACCGCTGTGCAAGAAGCGCTGGCCGATGGCCGCAACTCTGAAGACGAATTGCTCTTGCTGATCGACCCCGAGGGACGCCCACGCGCGGGCAACCTGGAACCTCCTTCTGAACGCCTCTTTGCGGGCCCCTACCAGCGCGAAGTGGTGCGCAACGGCAACACGGTGTTTGGCCGCATGCTGGTCCGCGAGCTGCCCGATGCAAGCATGCTGGTGGTGGGGCGCGACCTGCGCGACCAACAGGCCATTGAAGCCCTGGTGCTGCAGGCCTGCATGGCGGCGGTGGTCGTGGCGACGCTGCTGCTCATTGGCGGGACGTTCGTCTTCCGACAGGTGCTGGATCAGTCCGTGGGGGCCATCCGCACCACCGCCACCCGCATAGCGGCCGGCAATCTGCAAGACCGTGTTGCGTTGAGCGGGCAAGAAGACGCATTCGACCTGCTCAACCGCGACATCAACCACATGCTCGACCGCATTCAGTCCTTGATGGATGGCGTGCGGCACGTGTCCGACACCATTGCACACAACCTGCGCACGCCCCTGACCCGCACCTTGCTGCGGCTTCGGCATGTGTCCGCAGACGGCGTCGCAGTGCCACCTGAGACCCTGCAGACCACCATCCGAGCGGCCGTACAGGACCTCGAAGAACTGGCCCTGACCTTTGAAAAGCTGCTGCAGATCGCTGAGGCGGAAGCAGGCAGTCGGCGCATGCCGTTTGACACCGTCGGGTTGGGGCGGGTGGCGGCGGATGTGTGTGAGTTGTACGACGCTGTGGCCGAAGCGCAGGACGCTTCCCTGGCACACCTCCCCGGCGAGGATCTCCCCGTGTGGGGCGATGCCGATTTGCTGGCCGGTGTGCTGGCCAACCTGGTAGACAACGCCCTCAAATACGGCGGGCCAGGCGCCACGGTCACCGTCAGCACGCAGCGCACGCCACACCACGCGGTTCTAACCGTCCAAGACAACGGCCCAGGCATGGACCCCGCGGAGTTCGCGCGCATAGGCACCCGTTTTCACCGCCTCCCCAGCGCGCAGCCAGGCCACGGACTGGGCTTGGCCAGCGTGCGCGCTGTGGTGTCACTGCACGGGGGCACGCTGCAATTTGGCGATGCAGCCCCCGGGCTGCGCGTGCAGGTCACCCTGCCCCTCGCGACCACGCTCTGACAACACCAGGCGCAACGCCTGTACGGCGCCGCGCTTGCCAATGCAAGGCCCACACGGGCACCGCAAGCGTCCGCACCGGCCCACACTGAGCCGCACCCTACGCACCGATCGACGTATCGTCACGCGCGCAGCCAAGCGCGCTTGAACATGCCTCGCACATAGCTCGCACACGCCACGGGCAGAGCCGTCGCGCACATGGACAAACGGCAATGTTTCCGCAACACACAGGGGGCGGGCGCGTTCCTATCATCCCCTCGGCCTTGCCTTCGAACGCCCGCGGCTGAACGCCGTACAGACGAGAAGAGAGTTCCGTCGGTGCGAGCGCCATCACACCCTCCAACCCACCACCTACGAGACAACACCCACCTATGCATTTCAAAGTCAACAAGCGCGAGCTGATGTCTGCGGGCCTGATGCTCGCCATCGGCCTTGCATCAGCCATCGGGGGATCCCGCTACACCGTGGGCACCATGGCCCGCATGGGCCCCGGCTTCTTCCCCACTGCGCTGGGCGTGCTCCTCATGGTGATCAGCGTGCTGATGGTGATCACCCCCGTCGCGCAAGAGGATGAAAACGCCGCCCATCGCCCCCCGCCGCAATACCGCGCATGGGCCTGTGTCACGGCGGGTGTCGCTGCGTTCATCGTGCTGGGTCTCTACGGCGGCCTGGTACCGGGCACCTTCGCCCTGGTGCTGCTCTCCGCGCTGGGAGACAAGGCCAACTCACTCAAGAGCGCAGTGGCATTGGCGGCCGGTGTCACCGTGCTGGCCGTGCTGCTGTTTCGCATGCTGCTGCAGCTGCAGATTCCGCTCTTCACCTGGATGTAAGCCATGGACGTCTTGAACAACCTCATGGGCGGCTTCGCCATTGCGCTGTCGCCCAACCACTTGCTGTACTCCTTCATCGGGGTCTTCATGGGCAACCTCATTGGCGTGTTGCCCGGCATCGGGCCGCTGGCCGCCATCTCGATGCTCCTGCCCGTGACCTATTCGCTGGAGCCCACCGGGGCGCTGATGATGTTGGCCGGCATCTACTACGGTGCGCAATACGGTGGCGCCACCACGTCCATCCTGCTGAACCTGCCCGGGGTGGCGTCACACGCCGTGACCTGCCTGGACGGCCACCCCATGGCCAAGAAGGGCAAGGGCGGCGCGGCGCTGTTCATGGCCATGTTCGCGTCGTTCATCGGCGCCACCATCGGCATCCTTCTCATGATGTTCTTCTCGCCCCTGCTCGTGGACATGGCGTTCAAGTTCGGGCCCGCAGAATACTTCGCCATGATGATGCTCGGGCTGCTCGCGGCCTCCACCCTGGCCAAGGGCTCGCCGCTCAAAGGCATTGCCATGGTGATGGTCGGCCTGGTGGCCGGCGTCATCGGCACCGACGTGAACTCGGGCGTTGCACGGTTCGCGTTTGACGTACCGGAGCTCACCGATGGCATCGCTCTGGTGGCGCTGGCCATGGGGCTGTTCGGCATCTCGGACATTCTGGCCAACGCCAACCGCATCGGCGCCAGCGACACCGTCAAGGAATCCAAGATCACCATGCGCTCCCTGCGCCTGGAAAAGGGCGAGATGAAACGCTCGTGGATTCCTATCTTCCGCGGCACCGGCATCGGCGCGTTCTTCGGCATCCTGCCCGGCACCGGATCGACCATCGCCTCGTTCATTTCGTATGCGGTTGAAAAGAAGGTGTCCAAGACGCCCGAGCGCTTCGGGCACGGCGCCATCGAAGGCATTGCCGGACCAGAGGCCTCCAACAACGCCGCTGCACAGACCGCTTTCATTCCGACCATGAGCCTGGGCATTCCGGGGGATGCCGTGATGGCCCTGATGCTGGGTGCGCTGATGATCCACAACATCCAGCCTGGCCCGCAAATGATCACTGAGCACCCCACCATCTTCTGGGGCCTGATCGCCAGCTTCTGGATCGGCAACTTGCTGCTGTTGATTCTCAACATTCCGCTGATCGGCATGTGGGTGAAGCTGCTCACCGTGCCCTACCGCATGATCTACCCTGCCGTGCTGTTCTTCATCTGTGTGGGCGTGTACAGCACCAACAACAACATGTTCGACGTGGGCAGCGTGTTGGTGATCGGGATCTTTGGCTACATCACCATGCGCCTGGGTTTTGAGCCCGCGCCGCTGCTGCTGGGGTTTGTGCTGGGCCCCATGGTGGAAGAGAACTTCCGCCGCGCACTGCTGCTGTCACGCGGCGACATGTCGGTGTTCGTTTCGCGCCCTATCAGTGGGACATTCATCGCACTGTGCGCGGCCCTGTTGATCGCCGTTGCATATGCGCGCCTGCGCCGCAAACCGCAGAGCGTGCCAATCCCTTCGTCAAGCCCGGCCTGACCATCCCATGATGCCCCCGTGAATCCGGCGAAAGCCAGCGAGCCGGCCAACGCCGCTCCTGCTTCGCCACAATCGCCCCAGAGCCCACAGCGCAGTCCTGCGCCCTGGGCTTTTGTTTTTGACGAATCGGAGGAGCCATAGAGGCAATCGCCTCCCTCCTACAACCGGTAACCACCGTGGCCGACGGCGCGGACGCGGCACCGTCCGTATCGTTGGCTCATCTTTCCAATGCCGCAGCGCACCGCTGCAATCCCACCGCAAGGAGCACCCCATGTTGAAGTACGCCATCGTTTTTGCCCTGATTTCCCTGGTCGCTGGCGCCCTGGGCTTTACTGGCGTGGCCGCCGGTGCCGCAGGGATCGCCAAGGTGTTGTTTGTGCTGTTCCTGGTGCTGGCCGTGGTGTTTGTGGTGCTTGCCGCCATCGGCGTAGGTGCCGCACGCAAGGTCCTGAAGTAACCGTCCAAACACCCGCCCCGTAGACAAGGAGCCCCCATGGCCGACAACATTTTTGAAGCCCTGCGTGAGAGCCATGAGCTCCAACGCGTGTTCTATCGCGACTTGATCGAGACCAGCGGCGACACGCCCGAGCGGGGCACGTTGTTTGAACAACTCAAGACAGAACTGGCCGCCCACGCGATGGCCGAAGACAGGCATTTTTATGTGCCACTGATGGCACACGATGCAGGCATTGATCTGTCCCGCCACGCCATCTCCGAGCACCACCAGATCGATGAACTGGTGGAGTCTCTGGAAGAGACCGACCCATCCAGCCCTGCTTGGCTGCCGCTGGCAAAGAAGCTTGCCGAGAAAGTGGAACACCACTTGAAAGAAGAAGAACACCGCTTCTTCCAGATGGCGGGCAAACTGCTGACCGAGAAGCAAAAGGCAGCGCTGGCAACCAGCTACCGCGCTGACTATGAAGAGGCCAAGGCCGCCACAGCCTGAGCTTTTTCACCGAGGCGCGGGCTCACGGCATCACACCACTCACGCTGCTTCTTCGGCCTGCACCACACAGTTGCGGCCGCGCGATTTGGCGACATACAACGCGGTGTCGGCACGCTTGATGAGCGCCTGCGCATCTTCCTTCTGGTCCCACGTGGCCACACCAAAACTGGCGCTCACATGGCCCACCGCGTCGAAGGGAACGCCCGCAATACGGGCGCGCACCGCCTCGGCCATGGCCATCGCTGCATCCACCGGCGTTTCCTTGAGCAGGATGATGAACTCCTCGCCCCCAAAGCGCGCAGCGCAGTCTGAAGAGCGCAGTAGTTCACGCACGCGCAGCGCCGTGCTCTTGAGCACCACGTCGCCCGAGTCATGCCCATAGGTGTCGTTGATGCGCTTGAAAAAGTCGATGTCAAACATCACCACCGACAGGCTGCTGTGATTGATCCGCGTGTCCGCCATCTCACTCTCGAGCCGCTCAAAGAAGCGGCGGCGATTGACAAGGTCCGTTAAGAAATCACGGGTGGCAAGGTCTTCAAGCTTGCTGTTGAGCCGCGCCATGGGCTCAATGACCAGCGAGGACAGGGACAGATTGAGCGCCACAAACAGCAGCAAGAAACTCGCCACCAGCGCCGTCATCACCGTGTTGAACGTCTGGCGCGCTTTCTCCAGCGGGAAATACATCGGCACCTTCACGACCTGGATGCCCACGGTCTCATTCATCCCCCAGCCAAAACCATTTTTGTCGCCATACACCTTGAGCATGGTGGGCGGTGCAACGCTGGGTGTGCTGTGGCAAGCCAGACACTGCACTTGCTTGATGGTGATGGGGCGAGCCACATACATCGAGCGATACATGCCATCGCCCACCTCACCCGTCACCTCGCGTTTCAGGTCGGCACGGCCCTCGCGAAAGTCAGCGATCACGCGCTCCTCCCACTCGTTCGCCCGGTCGCGCACATTGGTCGGATTGAGCACCGCCTCTTTGTACTCGTAGCCCGGGAACCGGTCTTGCAGGCGGCGCAGCGTCTCGGTGGCGGCGAAGGCGGGCACGGTCTGGGGCAGAAACTTCTCGGCCAGTGTCACATCCAGGTGGGGCTTGACCAGCTCGGTGGTGTAGTCCCGGATGGCCATGGCCGAGTGCATCATGATCTGCGAGTTGTGCTGCACCTCTGCAATGGCCGACTTCTGCAGAAACCGGTGCACATAGATCCCCGCACCGGCGGCTGCCAGCAGCAGCACCGCCGCCAGCACCAGGTTGAATTTGAGCCGCAAAGACATGGATTTCCCTCAGAGGCCAGCCTCGGGCCGGCATGTTGTTGGTGGAGAAAAAAGCCCGCAGATGGAAACTCAGAGGTTTCCAGTGGCCTGCGCTGTGATATCACGCACTGGCCTACAAGGGCCAAGCCCGTGTACGCAGCGCGATCATGGGACAGATTGCCTGCGTTTGTGCCAGATTTTCATGACAGGGTCCAACTTTTTTGTGCCACGGTGCCCGCTGCAGCCCAGCGCCCGCTCCACGGGGTTTCACAACCCCCGCGCGCTCAGAGACAGGCTTCGACGGTAGGCCACACGCACCCGGTACAACTGCGCGGGCCGGTGTGCACCGCCCGTCTGCAGGGCACCCGGAACCGCTTCCAACATGGCCAGCTCATCCACCTTGCGCCGAAAGCTCACCTTGTTGATGGACTCGCCCAGCACCGCCTCATATACCGCCTGCAGCTGCGGCAGCGTGAAGGGCTCGGCACACAGATGCACCGGCAGCGACGAGTACTGGCTCTTACTGCGCACGCGCTGCACAGCGGTGTCGATGATCTGGCGGTGGTCGAAAGGCAACGGCGGCAAATCATCCACCGCCACCAGCGCAATGCGGCCAGGGTCTGCCGCCTGCGCCAGCACCTGAGCAGGCACCAGGGCGCAATACGCCACCGCCACCGACCACCCGCGCGGGTCGCGCACGGGGCCAGAGAAAGTTGCCAACTGCTCCAGATAGGGGCTTTGCAGGCCCGCTTTGTCGCGCAACACCCGCGCCGCGCTAGCCTGCGCGTCGGCATCTTCCTGCGCATGGATATAGCCGCCAGGCAACGCCAGCGCGCCGGCAAACGGAGGCCGCTCCCGGCGCACCAGGGCCACCTGCAGACCGCCTTGCGACAGCGTGAGCAAGACCACGTCCACGGTGCAAAGGATGGCGGGTTCGGCGGCTTCATTCATGGGATGTGGCGATAGTTCAATACAAATATGGACAAACAAGGCTACACCACATCGCCACAAACAACAAAAATCTTATGGAAAATTTATAAAAACCACGGCGAAACATGTGGTTGCACCCAAGTTAGTTGCAATTTTAAATTAACAAATTACACTAAAGACCTCGTAAAGGAGCAAACCATGGCCCGCAACCTTCAGCTTCTGGTGATCGACCCGCAAAACGACTTTTGCGACCTGCCCGCTGCCTGGCAACCCACCGATGCACTCACCGGCCAACGCACGGCCCCCGCCCTGCCCGTGGCCGGCGCCCACGCCGACATGCAGCGCCTGGCGCAGTTCATCCGCAATCAGGGCGGCCCGCTGGACAGCATCACTGTCACGCTCGATTCACACCAGCGCCTGGACATCGCCCACCCCGGCTTCTGGCAAACCCGCGCGGGCACCGATGTGCAGCCTTTCACCCCCATCACCGCCGCCCAGGTGCGCGCGGGCGAGTTCACGCCGCGCAGCCCCGCGGCCCTGCCCCGCACGCTGAAGTACCTGGACGCACTCGAAGCGCAGGGCCGCTACACGCTGATGGTGTGGCCCGTGCACTGCGAGGTGGGCAGTTGGGGCCATGGCGTGCACGCCGATGTGCTGGACGCCTGCGGCGCGTGGCAGTTGCAACGCCAGCGCGCGGTGCGCAATGTGTTCAAGGGCACCAACCCCTGGACCGAGCACTACAGTGCCATCGAAGCCGAGGTGCCCGATGCCGACGACACCAGCACCGCGCTCAACACGGCCTTGCTGCAGACGCTGGGCGAGGCCGATGTGCTGCTGATTGCCGGCGAGGCCAGCAGCCACTGTGTGCGATCGACCACCGAGCACATCGCGCAGCACCTGCCGCGCCTGGTGCCGGGCTGGCAGGCCAGTCGCATCGTGCTGCTGACCGATGGCATGAGCCCTGTGGGCGGTTTCGAAGCGCAGCACCAGGCGTTTTTGCACACGATGGGCGCAGCCGGTGCACAGCGCGTCAATATGAATGAAATCAGGCTCTAGCGCTTATTCATAAAGCGCTAGTAGCTACAATTTTCGGAGCAAACCATGAATCCCGTCATCACCAGCCTGCTCGACACCGACCTCTACAAGTTCACCATGTGGCAGGCGCTGCTGCACCGCCACCCACAAACCCAAAGCGAATACCGCTTTGTGTGCCGCAACACCCCGGCCTACCCCCTGGCAGAGCTGCTGCCCGAAGTGAACGCCGCGCTGGACCACCTGTGCACCCTGCGCTTCACGCCCGATGAGCTGACCTACGTGGGCGGGCTGCGCTACATCAAGAGCGACTTTGTGGACTTTCTGCGGCTCTTCCAGTTCCAGCGCAACTTCATCAGCGCTTGGGCCGAGGGCGACCAATTGCACATCGTGGCGCGCGGCCCACAGGTGCATGTGATGGGGTTCGAGATCTTTGTGCTGGCCATCGTCAACGAGCTGTACTTTCGCCGCTTCGATGCCGCACAAGCCCTCGCCCATGGCCGCCAGCGGCTGGCCGCCAAGGTGCAGCAACTGCAAGACCTGGCCCAACAGGCCACGCTGAGCCACCCGTTCGAGCTGTTCGACTTTGGCCTGCGCCGGCGTTACAGCGGCACCTGGCAGCGGGAGGTGGTGCAGACCTTTGCCACCCAGACACCGCAGTGGTTCAAGGGCACCAGCAACGTGCTGCTGGCGCGCGACCTGAACCTCGTGCCCATCGGCACCATGGCACACGAATACCTGCAGACCTATCAGGCGCTGGGGGTGCGGCTGCGCGACTTTCAAAAGGCTGCGCTCGAAGACTGGGTGCAGGAATACCGGGGTGACCTGGGCATCGCGCTGACCGACACCGTGGGCATGGACGCCTTCCTGGCCGACTTTGACCTGTACTTCGCCAAGCTGTTCGACGGCCTGCGCCACGACTCGGGCGACCCCGTGGCCTGGGGCGAAAAAGCCCTGGCGCACTATGCAAAGCTGCGCATCGATCCACACACCAAGCGGCTGGTGTTCTCTGACGGGCTCAACCTGGAACGCGCCTTGATGCTGTATCGCCACTTTGGCAACCGCACGCAACTGGGGTTTGGCATTGGCACGAACCTGACCAACGACATGGGCGCAGACCACAAGCCCCTGAACATCGTCATGAAGCTCACCCACGCCAACGGCCAGCCCGTGGCCAAGCTGTCGGACACGCCCGGCAAGACGCTGTGCGACGATGAAACGTATCTGGCCTACCTGCGCCAAGTCTTCAACGTTGGGGACTGAGTGGCTGAGAAAACTCTCCTGGCGTCGTTGTTCCGTCTTGCCGTACCTCCGGTACTGTCTGCGACGGAACGCCTAGCCAGGACCGCTTCGCTGAGTTTTTCAGCCACTCCGACGCGCTCTGCGCACTCAAGGGAAACGCAATGCTCCGTATCACCATCGCTCAATTGAATTTCACCGTCGGCGACATCGAGGGCAACGTGGCCCGCATGGTCGCTGCCGCGCAGCAGGCGGCGCGCGAACAGGCCGACCTCGTCGTGTTCAGCGAGCTGTCGCTGTGCGGCTACTACCCCGGGGACCTGCTGGAGGAAGCCGGCTTCCAGCAACGCATCGAAGCCGGTATCGCCGCGCTGCAACAGGCATCCTCCGAGCTTCCGCAGCTGCACTGGGTGGTGGGCGCGCCCACCCCCACGCGCGGGCCCGGCAAAAAGCTGCACAACAGCCTGCTGGTGCTGCAGGGCGGGCAGGTGCGCCTGCAATACGCCAAGCAGTTGCTGCCCACCTACAACATCTTTGACGAGCGCCGCCACTTCGAGCCCGGCCCCGACGTGGCCAAGGTGCTGCGCATCGGCACGGCCCAAGTGGGCCTGCTGATCTGCGAAGACGGCTGGAACGACCATGGCGCCGACTACGCCACCAACCCCTTCGAGCGCATGGCAGACGCCGCCCCCGACCTGGTGGTCAGCATCAACGCCAGCCCCAGCCACATTGGCAAGCGCGAGCAACGCCACCAGATCTTTGGCGACGCCGCCCGCCGCCACGGCCTGCCCATCCTGTACGTGAACCAGATCGGCGGGCACGACCAGGTGGTGTACGACGGCGCATCGTTCGCGGCCGAGCCCGGTGCGGGTGTCGTCTTTGAAGCCCAGCGGTTTGTGGAAGACGTGCGCACGCTGCAGTTCGACAACGGCCACTTCCTTACCACCCAAGGCGAGCGCCCCGCCCCCGTGCCCGCACAGGGCCTGACCACCATGGATTTCTATCGCCAGCAGATCGTGCTGGGCCTTTCGGACTACGCGCGGCGCTGCGGCTTCAAACAAGCGGTGGTGGGCAGCTCGGGCGGCATCGACAGCGCCCTCACGCTGGCGCTCGCCGTGGAGGCGCTGGGCGCCGACAACGTGGTGGGCATCACCATGCCGTCGCGCTACTCCAGCAGCGGATCGGTCGACGACTCGGTGGCGCTGTGCAACAACCTCGGTGTGCAGCTCTTCACGCACCCGATTGCCGAGATGGTGGCGGGCTATGCGCAACAGTTCGAGGCCAGCTTTGGGCGGCCGCTGCAAGGCCTGCCGCTGGAGAACCTGCAAGCGCGCATTCGCGGCACGGTGCTGATGGAGTATTCCAACGCCTTCGGCCACCTGCTGCTCACCACGGGGAACAAGAGTGAAATATCCGTGGGCTACTGCACGCTGTATGGCGACACCAACGGCGGGCTGGGCCTGATTGGCGATCTCTACAAGACCGAGGTGTTTGCCCTGTCGCGCCACGTCAACGAACACGCCGGGCGCGAACTGATTCCACGGGCCATCATCGACAAGGAACCGTCTGCCGAGTTGGCGCCGAACCAGCGCGACGTGGACAGCCTGCCGCCCTACCCCGTGCTGGACGAAGTGCTCAAGCTGCTCATCGAAGGCGACCGCCTGTCGGCCGCTGAGCACACGGCGGCTCAGACCTTTGTGGCGCAGCTGCAAACCAACGACGCCGGCCGCGCCCTGGTGCAGCGCGTGCGCATGATGGTGGCGCGCAACGAATACAAGCGCCGCCAGGCCCCGCCCATCGTGCGCGTGCGCGCCCGGGCGTTTGGCAGCGGGCGGCAGATGCCGATTGCGGCAAAGTATGTGTGACGGGCACCGCCGGCTGCGCCAAGCGTCAAGCGTCAACCGCGCACCCACCCCCACCCGTTCGGGCTGAGCCCTTCGACAGGCTCAGGACGGGCTTGTCGGAGCCGGGAGCCACACTTCGACAAGCTCAGTGTGAACGGTTGGGCTTTTTCATGGCGCTGGCCACGCAGCACCAAGGCCTTAAAATCACTACAAAAACAATAGCTACTTGCGCTTATCTATCAAGCACAAGGGCTTGATTTCATTCAAAAAAGCACTGGAGACCCATGCACGACACCGCCCTCCTCATCGGCCGCTTTGAACCCGTGCACAGCGGCCACCTGGCCCTGCTGCAAGAAGCCCTGCGCCAGGCGCCCCAGGTCATCGTGGTGGTGGGCTCGGCCTGGCAGGCGCGCTCGCCCAAGAACCCTTTCACGTGGCAAGAGCGCGAGGCCATGCTGCGGGGGGCTCTGCCCGAGGCCGATCGCGCCCGTGTGCAGGTGCTGCCCGTGCGCGACTACTACAACGAAGCCGTGTGGGTGAAGGCCGTGCGTGCGGGTGTGGCCGAGCGCACACAGCCCGGCGCGCGCATTGCCTTGGTGGGCCACTTCAAGGACGCGACCAGCAGCTACCTGCGCGCCTTCCCTGGCTGGGCGCTGATCGACCTGCCCCGCCAGGGCAAAATGGACGCCACCACCATCCGCGACGCCTGCTTTGGCGCCACGGCAGGCACCGTGGGCGACGCCCTGGCACCGCTGGCTGCCGAGATTCCCGCCAGCACCCTGGCCACGCTGCAACAGTTTGCGCACACGCCGCATTACCCCGCGCTGCAAGAAGAATGGCGCATGCTGCGCCGCTACCGCGAAGCCTGGGCGGCCGCCCCCTACCCGCCCGTGTTCGTGACGGTGGACGCCGTGCTGCGCTGCCAGGACCACGTGCTACTCATCCGCCGCGCCCACGCCCCCGGCAAGGGCCAACTGGCGGTGCCCGGCGGCTTCATCGAACAACGCGAAACCGTGTGGCAATCGTGCCTGCGCGAGCTGGTCGAGGAAACCCGCTGCAACCTGCCCGAAGCCACCATGCGCGCCGCCCTGCAGTCCGTCGCCGTGTTCGACCACCCCGACCGCAGCCAGCGCGGGCGCACCATCACCCACGCGCATTACTTTGACCTGGGGGATGCGCCGTTTCCTGTGGTGCAGGCCGACGACGATGCAGCGCTGGTGCAGTGGACGCCCATCGCCCAGCTGGCGGGTTTGGAAGAGGAATTCTTTGAAGACCACTTCCACATGCTGGACCACTTTCTGGGGCTCACGGAGTTGCACTGACGGCGCACCCCCAGACTTCAAGAAAAAATACCTGCATAGGCACCCGCCTCAAAGAGCCCGTTCGCCCTGAGGCTGTCGAAGGGCTGTGCGCGAAAAGCGCCTAGGCGTCGACTGGCTCAGCCCGAACGGATAAGGGCCAATCTTAGGCTGGTAGCCAGCCAAGCCCAATCGGCCTCTAGCGCTTGTGTATCAACCACTAGCAGCTACCCATTCAATAGCATCAAGTCCCCGCCCGCTCCAGCATCGCATGCAGCAGCACGTTGCACCCCGCCTCGATGTGCTCGG